>Ga0073928_10002660_pt1 | contig 30096 bp, 33 predicted proteins | sample PaiPotPPA55metaG_FD_76969 | JGI IMG/M metagenome (GOLD analysis project Ga0073928, IMG submission 76969) | Iron sulfur acid spring bacterial and archeal communities from Banff, Canada, to study Microbial Dark Matter (Phase II) - Paint Pots PPA... ...
CGTGGTGTACGAGGCGGAAGACCTCAAGCTCGGTCGCCACGTCGCGCTGAAGTTCCTGCCCGACGAACTCGCCCACGACGCGCAAGCCCTCAGCCGCTTCCAGCGCGAGGCGAAGGCTGCATCACTCGAACATCTGCACGATCCACGAGATCGACGAGGCCGATGGGCGTCACCTACGAGGAGTACGAAAAAGACGCTGCGAGAAACATCCGCGAACTGCATCAACGGCTCAAGGATGGCAAGTATCGGGCCCAACCACTGCGTAGAGTTTACATCCCCAAGGAAAACGGGAAACAGAGACCGATCTCGATTCCCCCCCTCGAGGACAAACTCGTGCAGAAGGTGATGGTCGAAATACTGAGTGCCATCTACGAGCAGGATTTTCTCGACTGCTCCTACGGGTTCCGACCCGGACGAGGGGCACACCAGGCATTGGGCGAAGTGGGGCGGGTCATCTGCACCCGGCCCACGGGATGGATCCTAGAGCTAGATATCACCTCGTACTTCGACACGATTGTGAGGGAGCAACTCATCGAGATGATCGAGAAGCGCATAAGTGACGACAGCGTGCTCCGGCTGATCCGGAAATGGATTCAGGTCGGAGTCATCGAGGAAGGCAGACTGCTCATGAGTGAAACCGGGACAGGGCAAGGCCAACCGATCAGTCCGATCCTGGCTAACGTCTACCTGCACTATGTACTCGACGAATGGTTCGAGGAAGTGGTGAAGCCCCGATTGAAGGGCGAAGCTCATGAGATCCGCTTTGCCGACGATGCCATCTTGTGCTTCGAACACAAGGAGGACGCGGAAAAGGTGAAGGAGGTCTTAACCAAGCGATTTAGCAGATTTGGTTTGACCCTTCATCCGGAGAAGACGCGGCTGGTGGAGTTTGGGCGATATGCGGCGGGGAACGCGAAGAAACAGGGAAAGAAACCCCAGACCTTCGATTTTCTCGGATTTACCCACATGTGCGCCCGCAGCCGACAGGGGAAGTTTACCGTGCACGTGAAGACGATCGGTAAACGGCTCCGCAGGGGGCTGAAGGCGATCGCGGAATGGTGCCAGAAGCACCGGCACGAGCCTGTGGACGCGCAACAGAAAACCCTGAACGCCAAGCTCCGCGGCCACTACCAGTACTACGGACGACCGACGAACTACCGCAGTCTCCGGCAGTTCTATCGGAGCGTCCGTCGGATATGGAAGCAAGGGCTGAGTCGCCGTACACGCGGGCGATGGCTGACGTGGAACCGCTACATGGAAATCGTACGCCAGCATCCGTTGTTGCTACCCCGGATCATGCATTCTTGGAGAACGGGGAGTACTGCTTGAGGAACCCGCTGCGGGAAATCTGCACGGTGGGGTCTGTGAGGGGGGAGACTTCGGTAGGCCATGGTGGACATAAACGCGCACGAAGCCGGAAACGGTGGAAAGAAGCCAAGGGAAGCCTACAGCCTACCAAGTCTCCTCTACTCGGAGAAATCGCGGCTTGGATTGTGGCGGCAGTCAGTGCTGGGATCAGCGAGGAAGGTGTATTCCGTGGCTACCTCCAACAGCAGTTTACTGCTTGGACGGGACATGTAAGCGTCGGTATTCTCGGACAAGCAGCTATATTCGGTCTCGTTCACGAGTACGAAGGATGGAAGAATATGGCGCTTATTTTTGCGTTGGGCGGGATTTTCGGCGTCTCCACGAGACTGCGGAAAGGACTACGCGCCAACATGATCGCTCACGCAGGTATGGATATCTTGTCTGCGTTTTAGGAACTCGGTTGGTCGCCTCCGTGCTCTCGCCGCCTACAAAGAATTCCTCACCCTCCGGAAAGACGCCGACCCCGACATTCCCATCCTGAAGCAAGCCAAGGCCGAGTACGCGAAGCTGCAATAGCGTCCCTCTTGTCATTGCGCTTCTGTGGCGCAGCCCTTTTTGACCAGAAGTCGCAGCCCCCAAGAATTAGGTATTTGCATGAATCCGGTGTGCCGACGATGATCCGGATACGGAATCACGCAGCTTCGCTGTGCTGCCAAGCCGTTGTAAACGCATGGAGAGCATATAGTGCGTCTTCCAAGGCTTCTTTTTCTTCGGGGGTTCCGTCAGCGTAAAAGATTTCTCGTCTTCTCGCGATCACGGCTGCTTCAGCTTCTGAGACTCGCTGCGGGAGAACCCCCTTGTTCGTTTCCAGAATGGCGGCCGCGTACAGAGATTTCCAATGGGTAGGGTTCTGGCATGGGGAAAATGCCGTGGTCATAACGACCTCCGAATATAAGGAATGTAAACTGAGGGCTTGCTTGCTGTTTGGTAGGTAGAGGTCTTCTACTTCAACCATAGTCCAATGGCCACAGAAGTCAAGTCACGCCGGAAGGTTTGGTCCAACTCCTTACGTCGGGGATGTCTTTCAGTCGCAGCCGGAAATGAGAGGCAGAAATTTGTCGCTGACGAAAACATCTGTCAATCGTGCTCATCCGTTACCTTTGAGTGGAAAGACGCCGACCCACCACAGGGAGCCGCCATATTCTGTCTTCTGGGCATAATGTCTCCCATCAGGGCTTCTTTCGCAGTCCTGCGGCTGCGCTCGCCTTGATGCGGGCTTCTCGCCTACTGCCGTCGATGCCACCCCTATCCCACAGAGTTGATCGGCACTTTTTGCTCGGACAATTCGATCCGTATCCAGAAAAGACAGGTGAGACAAAGACCGGTGATAAAAATCTCCCTCGTTCGCGCCCTACTTGTGCCTGCTGTGCTCTTCCATCGCCATCAGGAATTTCGGAGTGTGGTTCTTCAGCAGTTTCTCGATACCCGGTTCAAACTCATGCAAGACGTTCATCCCAACGTCGTTGCCAATCGTCGAACCAAAATCGCTTAACGGGTCTGCAAAATGCCGCCTCCAATATGGAGTCGAGGCCGTGTCCTTGGCCACCGAAGTCAGTGTTCGCAGCAGATATGAAGTGTTCAGCCTAGCTTTTCGGGAGTCATCCCGAGTGATGAGAGTGCGCGAAGCCGCATAAGTCGCTCGGTGCACCAAGCTCTCGTTCGCAGGATGATAATTCAAATTCCGTTTCGGCAGCGTCGGATACAGGTGCTTGGTAAGAAAATTGCTGGAGCTATTCTGATCCGGCTTTTCTTGGTAGAAAACAAAATTGCCGAATCGCGCACTGCCATTAAGGTTCGCTTGGGCTGAAGCCTGTACCGCTGGTGCGTCCGGCAGCGAACTCACCTTCTCCTGACGCTGCTGGCACAGCGCCCCGCAAGCCGCCAAGATCACAAAACAAGTAGCACGGATTGGTACAGACCCATCCATACCCCAATTCCCAGACTGGCAACCGCGCTAAGGCCCTACGCACGAGCAAGTTGCCTACGTCAATGTGAGCATTCCACGTGCCATTGTTCTGGCCTGCAATTAGTTGGAAAAAAGGGAACTTCAAGTTGCCCCCCCGCAATAGCGAAAAATCTTCGCCTGTGAAGATGTAAAGTCTTTCATTCAAAAGGCATTCCGTTCCTACAGACCGCACCGTAGAACGCCGCTACTGAGTTTCGCAACATCATCAACCACAGTGGCATCGTTGGGAACTGCTGGGCAGGAGCCTTAGCGCATCTGGGCGTGGCGCGAGCGAATGCGCTGCAAGCGAGAACTTCGCAAGGAGCGGATGCCGATGCCGCCCGCGTCCGGGCACTAACCTCCTACAAAGACTTCCTCAAGCTCTGGAAAGACTCTGACATCCCATCCTGAAAGAAGCCAAAGCCGAGTACGCGAAGCTGCAATAGCCATTCGGGCTATCATGTTCTTGCGGATACCCGCGAAAGTTGAGGGGACTGCTGGTAGCACCCTTGGAATATCTTTCGGCCTGCGTCAGGACGCTCTGGGGGCCGAGGGTCAGCTTCTTGGCTTCGACAATTCCTAGAATCCGTCCACCCACGCAGAGGGCATAGTCAGCGGGTCCGTGCTCGGTCTCGAACTCCTCAATCGCCCACGGTTCGTGCGAGTTCAAGGACATCCCCGGCACGAATGGAACGACCTTCCAGCCCGCTGCCTTCAGCTTCGGGTCGATCAGACGTTTGCGAGTTAGCCACTCGGAGTTCTTTTCAGATGGCTTAACTGGTGTATGACGAAGGGCAGGCCATTATAACCAGCACTAGCATGGTCTTGGCATGGCACGGATTGGCCGGGGTATTGGTGATCGGATTTCGGAATCGGTGGCGAGCCATTGGGCCGAAATAATCCCTGCGTAATGTCGAGCGAGGCTTCTAGAAAACCTTGAAGCTGCACACTAACGTCTGTGATTATCGCCCGCCCGCGTCGCCGAACGCCGCGCCAGATCGAGCTTGCCAACGCATTCTGGCGCTATCTTGAAAACGCTCGCTCTGTCTGACCTCGCGCTAAGGTCAACGCCTCGAGTATTGCCGTTGTACCTCGACTCCGGGGTGTGCACTCGCTCGGTTGTACAATCGCCGCATGGAACCATACTCTTCCTTCTTAACTTGGCGATTTGATGGTGCCTTGCAATTCGCTTCCGCGCTGCATCACCAGCAACCCCGGAAAGGCGTCCCCATCCCCTATGTTGCCCACCTGATTAGTGTGTGTGCTTTGGTTCTTGAGGCTGGCTGGGACGAGGATCATGCTATAGCCGCCTTGCTGCACGATGCAGTCGAGGATCAGGGCGGGCTCCCAACCTTGGACACCATCCGGCATGTGTTCGGCGACCGGGTGGCAAATACGGTGGAATCCTGCTCGGACAGCACGGCGACTGACCCAACTGAGAAGCCGCCTTGGCGTGAAAGGAAGGACAAATATCTGAAGCATCTGCGGAGTGCAAACGGAGATGCGTTGATGGTATCGGCTGCCGACAAGCTCCACAATGCCCGAGCAATTCTGTCTGACTATCGTAAACTCGGGGAACAGCTTTTCCTACGGTTCAACGCCCCGAAGGAAGATCAACTCTGGTACTACGGTGCATTGGTCGAGACCCTCCGCCAGACAGCGGCTCCGAAGGCGCTTGTTGACGAACTGGACAGAGTCGTAAAGGAACTGAAAACAATTAGTGCAATGACCTCAGTCCGGTGACCACAAGGAATTACCTTGGCGGTGATCAATTTCCGCCACACCCCTGTGCCCAGCGAATCGAATCAGCGAATCAGGTTGAGTCAAATGAAAAGAGAAAACTGGGGGTTCATACGAAGTTTCTGGTTGCGTTTGAAATCAAAGCTACCCATCGCGGATGTCAGATTCGTGCATGTACCTAACGTTGGCGAGTTGAAATATGCTCGCGAGAAATTCAGAGATGATGTGAAAGATGACCGCTACTACTGGAGTACGCTTGACGAGATTGAAAGGGCGACTCCTAACGGCGGCGCGACAGAAATCGCAACTTCGCTAGTTGTATTCTTGAAAGTGTGGAACAGGCAGTATTACAGATTCCACCCTGCAAAAATTCCGACCCTTCCCGGCGAACTCAAGATTCTCGTTGAGGATCACTGGACTTTGATCGACAACTTCCGTAGCAGATCACTCGTCACAGTCAGCCGTGGCGACCACGCAGATGTGGTTAAACTTTTTGAAAGCTTTGCGGACAAGCTCGATCCGGTAGGGGCCGCGAAGGCGCTGCATCCGCTAGCACCAAACTTTTTCCCTCTGTGGGACAACAGCGTCGCCTCCGGGTATGGAATCTCTGTGGGTTCTCCCGGCTACTGTCTATTCATGGTTGTGACAAAGCAACAGGTCGAGAGTGTGGCTGGCAGCCTATCTTACGATCTCTTGACCCCATCCGGGTCTCCATTGAAGATTCTAGACGAATATAACTACTGTAAGTACACGCGAGGATGGGTCTAAAAGCCCGGCGTCAGCTTATCGCCAAGGCCGCAACTTCGTTTGTTGAAATTGAAGTAAGTTCCGCCGAGCCTTCGCGTATCAAGGGAATCGTCAATCTCCCAGCAAATCGTTCACGATGCTGATCCCTTCCGCTTCGAAGGACTCCCGGCAAACGGGCTTGCCAGCGCGACTGTACCAATACGCCGCGTTGTCCTGATCGCCTTCCTTGCGATGCAAGTGGGCATGCACCCAACTGCCCTCCGGGCCTTCGTCTTGCTGTGCCGATTCGTGTGCCCGAGTCCAATCGCCCTTGGCATCCCCCCATAGTCCGGCGAGGGCGGGCGTGAGTCCGGCTGGCGGGCTGGCTGCGGTGACTTCAACAGCAAAGGGGCGGGGAAGCGGTGTGGTGCCGCCCACCCAAGCCGTCTGAACTTGGGTGGGAATTTTCGTCACCAGCTACATGCTCCCGGCTTCGGTTTCTTGGTGGAATGGCGACAACCATTTGCCGCCTTTCTTCTGCCAAATCGACGTGGCGAAAACTTTCGCCGCCTGCTTTTTGCCTTCGCAAGTTGCGTCCTGCGTCGCCGCGTACGTCACGACGACCGTGTCTTTATCCAGCCACATATAGGAGAAGTCGGACAGCGAGAAGCTCTTGACCACACATCTCGCGTCAGTCATACTTTTCAGAACCTGCTCCTTGCCCTTGAATACCCCTCCATCGGCGACGCTTATGGCGTTGTCCGGGGTAAACCCTTCCACGGGCTTGGCATCGTGGTCTTTCCACGCCTGCCAGCCAGCTTTTTCATTGCTTTCGAGCGCCTTCTCTGCGGTTGCATTCATCTGCGAGAACAACGGAACTGCGGATAACAGCAGGGCGAAACCAAGTGCCGCTAAAGCGATTCGACGCATATTCCTCCTCTGGTCTTTCGTGGTGACGAAAAACTATAGATCGGGCAAGAAATCGTGTCAACCAGCGAAAGCATTGGGATTCGGAAGCCGGAGTGATACGGCTTCGATGCGGATCACCCACGAACCTTCGGGGCCTTCGTCCTGCTGGGCAGATTCGTGTGCTCGCGTCCAATCGCCCTTGGCATCCCACCAGAGCCCGGCGAGTGCGAGCGTGAGTCCGGCTGGCGGTTCGGCTTCGCTGAGTGATTGACGAAAATCGTCCAAGGGCATTATGGATACTCCGTGACTCAATGGGCGGCGGATGCCATAGTACGCTCCACTCACAGTATGCGCCGCTGTTGCGAATGCCCGTTGCTTATACTTAGTCATACAATCAAGGTCGCAGTCACTTTTTTAGAGGGGGCAAACTCACACCGACCGCGTCCATTTCAACCATGTGCTTATCGCACAGAGGCTTAATGTCGCTCTTCATCTCTGGCATGGACATAAGTCGTTTCCTTCGGACCGGAGCCTAACGTTAGTTATTCCGGTCCCATCTCTACCGGCCACCTTCGCCCCAGTACTTTATTTCCCGATAGCACTCCATCCAAGGAACAAACCCCTTCTCTGTGTATTTTGCCATCCACAGCGTTTCGTGCCGCTTTACCCAGTCGCCTCGCTCGTTGGTCTCATACGCGGAATGCATAATAAACCACAATTTGTCCTGCTTGTATTGCGAGCTTTCAATCTCCCTTCCGAGTGAGTCATTTTTCATTACGTACTTTGTGCCTCGGAGTGTCTTTTCGATGAGATGGCCACTGCTGTCGTATTTGTATTCTTGGTAGTCGTGGTCTCCTTTCGTTCCGGAAACCTTTAGTCCTGTCGAAATTGGCACGACTTCCGACGGCAGTCACTCCATCTTCGGTGGAAAATTCCGTGGATTCTCGCCGCCCTTGACTATCAACATCAATGGTTCGTCTTTTCGGCCCATCATCCGACACTTCCTCGCTGACGTCATACCACGAATGCGAGTCGTCTGCAGCTAAGTCGAACAACCAGGATCGCGAACAGGAGGCCGGTCAGCAGCCCCGCGATCAGTGGGGTCGAACTGATGAAATGACTATGCCTCATGGATTCGCTCCTATCTCGAGTGATGAAAGTTTTAGGGTGAGTGCTTTCATAGATTCCGTCTTCGTTACTTAATTGCGCTTCGCCAGAGTCCCGCTGACAACCGTGTCCGCGTCCGTCTCAACGGCTAGCATTTCCTTCCCGTCGTCCACAACCACGAAGCTGAAGTGCATCTCGGGCTGTCCCTTCGGCGTTATGGTAGCTATGCCCCTGCGGTCCGTGCCGACTCTGTAAGAACCGGTGACGGGCTCCTCTGCGAAGGTTAGAATCGTGCCATCCTCGCTACCCGCGATGTGTCCGCTTATCACTCCTTCTCTAGAAGGATCGACCGTTAACTTCAGCTCACCGATGAAAGCCACCGGTCCCGTGGCGGGCGCCCCTGCGAGGAAGAGGCCGGTTGTTTCAAACCCAAACCTACCCTCAACTCCGGCATTGGTGCAGGTCGGGGAGCCCTGCTTCATGCCGAATCCCGACGAGGTCCCGCCTGGCTTCTGGAAAAGGAACAAAAAACCTGTTGACGTAAGCACAAAGGACACTCACAGCCGGGTGGCTGCCTAGCCTGACTCTAGCCGTGACGGTGCAGTTCGAGGCGACTGCGTATTTTGCGGTGAGAGGCTCGGTGGTAATCACGCCGTCCGTGTTCTCTGTGACCTCTCCGGTATACGTGCCTGTGGTTGAGTCAAACGTGGCCTGGCTCAAGCCGACGACAGGGGAGTGCACAAACCCGTAGGTGCCACTCAGAGAGGCGTTTGAACAATTCGCTGCCCAGGCAGCGGAACTGAGCGCAAAGCTGGCAAGAACAATCATTCGAGCGATGCGAAACGTTTTGGAAAACATGGTGCTCTCCTGTTCTTTTTTGCTTGCGTTGATCTATCTAGCAATGAAGCGAATTTAAGGGCGCCATTTCCGGCGAACTGCGCCGTTAATCGCTTGCGAGCCGAAGTGGCCGCTCGCCGGCATTCCGAACACCAACGTTATGTTCGAAAATGCGACTTGGGTTCCTCCCGTTACGCAAACCGTTAGTGGTGACGTTTGACCCTGAGGTGCAAATGGTGCGTAGCCTCCATTTCCTGTGACGCTCGCCGACCCTGTGACCATAAAACCAGTCGTAGTGGGAGGCTTGTAGCTTGCGGTGGGGCAGCCACTGGCCACTGAGCTCGGATCCCACGTGACCTGTGCATCCTTCATCGTGATGTGGTGAGTATGCGGTGTTCGGGTTGCCGGCGCGTCGGGATCGGCAGGAGGGTTGGGATTAATCAAAAGCCAGTAGTCGGAATCTTCCATGGTTAAAGCAGCCGAAAAGTCCGCCGTGCTGCCATCCCAACTCAAGTCCAAGCGCCAGACGCCGTGCATTTCCCACGGACCGCTGGGACTGCCTTGCACGTTGTGTGCAGGTGTGAAGTCGTTGATAATGCCGCGAAAGTGCTCGCGGCTTCGACCTTGCGCCGCCGCACTTGTCCCTAGCGCGAGCACGAGAACCCACGCCCCTACCGACCAGAAGAAAGTTTTGCTGTGCATAGTCGCCTCCAGAAATTTTGGGAACACTTCCTTGTCGAGCTTTTACAGGCGGTCCGAGAGTCGCTTGCCATCCTCTTCCCCGCTCTACCTTCTATAACGAGAACCAGCCGCAAAAACTGCAATGCCCCCAAGAAAAAACTTGTCGGTGGAGAGTGAAGGCGGAGGAACTCATCCTGTGGAAGGGGCTATCCAGTTGTGCTACTCTTTGTGACCAGTCAGGGCTGTAGCCTTCCCGCGAGAATTCAATGGGGCGACCTTCAGTTCACGAGATCACTCAATTATTGCGGGCCTGGAGCGCCGGGGATCAGAATGCCTTAGAGACCCTAACCCGTCTGGTTTACCGGGAGTTGCACCGGGCGGCTCAGCGTTACATGGCGCGGCAACAACCCGACCATACTCTGCAAACGACAGCGTTAGTCAATGAGGTTTACCTTCGGCTGGTCGCTTTCAAGGAAGTAAGCTGGGCGGACCGCGCCCACTTCTTCGCCGTCTGTGCGCAACTGATGCGTCGCATTCTTACTGACTGGGCCCGCGGCCAACAATATCTGAAGCGGGGCAAGGGAGCCTGGCATGTCTGTTTTGACGAGGCATTGGTCGTATCCCCTGAGCGCGGTCCCGACCTGGTCGCATTGGACGAGGCCTTGAAGGCTCTTTCCGAGGTTAACTTCAGGAGAAGTCAGGTTGTCGAGTTGCGGTTTTACGGTGGCTTAAATGTAGAAGAAACGGCTGGAGTGCTGAAGGTTTCACCTGAAACGGTGATGCGGGATTGGAAGCTGGCCAAACTGTGGCTGCTGCGCGAAATGGATGGAGGCAAGCGGGTTGGAGCCTGAGAGTCAATCCCGAGTCGAGCAGCTTGTGCAGGAGGCATTAGAGCTTGCGGAGGAGCAGCGGTCCGAGTTCCTGGAGCGGCGATGCGCTGGGGACAGGCATCTGCGCGCCGAAGTAGAGTCCTTGCTGGCGTTCGAGAAGGATGCTCACAGCTTCATGGAAGCACCTGCCTTGCAAGTAGCAGCCAAAGCGCTGGCAAAGGAGGATTCTCCGGCGCGAGCTCCAGAAGAAAGAGATGATCGAGCCTTAGAAGGCAAGACAATCGCGCACTACCGTGTCGTGTCAAAACTCGGCAGCGGGGGCATGGGCGTAGTGTACAAGGCTGAGGACACCCGTCTGCACCGTTTTGTCGCGCTGAAATTTCTTCCCGAAAACGTTAGCGATGATGCGCAGGCACTCGCCCGGTTCCGGCGGGAGGCGCAGGCTGTCTCGGCTCTGAACCACCCGAACATCTGTACTCTGTATGACATTGGGGAAGTAGACGGACGGGCGTATATCGCATTGGAGTACCTGGAAGGCACGGCGCTAAATCGGCTGATCGCGGGTCGGCCCGTGGAGCTTGACACTCTGCTGACATTGGCGATTGAGATTGCTGATGGGCTGGGGGCGGCGCATGGGAAAGGAGTGGTGCATCGCGATATCAAGCCGGCAAATATCTTCGTGACCGAACATGGACACGCCAAGATCCTGGATTTTGGTCTGGCGAAAGTGTCAGTCACGCACCACCCGGAGCAGGAAACGCTCACGGAATCCCACACGCCCATGCAGACCAAGCCGGGTACGGCGATGGGGACGGTGGCCTATATGTCTCCGGAGCAGGCGCGGGCCAAGGAGTTGGATAGTCGGACGGATTTGTTTTCGTTCGGGGCGGTGCTGTACGAGATGGCGACGGGAACGCAGCCGTTTCGGGGGGAAAGCGAAGCGACCATCTACGACGCGATCTTGAATCGGGATCCAGTATCGCCAGCAGAGTTGAATCGGAAGCTTCCGGCGAAGCTCGAAGAGATCATCCACAAAGCACTGGAGAAAGACCGGCAACTGCGTTATCAGAACGCTTCAGATGTTCGCACCGACTTGCAGCGGCTGAAACGTGACACCGATTCCATTGTTTCGCGAGCAACTCCGTCCACGGTGTCCGCACCGAACCGTTACACCTGGGTGCTGTGGATTTTTGTGGCGTTGCTGGTAGCGGGATTGGGCGGGTGGTTTGCCGCCAATGGCCCCTGGCCAGCGGTCCGAAATCCACTTTCCAGTGCTCAGTTCACACGGCTTGCCAACTTCAATGGAGCCAAAAGCGATCCTGCTATTTCGCCAGATGGGAACTTCGCTGCGTTTATTTCCAATCGGAGCGGCACGTTCGACATCTGGCTGATGCAAACGAACGGGAGCAACCTGACAAATCTTACCCAGGGCCGAATCGGGGATGCGCGTGCGCCGCTCCGGGCGGTGGGATTCTCCGGAGACGGATTAGAAGTGTGGAGCGCGGGAACAGAAGGCAAGAGGCTCATGCTGTGGCCGCTGATTGGCGGCGCGCCGCACAATTTTCCAGATGAAAGAGCCGCCGAAGTTGCCTGGTCTCCGGATCGTACTCGGCTTGTCTATCACACCTGGCAAGCAGGTGACCCGACATTTGTCGCGGACCACGACGGCGGCAATCCACGCCAGATTCTGCAAAACGATCCCGGATTACACAACCACTATCAGGTCTGGTCGAAGGACGGGCGCTGGATCTACTTTGTACGAGGCCGACCCGCCACTCGTGAGATGGACCTATGGCGCATATCGCCGGAAGGGGGAAAACCAGAACAACTCACACATCTCAACACTGATATTGCTTACCCGACACCGATCGACGAGAGGACGGTTCTGTTCGTAGCCCACAACAAAGACGGGGCGGGCCCACGGTTGTGGGCGTTCGATCTAAGAACGCGAACTACAAACCGCGTGAGTTCAGGTTTGGAACAATACACCGCACTAGCAGCCACCGCGGATGGCCGTCGTCTTGTGGCAGGTGTCGTGAATGCTCAGGTCAGCTTATGGAGCGTTCCAATCACCAGACGCCTTGTTGAGGAACAGGACGTCAAGGCCTTCCAACTGCCCACCGCACGCTCCCAGGCACCGCGATTCGGGGGCGGAACGTTGTTTTACTTATCTTCGCGAGACGGGGCTGACGGACTGTGGAGCTATCGCGACGGAAGAGCGCTGGAGATCTGGAAGGGCTCCCAAGGCGCACTGCAGTGGCCTGCGGCTGTGTCTGCGGACGGGAGCGGCGTTGCATTTGCACTGAGGCGAGAGGGGAAGCAACAGATGCAAGTAATGACGACGGATGGAACACGGCTCCGCCCTCTGTCGAGCGATGTTGATGTTCGGGGAACGGCTTCCTGGTCTCCTGACGGCAAATGGATTGTCGTGGGGGGCAGCGACCGCAACGGACTGGGCATATTCAAACTTCCTGTTGACGGCGGCTCACCGATTCGGATTGCAACCGGGCCGTACCTCGATCCTGTGTGGTCGCCGCGTGGGGACTTAATTGTGTATAGCGGGCCCCAGGTGTTCACGCTCGCGCCGCTGCTGGCAGTGCACCCGGACGGCACGCCGGCGAAGCTGCCGGAGATCAACGTGCAGCGCGAAGGTGAGCGGGCCCGCTTTCTGCCCGATGGCACGGGCCTGGTTTACATGCTGGGAAATACGTTGGCCGAGCAGGACTTCTGGCTGCTCGACCTTGGCACGATGCGCTCGCGGCGGTTGACTCGATTGAGCAGTTCGGCGGTAATGCGGACCTTTGATATCACACCGGATAGCAGCCGAATTGTATTCGACCGGCTAACCGAAGATTCGGACATATTTCTGATTGATCTTGCGACGGATCAAGGTCGACAGTAGTCGGCCGCATTCTTTTCGTTAGCTATGAGGAAGGTAGCGAAACTAAGGCCAAGTGGCAGATTCCTAACCCTTACGTTGGCAACGCGGATGGAATGTGGTAAGAGTTTCTTTCAGGTCATTTCCCGTTACCCCGCTGAAGGCAATGCCTATTTGGCGGACCCTCAGACCGTCAAGACAGGCCAGAGAATGAGGGCGCTGAAAATCAGCACAAGCCCTAGAACCGTGAATGCTAGAACTCGCTTCATTCGGCTGAGTTGCTGTCCGCCAGATGGAACAGCTTAACCCGCCTAAAGGTGCCCTCCAGCCATACTTCACCAATGGTTGGCGTAACAGTGCCCCGCGAAAGGCGCTGGCCTTCAGCGGGTGCAACTCCCGCCCGGAAACTGGTTCGCTCCACCCGATGGCAATCGAAGTCGGTTGTTTCTCGGTAACGAAAAGCACAGTTTTCTAGGAATTTTCCCCCTGCGGGCGGCAGAGGCGGTTACGGTTGTACTGCTGGGATGGCCCACCGATAGGCACACGGATTCGCCAAGATCAACCAGGAAATCGCCTTCGGATGCAAAAAAACTGAGGCCGTACCTTTCTGTCATCAAGGAGCGGCCCCGCTTCGTTTCCTTTTTAGCTGTTTAGTGGAACATACTCGACGGCTCCCGTGTCGCCGTCCACAATCTCTTCCGCTGGGAACCAGTAGATTTCTTCGTTTCCGTCATCATCCACGTAGGAATAACCGATGTACACCGTGCCCATGTCCGTATTTTGAGGCAACGCGAACGAGGCGTAGGTGAGGTGCGAACCATTCGCCTGCGCCATTTTCTTGTTGGTTTTGTATTTCTTGACTGGAATCTGTCCCTTGGTGTCATGCGCGACATGGAAAGCAGCAATCTTTCCGCCTTTGCTCTCGACGGAGGCGGTGTAGTGTCCTTTCTTGTCGATGTCGTGATGCCCGTCAGTTTTGAGCTTTCCAGCGACCTGTCGGTGGCCGTCGTGATGGTTCTGCTTTTTTGCGGCTGTTGCAGAGGCAACGTTGCCCATTGCGAGCAGACTGAACACAACAGCGACGGCCGCGAGTGCGCGATTCCTATTCATATCAATCTCCAGTTGACTGCGATTTGAAACCCGAGCGGGATAAAGATGCTTCTCGGTCAGGTGGGGTTGGCTGGATGCCTCCTGTGCGTTGAACATCCGGCAGTTCCATATGCTGCGACAATCTACAGCAGAAAACTGGTCAATTTTGAACATCAAGTGGCGAAACATCGCGATTCTCAAAATCCCCCCAACAGTGCCGACTCAACTTCGAGGTCGGACGCAGCCCATTCGCCTCAGGACTATTCGGGAAACCGCACGCAGCCTTTGAACCGCCCGGATGGCTGGACTCCAGAGGGCTTGAAATCGCGGGGCTTGCCCGTTCCTGCGACCTGACGCCGTGCCGTCCTCGTTGACTTCGGTTTCGCCCTTGCGCAAACGCAGGAGGCGTGTCTGCCGGGAGCAGTCCAACTGTGACCGTCAAAGAGCGCCTGACAAGTTCCGGAACGGAGACAGCCTCACTGATCGGGCGTCACCCCAAGATATTCTTCGTGTCCTTCGAACACCTCGCGCAGCAGCTTTAGAACCCGCTGTTTCAGCGTGAGGGTCGGGCAGCTTTCAATTGCCGTTTTCTCCGTATTGACCTTCAATTCAGAGGTGGAAATCGCATTCGTAGCCATAAACAGGCCTCCTTGTTCTCAACCGAGGAATCCCGCAACTCTCTTGACTATTCCTCTTCTTACGTCCGAGAAGCGCCCACAAACACTGCCTTTTATCCATAAAAGCGGGAAACGCGGGCAAATTGGCTCATCGATACCAATTTATTTTGTGGAACCCCACAGGCACATGGAACGCGCTCAAATTGTCCGTTCAAACCATGGGGGCTGTTCTCCTGTCATATAGTGCGAGACCGCACGAAAACGTGTCATCGGATTAATAGGGGTATTCCGTGGTGCTTTCGCGAAAACCTTCCCCGCCGCCAGCATGATCAATGTGAGGGCTGAGACGGCGGCGTCGAAGCCCGCGTTCCGAGATGCTTTGAAATCCCGCAGATGCTTGGTTCCCGCAGACGGATTTTTACGAGTGGATGCGAACGGGAAAAGCCAAGCAGCCGTACTTTTTTGAAGTCAATGAGGGAAAATTGTTCGCATTCGCCGGAGTCTGGGATCGGTGGAAGGACCCAAGCGGAGGGTGGGTCAAGTCCTGTTCAATCCTGACCACGACTCCGAACGCCTTTGACCGCAGCCGTGCATGACCGAATGCCAGTCATCCTCGATGCAGACGCCTACGATGTTTGGCTCGATCCGGGAATGAACGATGTGAGCGCGGCGTCCGAATTGCTGAAACCCTATGACGCTCGGCTGATGCGGTGCTATACGGTAAGCGGTCAGATCAACTCTGTGGCGAACGACGATAAAGAATGCTCCGAGCCTGTGGAACCCGCCCACACCCAGAATCGGCTGTTTTCGTAGTGGGGCTAGGTATGAACTGTGCCAGTGCCCGATGATGATTCACTTGATCTTCTTGGCGTGATACCCCTGTCCATCCGCTGGGGAATACACGTGTTCCTCAATGACACGGCCGGTTTTGTCTCTGACAAAAGTCGAACGTGCCATCGGACTGACGCCGCCTCCACGGTTGAAGAACGTATCCGTACCTTGCGGTAATAGTTCCGTGGGCGAATCTTCCCATGAGCCCTGAACGTAAAGTTTGTCTCCTTTACGGGTCACCGTGTCGACAAATTGCGATCCCGCCCACGCATATTCGCCAGTGAGGTTGTCAAGGGCAGTACCATCGACTTTGGCAACCGGGGGATCGGGCATTACTGCCGCAGACACCGCCAGCAGAGCCACCCACTTGCCTTGCCGCTTCTCAAAAGCGTCGACTTGGCGGAGTGACTCGTCGAGGGTAATTTCACCGAAGTGCTCCTTGAATTCGTAGAGATAGTCCACCAAGGCGATGTTACCCACAAACTGGAAGTGAAAGCCCGAAACAAGTCTTTCGATCCTGTGGCCCGGAATTATGCGTGCCGCCTGCTGACACTCGTCCATAATCTGTTTTCGGGTTCCGGTAGCGTTGCCTTCGATATCACGGAAATCCGCGTCCACAAATGTCGCCCATGTCTGAGCGTCACCCGACGCACACGCATTAGCCCGAGCCCGAGCAGCGGCAACAATGTCCTGTTCGTCCGTGGATGCAGAAGCGTTCGTCTGCCCGGTACTGGGTTGAGTGGATTGTCCTGCCGTTGGTAAGCCCAGCAAGAGGATGAGTGAACAGAGAATCGAACCCAGAACGCCGACTTTCATATCGCACTCCTCGGGTGAATAGCGAATTGTACCTTTCAAAGGATGGCAACGGCGTCCGAACTGCCGAAGTCCTACGATGCCCGGCTGATGCGTTGCTATCCGGTGAGCACGCGGATCAATTACGTGGACAATGATGATGAGGAATGCTCTGTACTCGTGGAATTGGCAGGGATTTCAGGATCGGCTCTTCTGATACGTTTATACTTCTGCGTCGGGGGCCACAATGACCGTCCGACCACTCTCCCTTGCATTCGTCGTGCTGTTGTCATCTCTCCACGCGCTCGGCCAACGGGATCAAGCTGCTGTTTCATGTCCCGTTACAGAGCAAGCTGTGCGTGAGGTTGAGCACCAGATTTGGGCTGCTTTTCACAATCGTGATGTGGCTGCGCTCGACAAGCTTATCGACGATGATTCCATCAATAGTGACGACGGCGGGACGAGCAAGGGAAAGCGCGAGCTTCTGGCGGCGATCAAGCGACCCGAAGGCGACATCCATACCGAGGCATCTGAACAGCCCGAAGATTTTCATGTGCTGTTTACCAATGGAGTTTCAATTCTGAATTTCACGAGACGCTGGACGGACTACGAAAAGAAGATGGGAATTGACTGGGGGGCTGCCGTCAGGGTCACGATGGTCTTCGCGTGCAAGAATGGCGGATGGAGGGAAGTGGCTTTCCAAGAAACTGACATGCCGAACAGGAACCGGAAGCCTTTCGCGGGCGCAAGCGATCATCTCGACGAATACGTCGGCCACTATCGCCTCGGTGAAAACGACAAAGGCGAGGTTTCGATCACGCGCGTCGGTGGCAAGCTCTATGACACTTGGGCGGACGAGGAGGCCACCGAACTTCTTCCCGGCAAGTACGACATGTTCTTCAGCCGAGAAGACGGCTCAGTGGAGAGGTTCGTTCGCGATAAATCCGGCAAGGTGACCGGAATTCTCTACCCACTTGGTGACGGTGAGTTCGAAGCCAAGCGACTGCCTTAGCGGGCTGAGAGATAAAAGGTGCGTCCAAGGAGCGTGGTGTGCCAATCCCGAAGAAGAATGACCTCAAAGACCGCCTCGCCCGCTACCGCCAGATTAAGATCAGCGTGGTCGGGAGGAAGTCGGGGTGCTGCGCCCATGATTATGCAGTGGGAGGGCTAATGTCAGGTGTAAGTCGCTGGGCATCGATTGTGCTGCTTCTCGTTGCCTTTGCTGCGAACGGGTCGCCTTCATCGGGGATGCATCGGGTTCCCGCAATCGGGTCATCGATCAACGGTCCGACCGCTCTGGCTCTGGACAACAATGGACACTTGTTTGTGATCGAGGAGGAGGAAGACAGAATCGACCGTATTGATCTAGGTGACGGAACGATTTCTGTCGTAGCTGGCTACGGAAGGAAACCTGAACAAGATTGCCTTCATCGGGATGGCATCCAAGCGACGAGAGCCTGCCTGCAATATCCGACTTCGCTGGCAATAGATGCATCCGGGAATCTTTTCATTGGTGAAATGAGTGGGTACCTGCGAGAGGTGAACCTCGGTACCGGATTGATCTCTACGGTGAATGAAAGCGGCCACTCCGGAGAAACAGTTGAAGGCTCGTTCGCTCTCTCGGCAAATTTCTGGAGCATCGATGGTTTGGCAATCGACGCTGACAACGACTTGTTCATCTCAGACGTGCGCCAAGGCGGAATCTTCAAGGTTAACGCCAGAACCGGAGTCGTCACCCGAATCGCTGGCAATGGGAAACAGGGCTTCCGGGGAGACGGAGAGTCCGCCTTGAATGCCAGCTTCCACAATGCGGTAACTATTTCGCTGGACAACGCTGGCAACCTGCTAATCGCAGACTCCGGCAACTGTCGCATAAGACGAGTTGAACATTCAACGGGCATCGTCCGGACTGTCGCTGTTACTGGTGAAGTGCGTCAGGACGGTTCTTGCAAGGCGGGCAATCTTGAACTGAGTCCTGATCCGTCCCATCCGGCAGCAGACTCGACGGGAAGTGTCTATTTCGTCGAAGGCGCGATGGATATTGTGAGGCGTGTAGATGCTCAGACCTTTAGCCTTTCAACAGTAGTGGGCACTGGGGCTAAGGGGTTCCACGGCGACGGCGGTCCTGCTGGTCAGGCACGGCTCAATAACCCGTCCGGACTAGCAGTTGATCGGGACGGTAACTTGTACATCTCTGAATTCGTCAACAATCGCGTTCGTCGTGTGGATGCAAGAAGCAAGGTAATTACAACGATTGCGGGAAACGGGCTGCCCCACCGCAGGGACCTTATGATGTAGCGGATAGGCGCTAGCCCCGGCGCTCGCGGCGTCTCAATGGGTATAGATGCGAGCCAGCGGCCCGATCCCAAAAACAGGGGGCGAAAGGCCGCATAAAAGAGGCTCAAAATTCGACCCCTTCCGAACCACCACAGCTAAGCCCGCACATTCGACTTCCCGCTGTGGCTCAAGTATCCTTTTTCCGATTACCGGAGGCTAGAATGACCCTTTTTCGTGTTGCTGCCCTCCTTATTATGTGTGGCAGCGCTCTCTCTGCTGTCGGGAAATCTGCAACGCCACAGAACTCAGCAACCAGGCAAGCCGCCAAACCGGATGACATCCCCAAGTCCATCGCGGAGAGCGTCAGTGGCACGCTCCAGTTCGCGGAAGGGAACTTTCTCGGCCTCGCTGAAGCCATGCCTGAGGACAAGTATTCCTACGTCCCCACAGTCGGCAAGTTCGATGGCGTCCGGAGCTTCGGGGAACAAGTCAAGCACGTCGCCTGTGCACAGTTCGCCTTCTTCAACGAGTTTGAGGGCAAGAAACCGCCCGAGGACTGCGAAAAGGGAGGACACGATCCGGCGAAATCAAAAGCCGAGTTGATCAAATATCTCAAGGACTCTTTCGACTACTCCAACCGTGTCCTCGCTACGCTCACGGCGAACAATTCGCTGGACCGTGTCGAAGGTCGTTACGCGGGACCGAACACCAAACTGGGCATCTCGGTCATCGCGGTCTGGCACATTACAGACCACTACGGACAGCTAGTCGAGTACCTGCGCTTGAACGGCATCGTCCCACCCTTCACGCAGAAATACGGGGTGAAGGTTCGGTGACTCGTTGGGAGACGGCGCTCCGACTCTCCGATCTCCGTGGAGTGTCCTTCGTTGACTCGTCTTTCTCACATCCCTAATATTGCAGCCTGAGTTCGTGCGCCACTCATGATCGGCCAGACCATCTCGCACTACCGCATCATCGATAAGCTCGGTGGTGGCGGAATGGGTGTGGTCTATAGGGCTGAGGACATAACCCTACATCGGTTCGCCGCGCTGAAGTTTCTGCCCGATGAAGTATCCAAAGACCCCCAAGCACTGGCTCGGTTCCAGCGAGAAGCCCAAGCCGCGTCGGCACTGAATCACCCTAATATTTGCACGATCCATGAAATCGGACGGCACGACGGGCAGCCCTTCATTGTCATGGAGTTTCTGGATGGGATGACGCTGAAGCACCGGATTTCGGGGCGACCGATGGAAACCGAACTGATTCTATCGCTCGCCATCGAGATCGCCGATGCACTCGACGCTGCTCATGCAGAGGGTATTGTCCATCGCGACATCAAGCCCGCCAACATCTTTGTCACCAAGCGCGGACACGCCAAGATTCTTGATTTTGGATGGGCGAAAGTGGCTCCCGTGGGAAGCACAGTGATGGGTGCGGCAGGAATGTCGCAGCCGACAATCGAATCGAGCGCCGAGCACCTGACCAGTCCCGGCACGGCACTTGGCACCATTTCCTACATGTCACCAGAGCAGGTGCGGGCGAAAGAACTCGACGCACGGACAGACTTGTTCTCGTTTGGAGTGGTCATGTAGAAGATGGCGACGGGCACGTTGCCGTTCCGTGGAGAGAGTTCGTCCCCCCCTTGGAAGTGATCTGAATCTGGGCGCCGCTGAAGCGGCCATTCTCAGCATCGTAAGAGTTGGAAACGATCTTTACGTTATCGACCGAATCCTCAGATGGCGTGATGACGGTCGACCCGCCCCAGACGACGCTGGTGGTGCTGATGCCGTCGATGGAAATACCGTTATTCTCGGTCTGGTTGCCGTTGGCGACAATCTGCGCGCCGTTCTCGGTTTTGAAAATGCCGTCGGCGCCACCCGACTGTCCTCCGCCGGTCTGAGTTCCGGGAAGGTTGTAGTTGTCGTTTCCGGCGGCCTGCGAGTTGTCGCCAAACGAGCCGGGCGCGAGTGCGGCTACTTTCATCACATCGCGTCCAAGAGTCGGCATGTGCTGAATTTGATTGCTGCTGACCGTGCCGCTCAGGCCGTCTCGGTATCGAGCGCTTCGATGATACCCGAGACGGTTATGCTCTGCTGGACCTGGCCGACTGCAAGAGTTAGGTCGAGCGCGTTGGGCTGGTCGGGGATGATCTGCACCTGCTCCAGCACCTTCTGATGGAAACCTTGCGCCTCCACGGTGAGCCGGTATGGAGCGGGCGCGAGCGCATTGAACTGGTAAATGCCGCTCGCATCGGAAATCGACATCTGCGTGTGGTTTGTTCCGGTGTCGAGCAGCGTGGCTTTCGCGCCGGGAATGGCTCGGCCTTGAGGATCAGTCACCGTTCCGCGAAGAGAGCCGCGAAATTGGGCTTGCAGGGTAGCGGTAAACGATATTCCGCAAACCGCAACTATTACGAAACTGCGGGTTACAGTCAAGCATTTCACGCGATCTCCGTGGTCGGGAATCTTCTCCCAAGAGATGGAATCGATAGGATCCGTGAGGGTGCTTATAGCAGAGTGATATTGGATCGTCACTACGTTAAGTACCGTATTCGGAGCGGAAAAAGTGCTCTTGGCGGCGGGGCGGAGACCGGGATGCACTTCAAATAATAGCGCCAGACTGCGAAACAGCCATGAGCACTTCACACTAGTCCGGTAATGACCCAATGATCAGGGGACCGTATGCCACGGTCAGTGCTCGCTCCCAGAAGCACTTTTTCTACCGGGGCAACAGGTTTTTGAGAATCTCGATTCATTCGCACTTGACGAGCGCGTTCTGCGGAGATACTTTTCTGTTTGGACTGCGCGCCCAATTCGCCAAGAAGCCGCCGCTTCTCTGGAAATAACGCTTTTTCTTCGGGATCCTGCTAGGCGACCAAGCATTTGCCAAGACAGGTCCGACCAGATCAACATTGTTCGACGTCGCTTTGTCCCCAAACCCGGAAAGAGACCAATAATGGCCAAACCAATCTTGCTGAGCGTGGATGACGATTCCGATGTTTTGCGGGCAATAGAACGGGATCTTCGTTCTCAGTACGGCGCTGAATACCGCGTTATTGGAAGCGATTCACCCGAGGGCGCGCTCGATCTCCTGAAGCAGTTGAAAATGCGGAATGACAGCGTGGCCTTGCTCCTTGCCGACCAGCGCATGCCTCGCATGGATGGGGTGGAATTCCTTCAAAAAGCGATGGGGATCTTCCCGAGTGCGAAGCGTGCGTTGCTTACCGCGTATGCTGACACGAATGCCGCCATCGGCGCCATCAATCAGGCCAGCATCAATTATTTTTTCCTGAAGCCTTGGGATCCTCCCACGGAACACCTTTATCCGCAACTAGATGATTTGCTCGACGATTGGCAAGCTTCCTTCCGTCCGACGTTTCAAGGGATCCGATTGTTGGGCACCCGCTGGTCGCCGCGATCCTATGAGTTGCGGGATTTTCTCGCGCGCAACCATGTTCCCTATCAGTGGATTGACGTTGAGCTTTCGGCCAACGATCCGGAAACCAAGCGACTTTTGGAGGCTCTGGGTCCGGAGGCAGCCAGTCTGCCCGTGGTGCTTTTCCCAGACGGTACGAAGCTGCTTGAGAGTGTTCCGGCGGACGTGGCGCAAAAGGTTGGTCTGCGGACGCGCGCCCAGACCAGCTTCTATGATTTGGCAATTGTGGGCGGGGGGCCGGCCGGTTTGGCCGCTGCAGTTTATGGAGCGTCCGAGGGCCTGCACACAGTAATGATCGAGCGGGAAGCGCCCGGCGGCCAAGCTGGAATGAGTTCGCGCATCGAGAACTATCTTGGATTTCCGACCGGACTCAGTGGCGCGGATTTGGCCCGGCGAGCCGTAGTGCAGGCCCAGCGTTTCGGAGTGGAAATCCTGTCCCCGCAGGAAGTAGTTGGCGTCCGAACAGAAAACCCTTACCGAATCGTTAAGCTGGCCGATGGGAATGAGGTTTCTTGCCACGCGCTGATGGTCGCGACTGGCGTGCAGTGGCGAAGGTTGGACGCTCCTGGAATCGACCGGTTGCAGGGCGCGGGGATTTATTATGGTGGCGGCGCTACGGAGGCACTGTCGTGCCAGGGCGAACTCGTCTATGTGGTGGGCGGCGCGAACTCGGCTGGTCAGGCGGCAATGAACTTCGCGAGATACGCGGATCGTGTCGTTATTCTTGTGCGCGGCGAATCGCTGGCCAGCACCATGTCACGGTACTTGATCGATCAGATTCAGGAGACGCCTAACATTCAGATCTGGAGCCACGCCAATGTGGCTGAGGCTCATGGCGAAACTCACCTGGAAGAAATTTCTGTGCTTTGTTCCGATACCAATAAGATTGAGCGTGTGCCGGCAAGTTCGATGTTTATCTTTATCGGAGCGTTGCCGCGCACGGATTTTCTTGCCGATCTGGTTGAGCGCGACGAGCGCGGCTTTCTGTTGACCGGGCCTGACCTCATGCGCGACGGCCAACACCCCAAGGGCTGGACGCTGGACCGCGATCCCTTTCTGCTCGAAACCAACGTTCCCGGCATCTTTGCAGTTGGCGATGTGCGCCACGGTTCGATTAAGCGAGTCGCTTCCGGAGTGGGGGAAGGATCGGTGGCTGTGCAATTTATTCATCAATATCTAAGTAAGGTATAAATGGTCGATAAATCCGAGCTACGCCGCGTTCCCGTTTTCACCGATCTGCCCGACGATCAACTCGACTGGTTCCTCAGCCAGGCGCAAGAGATGAATCTGAAGGCGGGCGACGTCTACTCCCGCCAAGGCGATCCCGCCGATGCCATGTTTGTGATCCTGGAGGGGCTGCTTCAAGGGCGGGGAGAGATTAACGGCGAAACCTTTGTGTTCGACATGGAGCCGGGCGACGTTACCGGCATATTACCGTTTTCGAGGATGAAGCAGTTTCGGGTAAGCGGGCGCGCCGTGATTGACAGCCACGCCCTGCGATTTTCCGCCATGCTGTTCCCGGAACTGGTGCAGAGGATGCCGGTACTGACTCAGCGCCTTGTGGGCCTGATGTCGGACCGCATTCGCGAAGCCACTCGCCTCGAACAACAGCGAGATCGATTGGCTTCTTTGGGAAAGCTTTCGGCGGGACTTGCGCATGAACTTAACAATCCAGCGTCGGCGGCGACACGCGCCGCCAGCCAATTGCGTAAGATGCTGACGAAAATCCGGAATGCGAGCCTGGAGTTGGGAAAACGTGACCTCACACCAGCGCAGAAAGCAGAGATCGAAAAACTGGAAGCTTCGTTCACGCAGCAGGATGTAGTTCCGCCGGACGCGCTCACCATCAGCGATCTGGAAGACCAGATCGATTCTTTGTTGCGCAGCCACGGGCAGAACGACCTGTGGATGCTCGCGGCCGGCCTGGCGCGGCGGAACATCAAGCCGGACGTGGTGGAATCGCTGTTCGCGAAGCTCGACGCGGACACAGCTCGAGCTGCCCTGGTAAGGATCTCCGCCTCCGTGGAGATCGCGAGCTTGTTGGATGAAATCGAAAGCAGCACTTCGCGAATATCGGATTTGGTTGGCGCAATCAAGGAATACACCCACATGGACCAGGCCCCGGTGCAAAACGTTGATGTAGTAAGGAGCTTGGAAACTACACTTACGATCCTGAATCACAAGTTGAGGCGGGGAGTGACGGTGCAACGCGATTACCACCCCGTTCCCCTCCTCGTGAATTCCTTCGGAAGCGAGCTAAACCAGGTCTGGACCAACATTATCGATAACGCGATTGACGCCATGCACGGAACAGGCGAGCTTCGCATCCGAACTTACCGCGACGACAGTTGCGTCGTCGTCGAGATCGGGGACAACGGGCCGGGAATTCCCGAGGAGGTGCGGCCCCACATCTTTGAGCCTTTTTTCACTACCAAAGGCGTTGGGGAGGGCACGGGCCTTGGCTTGGACACCGTCCAGCGCATCGTGAAGAAGCACCGAGGAAATATTCAGTTGAATTCCAAACCAGGAGACACGCGGTTTGAAGTCTGGCTGCCGCTTGCTGGGACCACGTCTTAGTGTGCTTCCGCAGCCAAATAGGAGTAGGGCTTGATGGTCATTAACGATGATCACATCACTGGGGTTAATCCCCTCGAATGTTCCCTCGCCTGCTCCTCGCTCTCTAGCACGCTGCTGAAAACTCCGCCGGGGACGCAGGTTTGAAAGGGCGCGGCTTCTAGCCGCGCCGTAAGTTCTTCAAAATCAGTTGCGGCTTTTAGCCGCCGCGGCGGCATTCGGGTGTCGAAAAGAGCTTTTCAGCAGCCTGCTAGACCTTTCCGGTTGCTCGTCACCCGCCCAGAATCGTTGGCAAAAAGCGGCCGTAGTCTCGCAAGAAAAAGAGTCCTAACCATCGAATCAGTCATCTGAGGTTACTAGTTCCGGTCTTTGGAGCAGCATCATGGCAGCCAGTCCAAACCTCTCCGCACAGCTTTCCTCGAATCCTGGTCCGCTGAATTTCGACCAGGTGGAGGACCTCCTCAAGCTGCAAAAGGCCGCTCAAAAAATCACCTCCATCCTGGACCTCGACCAGCTCGTCGATAAGGTCGTGAATGAGATCGCCCGTTCCTTTGGATGTCTGGATTCTGACATCTACCTGCACAACAAAGAACGCGGCGAACTGGCGCTAGTGTGCGCCCATGGCTGCACTGGCTGCGACCTCCACGGCCCGGGCCACAGCCTAAAGATTGGGAAAGGCATGGTTGGATACGTCGCATCTACTGGTCAGATGCATTACGCGCCCGATGTGCGCCAGGATCCGTATTACATTGGCTGTGAAGAATCAACGCTCTCAGAAGTTGCTATTCCCCTCCATGTAGAAGGACAGTTGGTGGGAGTATTCACCGCCTCGCACACCGACCTGGATGCCTTCAACCCCTGCCAGCTGCGGCTGCTCCAAGCCCTGTGCAGCGATGTGGCAGTGGCGGTCCACAATGCTCGCCGCTTTCAACAGGAACAGCGACAACGCGAGCAGATGACTAGCGAGGCTCGGGAGGCCCGCCTCATTCAACAAGCACTGCTTCCCAAGGCATCCCCCTCCATTCCTGGGTTTATCGTGTCCGGGCTTTCCCTTCCCGTGGGAGCCGTGGGCGGCGACTGGTACGACTTTATTCCCATGGACAAAGGCCGCTGGGGTCTGGTGCTGGCCGATGTTTCCGGTAAAGGAACCGCTGCCGCGCTGCTCATGTCCGCCACTCGTGGCATCTTGCGATCCCTGGCCGAGGCCGCGTGCACTCCGGCTGAAGTGCTGGCGAAGCTGAATCGCCTTCTGGTCGAGGATTTCCCGGCCGGCCGCTTTGTGACCATGGTGTATGGTGTGCTTGATCCCGTTAAGCGGACTCTGACCTTCGCCAATGCCGGTCACCCCTGGCCACTCTTGGTGACCGGTACGTCAGCCCAGTTCCTGGATGTCGAGCGAGGAATCCCCTTGGGACTGGGACCAGCTGATTTCTCGGAGGTGGAAGTGAAACTTCCCAAGGGTTCTCGCTTGGTGTTCTACAGCGACGGCATTACCGAGGCGCAAAATCAGACGGACGAAGAGTATGGATTGGTGCGTCTTCAGGAACATTTTTCGCGAACAGACGCCTCCGCCGAGAGCCTCCTCGATGATGTGCGCTCGTTTGCCGACGGTTCGGGTCTGCGCGATGATGCCAGCGTCATCCTAGTTAAGGGCTAATCGAGTCAGCGGACTGAGGGGATCCAGCATAAGGGAAGGCCCCCATTTCCACACTGCGCTTCTGGGCGGAAGGTTTCGCTGGCGCTTCATCATCTTTATATTTCAGCTATGCCAAAGATCGCAAGGCTGTCGCGGGGTTGACACGAGACAGGCGAACCAGCAGTCTCACCCGGGTAGGCCAACGCGGTGCAGAAGATTTTGGAAGCGCGAGTCGGAGCGAAGAGGATCAAAGCCTGGCCGCAGCAAGACGCCCGGATTAAATCGCTCGTTGTAGCCTTTTTCGAGCCATGTCATGGCTTGATCCGTATCTCCGAGAGATGCATAGATGATGGCAATCTCCGAAGCATTCGAATAACCAGGGTTTGAGCGCCTCTTCAGATCGCCCAGAAGATTTACCGCTTCGCTTCTCTTGCCGGATGCGACATAAGCGCGAGCAAGATTAGCCATGAATGCCGGGCTACCCCCCGATAGCTGGACCGCTGTTTTGAACTCTGCGACCGCTTCATCGTACATGTGTTTTTGAAGGTACGCTTGGGCGAGTTGATTATGTGCCAGAGCAAAATTAGGATCCATTTCGATCGTTTTGCGGCTCTGTCGTATGGATTCGTCATCAGAGTGCGCAAGGACAAGGAGTTCCGCCAAATCGGCGTTAATGATGAGAGATAGCGGATCCAAGTTTTCCGCTTTTCTCATTTCCGCAATCGCTTCGTCATACCGACCCAATAGACTCAAGTGCCAGGCATACCAATGGTGAGCGGTGGCGTAGCCTGGGTTCAGTTCAATGGCCCGCTGAAATTGCTTCCCGGCAGAGTCAAAATCCCAGTCGAAGCCGTCCAAGACGAATGCCAGCGAGTTGTGGGCTTCGCCGAGCGTGCTGTCCAACTCCAGTGCTTTGATCGCCGCCGCCTTGGCTTGGGGGAACGCTTCCTTGGGAGTCATCACTGCGTACTGCCAGTCTCCCAACAAAGCATAAGTGTCGGCTAAGCCGGAATAAGCTTGGGCGTATTTCGGATCCTCTTCGATTGCCTGCTTGAAATAAGCCAGGGCGACCTTCAAACCATCCGCCGTTCGCTTGTTCCAGAAGTAGCGCCCTTTAAGATAAGATTCGTAAGATTCCGGGTTAACAACTTTTACGTTTTTGAGGGCAGCTTGTTCCCGCGGAGTTAAGTTGATTCGGATTTGATCTGCTATGGCACTCGCCACTTTTTTCTGGAGGGTTAACGTATCGCGCAGATCGCCTTCATAGCTCTGGGACCATAAATGCTTGTCCGTAGAGGCCTCGATCAGCTGTGCCGTGATACGGACCTGGTCGCCGGAGCGGAGCACGGTGCCTTCTACCACGGCATCCACGTTCAGTTCACGAGCGATCTGCGGCAGAGGCTTGCGCGCTCCTTTGTAAACCATTACGGAGGTGCGGGAGATTACGCGTAAAGCGCTGATCTGCGCCAAGTCAGTGATCAACTCATCCGTCATGCCGTCAGCGAAGTAATTCTGGGAAGCGTCGCCAGAAAGGTTCTCGAGCGGAAGCACCGCGATGGATCGGATGCCCGTGGGAGCAGGGGCCGGCGAACGAAATAGCCAAACGGAGAGAATCGCCAAACTAATACTAATAATGATGACGAGCGCCAAGGCGCCGATGACCCAACGCGTCGGCCGCAGCCGGCGTTGGGGCACAACCGACAACCCGGTGCCTTGGATCTTGTGCCCAGGGTCTGTAGCCGGCAGATCTCCAGGCACAGGTTCTTGCTTTTTTGGGCGGGCGTCTGCGTCGACGACCGACACGTCCGCGATAAAGCGATAGCCACGTTTCGGAAGAGTCTCGATGAATCGAGGACTCTCAGCCGAGTCTCCCAGGGCACTGCGCAGCTTCCCGATGGCGATGTTGAGCGCCTGATCGAAATCACCGAAACTTTCGCTGGGCCAGACTCGGCTGCGCAATTCCTCTCGGGTAACAACTTCCCCCGGATGCTCCAGCAATATCTCCAGCAGTCTCATCGGTTGCTGCTGCACTCTGATTCTCAAACCCGCTTTTCGCACTTCGCCGGACTGAAGAGAGACCTCATAGGTTCCGAATCGCACGACGGAGTTGGGCTGAAGGGATTCCATGTGCATCTTGGTTTGCAAAGAAGTCTAGCACTTCGGTTACGGAAACTTCCCAACTCAGGATATCTGCAGAGCCAACTCGCTAGCCATCAATGACTTAACAGGCAATGCGTTGGATATGTGGAAAAAGTCCTCAGTTAATTGACGCCGGAAGACTGACGCGTCACAGTGGGCTCGCGACCAGGGTTCGAGCTGATTCAGGAGAAGGCCAAATGAGGCTTGTTGGACATGGCTCACAAGAGAAGGTCCGATTTGGGGCTTTGTCCTCGCAGCAAGATCAACCTTTGGCAGGCTTCGAAGAGTTAGCCATGCCCCTCTTCGATTCCCTTTACAACTTCGCGCGCTGGCTGGTGCACAATTCGAACGATGCCGAGGATCTCGTGCAAGAGACCTATCTCAAAGCTTTACGCAGCTTCGGATCGTTTCAGCCAGGCACTAATTTCCGGGCATGGATATTTCGAATCCTGAGGAACAACTTTCTAAGTTCGTGCTCAAGACTCGAGCGCCGCATGACCGTTGTGATGGACTCCGAAGAGGGCGGACCTGAACTGGCAGTTGATACGGAAACTCCCGAAACGATTTTAATGAATCGCTTTAATTCCCAACTGGCGCAGCGCGCCATCGACGATCTGCCGGTGCATTACAGGGAGACCCTCCTTCTTTGTGAAGTGGAAGAAATGTCGTACCGGGAGATCGCGGAAATATTGACGATCCCGATAGGAACCGTGATGTCGCGTCTAGCGAGAGCGCGGAAGGCAGTTCGCGACTCACTCCTTAGCACTTCTGGTGCACCCACAATCGAGAGACTTGTCTCTTCACATCGAAGTGCAGGCGGCGATATCAAACGATGCTGAGGTTTGGGTTCTCACACGGCGTGGTTACGAAATCGCAGTCAAAGGCAAGAATGGTTTCGTGGGTGTCGTGGAACGATCGTGGATGGCCCCATTCGACTTCCCGGAGTGCCGCAAAAGGCAGATATCGTTTTGAGCTTGCGAGACCGGCTTGCTTGGGCTATCAAAATGTAATATCAGACCAGCGCTCGTTATATAGGGCGGATTTGCTTCCGGGATGCAAATACCTTTCCGTAAAGAGATAGAAGAGCCACCTGTCTCCAGCTTTTAGCTCGGGAAGATTTTGGGGCAGACAAGCTTGATTGACGGTGGCTGTCATTTTGCCTGCAGCATCACCGCGGAACGGTCTCGTAGGCGGTCATAGAAGGTTGTTCCACTGAGTCCTTAAGCTGGGGGCGGTTGTGGAAGGGTAGCCGTTCTTAACGGGCCAATGTCTCTGAATCGTATGTCAGAGGTTCGGTCCGAAGTGTTCTTAGATAGCGAGTAGGAATATTCTCTTTCAGTTGGTCTGTTCACTTCAGGCGGAGGATTGCCGGTCCGACTGAGTAGCCGATCGGGAATCGACGCGTGCCAGGGTTTGTTTGACGGTCGAGTTCGAGCTCTGACGACCTGTACCTATAACGCACGGCAGTCGCGGTGAACAAGCCACTTGTAATTCAAGCCGAAGCGGAGCGTGGTCTGCTCAAGCAGAAAGACGGCAAGATCGGAAACCGAACGGCACAACATCCTCAGCGGTCACCCAAAACCGGCCAATGAGGGTCACCTGAAAACCGGCCAACGAGAATGAGGCTCGGGAACGTTGATTCCGACGCAAGGCAGTAGCCTTCGTTGGCATGAGCAACGTCTTGA
>Ga0073928_10002661_pt1 | contig 30087 bp, 36 predicted proteins | sample PaiPotPPA55metaG_FD_76969 | JGI IMG/M metagenome (GOLD analysis project Ga0073928, IMG submission 76969) | Iron sulfur acid spring bacterial and archeal communities from Banff, Canada, to study Microbial Dark Matter (Phase II) - Paint Pots PPA... ...
GCGAACCAGTTGGACGACATCTGTGAAAACCCCGCCGACAGCCAAGCCGAGGAAGGTCGCAAAGAAAACATCGAAACGGAAAGCCAACTAACCTAGGTCGGCTGACGCCATAAACTCAACTAGGCCGGAACTAAACTCAAGTGTTGGCGTTGGTTTGTCATTGCTCGGCGACGCGGGGCCATCATCTGGATTTTCTTTTCCTCCGTTTGTAATGTGCATTCAGGACGGTAGCCAATGAAGTGCTAATTAGGCATCACGAAAGCACCTGGCGTTGCCACATTACGAGAAATATACGACCACGGTGATCGGCGCGCACAGCGTCCCGCGATGGTATGAAGCCATGGATCGACTCGTTAGCTCCGGTCAGTTGGCACCTGGGGATTTCACGGATGCACAACTGAGGGCCACCCAAGCCGCTATTCTAGAACAGGAGATCGCGGGACTCGACGTCATCACCGGCGGTGAGATGCATCGTCGAACTCATAATCGACACTCGCCACCCAATGCGATGTTGAATTATTTCTGGCAGAAAATTCCGTCCTTTCAGGGGGAGACAAAGCCCAAGCCGATTACGCGGCATGATCCGCACGTGTTTCACCCGGCGGCAATCTGCAGGGGGCCTATTCTCGACTCCATCGATCTGGGCCTCGTGGAAGAATTCATGACAGTGTCTTCTTTCGCGCGCAAGCCGGTCAAGGTGACCATGACCGGACCGCATCTGCTGGCGGCGGTGGCTTATGATGAATATTACAACGATACGCCCAGAATGATGGCGGACTTCGGCAAGCTACTGCGCCAGAACTTTCAAAAGCTGACCGCGGCCGGATGCAAGCATATCCAGATCGACGAGCCTTACTTTACCGCCTCCGGGGAAGGCGAGGTTGCTGCCGCCGTTGATGTGATCAACGGGATGATCGAAGATCTCCCCGACGACGTCCATGTGGGCGTACATATTTGCCAGGGCAACTATGCGGTCGGACCCGATTACGATGGACAGATCGGGCATCGTTATTTCGACACCGGTCGCTACAAGGCCGATCTTATTTGCAAGATCGATTGTGACCTTTATCTCATCGAACACGATATGACCCCGCACTATCAGGATTTGCTCGGGAATAAACAGCTCGGCGTAGGTGCCGTCGATGTGCAAGCCCCAAACGTCGAGAGCGGGCAACTGGTTGCCGACCGGATCACAGCACATACATGGCTGGCGCCGGAGCAAATCGTCATAACCAGTTCATGCGGCTTCAATCATTTGCCAAGACATGTCGCGCTCGGAAAACTTCGAGCGATGACGGAAGCCAAAGCCATTTTGACCGGACCCAAATAGCCAGATGCCCAAGACTGACCGCGATGACGAGTACAAGGAGCGCCTCCGTGCGTCCGAGGAGCGGCTTCGGCTCGGTGAGATTGCCGGCGGAATTGCGACCTTCGAATATGATTATGGCAGCAGCGCCTGGAATTGGAGTGCGCAAGCCGCTGCCATTTTTGGATTGGACAAGCAGAGGCTCGACGATTGGGAAAAAGCGGTGTTTTTCGACGACGTTCCAAAAATTCACACGGCGGCGGAGGCGGCAAAACAGAGCGGAAATTTCTATGTTGAATTTCGCGTAAGATACAACGACGACAGCCTGCATTGGATCGCGGCGAACGGACAGATCGCGCCCAATCCTTCGCTGCGATTGTTGCGCGGCGCCATCTATGAAATCACCACCCGAAAGGCACTTGAGGTTCGTCTCCTGGCCTTGAATGAGACGCTCGAAGCGCGCGTCGCAGAACTCCGGCAAGAGACTCGGTACCTCGAAATTCTCAATGACACCGGGGTCGCTGTCGCGGCCGAACGTGACCTCACGACGCTGGTACAGACCGTGACGGATGCCGGCGTGCAATTGACTCACGCGGAGTTCGGGGCCTTCTTCTATAACGACATGAGGGAAGACGGCGAGGCTTACACACTGTACACGCTGTCGGGCGTACCGCGGGAAGCCTTCGCCAAATTCCCGATGCCGCGCAACACGGCTATTTTTGAACCGACGTTCCGGGGACGCGGCCCGGTGCGTTCCGATGACATTCTGGCCGATTCTCGGTATGGCAAGAATGCGCCACACAAGGGCATGCCGGAAGGTCATTCGCCGGTTCGAAGCTATTTGGCGGTGTCGGTTGTCTCGCGGTCCGGTGAAGTTCTGGGTGGCCTTTTCTTCGGGCACTCGCAGCCTAGCGTGTTTACCGCTCGGGCCGAACGAATCGTTACAGGGCTTGCAGCCCAGGCGGCCGTTGCGATCGATAATTCGCGCCTCCATCAGGCCAACCGGCAAGAAATTGAATCCCGTCGGCAAGCGGAGCAAGAGCTTCAACGGGTAAACCAAACGCTCGAACAACGGGCCGAACAACGCGCGGTCCAGCTCTCCGCCAGTCAGACGAGACTTGAGGACACCGAGCGCCGCTTCCGGCTTTTGGTGGAGAGCGTTACCGACTACGCGATCTATATGCTGGATTCAAAGGGTCATGTGGTCAACTGGAACGCGGGAGCGGAGCGGATCAAGGGATATGCCCGTGATGAAATCATCGGCCATCACTTTTCGATGTTTTATACTGCGGATGAGCGTCTCAAAGAGATTCCCGCAAAGGCGCTGGCCATCGCAGCAACGTCTGGCAAATACGAGGCGGAAGGCTGGCGCGTGCGCAAGGATGGCAGCACCTTTTGGGCCGGTGTCGTCATTAACGCGATCAAGTCTCCCCAGGATGAGCTGCTGGGTTTTGCCAAGATTACCCGAGATCTGACAGAACGACGGGCCGCCGACGAGCGGACGCGTCAGGCGCAAAAGATGGAAGGCATCGGACAGTTGACCGGCGGCGTTGCGCACGACTTCAATAATTTGCTCACGATCATCATCGGAAATCTTGAAACGCTGCAACGAAGCCTGGATGCGGTGCCCCTGAGTGTTGAGCGACTGAAGCGATCCGCGGATAATGCGATGCGTGGCTCACGCCGTGCCGAGTCGCTGACGCAACGGCTCCTCGCCTTCTCGCGCCAGACCCCGCTGGCTCCCAAGCCGGTCGATATCGCCCGGCTTGTCGGAGGACTGTCCGATTTGCTTCAGCGCACATTGGGCGAACAGGTCACGGTCGAAACCGTCCTCGGCGGCGGATTGTGGCGCGCGAATGTCGACCCAAATCAACTCGAAGTCGCCATCATCAATCTTGCGGTTAACGCGCGCGATGCGATGCCCAAAGGAGGCAAGCTCACGCTTGAAACCGCCAATGTCTATCTCGACGAGAGCTATGCGGCTAGTCAGGTCGAGGTCGTACCGGGTCAATACGTTATGATCGCTGTAACAGATAGTGGAAGCGGAATGACGCCGGACGTGCTGGCGAAAGCCTTCGATCCGTTCTTTACAACAAAGGACGTAGGGCACGGGACCGGCTTGGGTTTGTCGCAAGTCTACGGTTTCGCCAAGCAGTCGGGCGGCCACGTCAAAATTTACAGCGAAATCGGAGAAGGCACGACCGTCAAACTCTATTTCCCGCGCGTCCATGCCACGATTTCACATGACGAGAGCGAGGGAGCCCAGGTGGTCGCCCGTGGCTCCGCGAACGAGACGATCCTGGTCGTCGAGGACGATACGGATGTCCGGAGCTACAGCTGCGACACGTTGAGAGAACTGGGATACAACGTCTTTGAGGCAAAAGACGGCCACGCCGGATTAAACCTGCTGGATTCTCAGCCTCACATCAAAATTCTTTTTACCGACGTCGGTTTGCCCGGGGGCATGAACGGACGGCAGCTGGCCGATGAGGCACGCAGGCGTAAACCACACCTGAGGGTGCTTTTCACCACGGGTTACGCTCGAAATGCGATCGTGCACGACGGGCGGCTCGATCCAGGCGTCGAACTGATCACCAAGCCGTACACCCAAGCCGCACTTTCAATGAAATTGAGGGACATGTTGGACGCAAGCGAAGGTCCGAGCCGCATTCTGCTTGTGGAAGACGAGCCTCTCATTCAGATGCTGGCCACGGATTTCCTGGAGGAGGTCGGGCTCAAAGTCGATACCGCCGGCACCGCCAGGGAGGCGTTAAACAAATTGGCGCTGGTCTCTGGCGGATTCGCTGCTGTTATTGTCGATATCGGGCTACCGGATCGAAGCGGCGATGATTTGGTTCGCGAGATCAGATCGATCCATGCGGCGTTACCGATTTTAGTGGCGACGGGCAGAGGTGCGAAGGACGTCCGCGAAATATTCCAGGGCGCAAAGCATATCGGCTTCGTGGGCAAACCTTATCGGGCCGAAGATCTCTACGGCGCTCTCCGCGCGCTCAATGTCGCCGTTCAAGCAAAGACCGTCCGCTGATGAATCTAGCAGAGGCAAGCGGGGATTAGGAATGGTCGCGAACCGCGTGTCTGCCATAGATATCTGGTTCGCGACGCCAATTTTTTAAGCGAACCCACCGGGACCGGACGAATTGTCCTGTCTTGTGCGCCAGTCTTCGAGAAGCCTTCCAGATTTCCAGAGATTCAACGACGTCCATCATGTGTCGCCAGTATCTATATCCCCACGCGAAGGCAGGGATCGACAGAAGTTTTGTTCGATTTAACTGAAACAGCCGCTCAACAAAGGTCAGCTTCAAGACTTCCGCCGTGATGAAGGTAACGGCACCTGCGAAGAAATGACCGGTGCCTATTAAATACCCCGCGAAAGGCTTGGCCGGCTCCAGCAGAACGACAGGGACGACGAAAAGCGCCAGCGACGGGTAAGGCCGCAACGAACTCACCCAAATTCGCGCTCGCTCGAACGGTTTCTTTTTTGCAATCCATGCGGCTACGGGCTGCGTGACGTAAGAAAAGACGCCGTCCACAATAAAGTAGACGGTGGCGCGGATGAAAAAAGGCATGTTCCAGATGCGAGCCATGGCTCCTCCGCGGAGTCAAAGCACCGGCGCTCAATCTGTTCCCGAAGCTCACGCCCGGAAAGTGGAACCGGGGGAACAATGAGCATACCCGTTTCGGCATGCCGCCCTACATATTCTCAAACGTACGCATGGCATCGATAACCGTGCGACCGACATACGGTTTCGGAATAAAAAGCGCGTTAGCGGGAATCTCACTGGGCCTAGCATTGCCCGTCGTAATGATGACGTGAATTGGTGGCCATCGGCCTCGCACGCAAGCGGCTAACTTCAGTCCGTCCATCGAGCCTGGCATGTCGATGTCGGTGAAGACCAGATGGATGTCCGCGCGGGCTTCGAGAATTGCAATGCCGCGTCGGCGTTGTCGGCGAGTATCACGTCATAGCCCGCTTCCTCCAGTTCGATCTGGAGGACGTTCCGGACCAGGAATTCATCTTCAACGATAAGGACAGTAGCCAATTTTCGCCTCCTTCCTTAACAAGGCGAGAAATGGATAAAAGTTCAAACCGTTGGAAGGGTTCCATAATTCCCCCTAGCGTGGGGCGGAGAACCGCGGCTCGCGACAGCTATCGTGTCCCATGGATGGGCCATTTTTTTGACCACTGGAGCAAGAAGGCCGCGCGAAGAAGGCCGCGCTTCGCGAAGCCTTGTTGCAGCGCAAATGCACCCTGCTCGCTAACCCTGCCTGCTGCCCGATCACGATGTGCGCGCTATTGTGGGGAAATATACCCCTCGATTCGGAGGCAAAGTATGCCAATTAAGCGCCTTGCGTCGACGATCCTGAGCGCGTTCGAGCAGGCGCAAGCCGAGCTAATAGGCAAAGCTGTGGTCCTCACCGACGGAAAGGCTGGCACGGTGGAGGGCGTTTGGCTTGACGAGCTTCACGGCTTGCGAGTGTCGGTCAAAGGCCACGCGGGAAAGTGGCCCATCTCAACGATCAGGTTAACGGAGGAGAGCTGAAAGCCCTGCGAATTTTCGAGTCAGCGAGCGCGAGTTTGGTCACGGCTAAGCGGCGGTAAGGCTCGATCAATTATAACCAGTACATCACGCACGGTTGTTTTGAGAAGGCCCAGTTCCTGCGACCCGGCGGCAACCATCGCGAGCCTTCGGATAAGCTTTAATGCTTCGATGGGGTCGAGCGTTTCCATGCTGGCCTCGCAGAGCAATTGCCATTAACGCCGACAGGGTTAAACGAGTTGTCTGACGGCCCACAAGGAACGCTTGGCGGTCCTTTGTTGTTTCTATCCCCGAGAACATTCTCGGAGCGTGTCATGTACCCGTGGCGGCGACTTTGATTGCCAAATGGATGAGGCCCTCGACATTGCGCTGAATTACCTAGAACTCACTGGGCAGGCGGTAAACTTTATTGAGGTCCAGCGTGCGGCGGCGATGGCTATAGTAGCGGCTTGGAAAACGGGCGTGCGGCACCGTATTAAGCTGGCTCACGTCGCAATCAAGGCGGTGGAACAAAAGGCGGCTCTGCAGTTACGAGAAAAACGCGGTTAGCGGCAGCGCATGGAACATCGCGGCATCGAATATACGGTCGTTCAAGGCATCGAGCGCGGCGCCTGGAAATGGTCGGCGTCGGCTGCGGACGTCGCGATCATGGGCCACGCTCCGAGAGCGGCGTGGCGCAGCCGAGAAATATCAATCGGGCTCTCGCCGTCAAAAAGGTTCGACTTGTCCCGCCGCCGGGCGGAACGAACATCCCCTAGCTCGATTGACTGCTGCATAAAATTGGGGGAGGGCGCACATGCGAAACGAGGAGCCAACGGACGGGGTCTAGGACGATGACCGTTTTGTCCGATGCCAGTGGTGCGGAGGTTGGGTCAACGCCCACAATACATCATCGATATTTGAGCACCGTGGACCGTTACCTCGTCCGATAAGAGCAGACGCGGCCTGGGTCGACGACGACTAAAGGCCCAGTGCCAAAGGGGCATTATCTGAAGTTCACGCTGTCCGAACCTTTGTTTCGGCTTCAAACTTGGCTTGTCGCTCCATACTCCCGACGAGGAGCGAGGGAAATGGCATTCTAGTTTCATCGCCTGGTTTTGGACGGCCTTCATGTTTCGTCGCAAATTACGGACGCGCGTGCCACCGAGCGGACGGTGTTCGCGCACTAGACGTTCGCATTCCTCATTCGTCCAATGTGTCTGGCGCGAAGCCGACGTCGAAACCACCGACCTCGAAACCGTCATGCGGATGGCGCATTTCGTTGGCCGGAACGATCACGCCAGCGTGCGCGTTGAAGGCGAAAGGAGATGTCCGATGTCAGTTTCATTCCCAATCAAGATCATGTTTGTCGCAATGTTATTTTCCCCCTTTAGTGCGCTCGCCCAAAGCGGAGGTGGCGGCGGCGGGGGAGGCTCTGCAGGTGGTTCAGCAGGCGGCGCGTCGGCTGGAGGGGCAGCGAGCGGTCCTTCTGCGGGTACGGGGTCCGCTGCCGGTTCACCGAATGCTGGATCCGCCGGCGCTGGTACGGCCGCCATCAACGGTGTGCCGTCCGGTCCCGCTAATGCAGGTGGCCTTAATAATTCCGGCAACGATCCCAGCGGTGCAGGGAATTCTGCGAAAGCTCCTACGGCTCCGGGCACCAATACCCTGGGAACGGCAAATTCGTCAGGATCGACGGGTGGCACCACAGGATCAAGCACGATCGGAATGGCGAATAATAGAGCCGCCGGCGTTGGGACTGGCGGACGCATCGACGGTACAGTGACGCCTGGTCCTTCGATGCCTGGCGACGCGGAGATCCGAGCTGAGGATCCAAAGGTCGATGCAAAGATAAAAAGCATCTGTAAGGGATGTTGAGGCGTCATCGATTGTAATTAGCTAGCGATGCATCGCTTTTCGTCGTCGTTTGCTTACGCACCTAATGGCCTCGCAGCACTGCGAAATGCTGTATCGTCAATTTAGTCATCGCGCAGGATAAAAAATGAGAGTTATTACACTTTTTTGCTTTGCATGTTTTCGGAGCGGCGATCGGTCAGACGTCGGAGTGCCAGTCGATACCCAAGGCTAGCGCGCGGCTCGCTTGCTACGACAAGTCATCACCACCGACGACGCCGGCTAAGGCCGCATCCAAAGCCACCACCGTCCCCAAGGATCAGCAAGGGCAGATCGTTGATAAGCTGGCGGTCGAAAACAGTCGATTGAACGCGAAGCTAAAAACTATCTGTCAAGGGTGCTGAATTCGCTGCAAGGTCCTCGTTGGTCGATGGCAACAGTTTGGTGCGACCAACTGTTTTAACCGACCCTTCCAACTTTTCTGAATTTCAAAGGAACAGTTTAACTGTTGGCCGGTTGGCCGATCTCAACCGGAAGGACGAATATCATGCGCGCATTATGCTGGCACGGAAAAGGCGACGTCCGAGTGGACACTGTTCCGGATCCAAAGATCCAGCATCCCCGCGACGCGGTCATCAGGATAACCGCTTGTGCCATCTGTGGCTCAGACCTTCATCTCCTTGATGGCTATCAGCCCACCATGGAGAGTGGCGACATTCTCGGCCACGAGAACATGGGCGAGGTGATCGAATTGGGCTCCGAAGTCAAAAACCTCGAGATTGGCGATCGCGTCGTCGTCCCTTTCACCATTAGTTGCGGGCAATGCTGGTTCTGCCAGAAGGGCCTCTTTTCTTGCTGCGACCGGACCAACCCCAATGCCGACGTGGCGGCAAAGGCAATGGGTCAATCGCCCGCTGGTCTGTTCGGGTTCAGCCACATGCTTGGCGGCTACGCCGGCGGCCAAGCCGAATATCTGCGTGTCCCGATGGCCGACGTGGGACCGATCAAGGTTCCGGACAGCGTGACCGACGAACAGGCGCTTTTCCTGTCCGACATCTTCCCGACGGGCTACATGGCCGCCGTTAATGCGCAGATTGAACCGGGCGACACTGTTGCGATCTGGGGCTGCGGTCCTGTCGGACAGTTCGCAATCCGCTCCGCGCTTCTGCTGGGAGCTGGCCGGGTCATTGCGATCGACGAAGTGACCGAGCGGTTGGCAATGGCGGAAGCCGGCGGTGCCGAAACGATCGATTTCTCCAAAACAGCCGTGTACGACGAGTTGATGAAACGGACCAACAAGCGCGGCCCGGATAGCTGCATTGATGCGGTCGGCTGCGAGGCCTCCGGTCATGGCTCGGCAGATGCCGTGCTCGACAAGGTTAAGGCGACTGCATTCTTAGCGACAGACCGCGTTCATGTCCTTCGCCAGGCGATCATGTGCTGCCGCAAGGGAGGCACGGTTTCCATTCCGGGCGTTTACGTGGGCATGGGCGACAACATTCCGCTCGGCGCGGCCATGAACAAAGGTCTCACGATTAAGTCCGGACAAACGCATGTTCAAGCCTACACCAAGCCGCTCTTGAAGCGGATCGAAAACGGCGAGATTGATCCCAGTTTTGTAGTCACGCATCCGGCCAGACTCGAAGACGCGCCAGCGATGTACAAGAAGTTTCGCGACAAGGAAGACGGCGTAATCAAAGTCATGTTGCGGCCTGGCCGATAAGTATTTGGCGATCGAATTTGAAGGTTCCGGCCGAACATGTTTTTCTTCTTTTCGAACCGCCTGGGCTGTCTGCGTCGCTGCTGCTCTCGGCCGTGGTCACGGTCGCGCTGCTTTTCATGTTCGGAATGATGCGCTTCTGAAGCAGGAAGTCCGCGATGCAATTGGTCGCGATGCTTCTCCCTCTCAACGACAACAGCGGACGACCGTTTGGCGCCGAAATGTATGCCGCAATCCGTCAACATTTGACCGAGCGGTTCGGGAGACTGACAGCATTTACCCACTCACCCGCCCAGGGTACGACGACGGATGGCGGCAAGACGGTAGTCGCGCTTCGGCCGTGACCGTGCTCTGACGGAGCGCCGCATGAAGGACATCGATCAGCTTTTTCTGGATCTCGCAAAATCGCCTTTCCGTCGCCGCTTCCGGCTGCGCGCCGAAGAGGTACGCTCTTGAAAATAAGGGCATGAATGCCGTTCTCGGCGATGCATCCGACCTCGTGTCGAAACGACTAGCCAGCATCTCGCAGGGTTCTTGCCGGCCGCCCACCGGCAAAGGTACGGATTGACCAAACGGGCGATCCCAGGACACAATGCCACTCCATAAAATAACGTGAAGAAAAGTCGGCTCGGCCGGATTCGTTCCTGTGAGGCTCTCTGGCACGATCGCGGCCCTGTGAATCCCGAGAGAAACGCAGGACCGCGCAGCCTTCCATCGCTCGAACCCAAATGGACGGCCCCCGCAAGGAATTCTCACATGGCCCGGATAGTCTGTCCAAAACGTAACATAGGCGTGCGGTGCGGCGGCGGCTGCATTCCGGCTGCGTCAGCCGGGGCTTTTCTCGAAGGATTTCGTCGGAATTGCCGTTGGCGGTTCAATGCGCAACGGCGCTAATCGGCGCGAGGCGAGACAGCGGGGAATCCAAACCAGCACCGGTGGCCTTCCTAGAGTCATGGGGGGCCGTTTCGTTTCCGGACCTGGGCACCGCAGGCGCGCGGGGACGATCGTGTAGGTCTCGGGTGGCGAGTATCAAGAGTCCTCGTTGCTCAAAATGCGGAGAAACGATGCCATTGCGGATCATCGAGCCTGAAAGACCGGGTTTCGATTTGCAGACTTTCGAATGTCCAAAATGCTATAACACCAAAACCTTGGTGGCGCCGACAACCTCAGCAGTAGATGTCTCTATTGCATCTCCGACATCAACGGCGATACCGCCGCCTCGATCGCCAAGACCGTTTCGTACTTCACGCGACTTGTGCAGCCGCCATCGTTGAATTGTGAATCGGTGCGACAATCACATGAATCGCATTGAGTACCTGCGATACCAGATCGAACGCGCAAGGCATTTCGCTGCTACGCTAACCAACGTTGAAGATCGCGAACGGTTCCAAGGTGCGGTTGATGACTATCAGCGCGAGACGAGCTGCTGGAACTTGAAGGCATGCTTCAAGACGATCGTTTGAATGATCACGATCGCCTCGCCTTGCACGGCGCGCAGCAAGCGTTGCGCAATATCATCGAGCCGGAAACGTGGCATCCGGCGTCCCAAACGTTTTATCGGATCGATAATAAGCCGAGCGAGGCCGGGTCGCTGCTGCTGCATGAGTCTACGGGCTACCGGGCTTGGCCGTGATGCCACCGGCTGGCGGCTTTGGCCGGGGGCAGGTTCAAACTAGCCGAAGGGTCAATTGATGGGCCGGACCGGTGAAGCTGGCAACGAAGTCCCGGATGTGCTCGGGGACGGCTGTGCCTTCGATGTCGCAGCGGGTTTGAATTTCGAAGGCGATATATTCTGAGACATCTTCCGACCAATGCTCAAGCGTATTGAACGCGACAACGCGGATCGGGTCGTTGAATTGTCCCGACATCAAATCGGCGATGATGGTTTCGAGGTCGGCCCGCTCTATTTCGGTCTCGCGGTAAACGGTGCTCAGCCCGCCGCCAAAGCGGTCGATGACGAGGAAGACGGTTTGATCTGCGCCGTAGGGCACGAGCGACGGGGTCCAGCCTGTTCTAGGCATGCGCGACAACTCCAACGCAACAGCACGACAAATTAAGCGCGAAACCGGGAATTGTTCCTGCTAAATATGCATTAGCTCCCGGGCAATTGCCGCCGCGCTGGCCGGACTCAGCGGATCGGCTTGGCTCTCAAGTCTTTCTGAGACGTTCGCAATGATGTCATTCTCGGCCTCGGTAAGTGCGGTTTGGCTGCGTAAAGCCGCCTTGTGGAGTTGTTGGACGAATATTTTTGGGCGTTGTTTTGGTGTCATATCGTCCCCATCATCGTCTTCTCATTTTCCGAGAAAGTCTCTTAGCCGAGCAAGCTCAATGACGTGATCCGCCGACAATATCGCGCTAACCAGATCAGACTGCGGCGTGGTGTGAATTTCATACAAATGATGCTGCGATTCCGGTTGCGACATAAACCTCCGGATGCACTCGTCGAGAGTGCCGCCGACGATCATGTAGGGACGCGCGCCGAGCGAGGCGCTAACGCGCTCATTCTTGGCTGACGGCCATTTTCTGAGGGTTGCGGGGGCACTGAAATCAATTCGGGTATCGGACATGCTTAGAGGGTCGCCTTTCTTATAGACATCAATTGAAGCGCGGGCCGTGGGGTAAACGCAAGCCGACGAATTGTCAGCCCCGCGCGCGACGATCTTGATCGCATCATCCGGCAGTGGCCGCTGCAGCGCCTTCGCCTCATCCCATGGCCCGCGCAGCCAGGCGCCGCGCTCCTCAACGGTCGTCAAGATTACCGGCATTGCCTTCGAGTGGATTGGCTCGACGACGGCGTTCGGCGACGTCGTCAGGAAGCCGCAGACGAGGTGAGGGCCGGGGACCGGTTTCGACTTGGTACGTCGGTCGCCCCTGAACTCAGTCCAGATACCGGCGAAAGCGAATAACGGCCGGTCGTCATTGAGCGCGAACCAGATGATGTCCTTCTTTTTGGTCTCCGGGTTACCGATTCGATACCCCCGCCGGATTGAAGCGCGTCGACGCTTGTCAGGCAAGAGACAGCGGCGCCATAGCGAGGCCTGAGATGCGTTTATACGGCGGCCGGTACTTCGCCAGCCCCGGTCATGAAATCACACAGGCGCCCGATACGGCACGGCGGCGCGGGCCTATATGGTGGCGGCCGGCCGGAACCTTTGAGCATCACACATCATTGTGTTGGAGCGATTGAAGGAGGCTTCAATGCGCATCCGCAAAATCAGCTTGACTACCCAGTTCTCAGTCGCGCTCGGCTTTGGTCTAGCGGCGGCGGCTCTCTTTTGGCGGGAAGTCGCCAAACCGATCTTAAGCTCCAGCTGGAGTGGATCCACTGAACAGTGGCTCGCTCTGGCTTCTGTGACGATTGGTCTCTGCGCAATGCTTGTGGCATTCGGCGGCGCGCTCTTGGCTGTTTCCAAGACGCCACAGCGGCGTGATTAAATTGCGGTCCGCCAGCCCTCGGTTCATTTCCCCTTCGCGTTCACCCCGCCGGTGCCTTTTCCGCGATACGTGACGATGATGATGCTTCCGCATCTTCACTTTGGCGAAACCATCTTGCCAGTCGTGGCTGATGATCTTCGTTGCTTTCTCAGTTATCGAAGCGGCTATCGGCGGCACGATTGCAATTGATCGTATGGTTTTCTTATCCGGATTTTTTTCAACTTCAAGCTTGTCAGTCTTGGCCAAGGCGTTCACAGGGGTCTCAATCACATCTTCCGCAAAGGCAACTGAAGAACTTCGCGCCTTATCCAACGAAACTCGGCATCGCCATCAAAGGCACAGTTTCGTAGCTACCGAAATTCTGAACATCTCCCATCGCTGTAAGGCGAGAATAATTCCGCATGGTCTATCACTACAGAGAAACCGATGCCCTCAGGAGGCTTCAGCGCGGCAGGACATAGCGAATTGTGAGGGATGCCCCATAGCCCCTCTTTGGGGCTGACAGAATAGCGTCTCCCGCTTTCTTTTCACCGTACATCGCCTCGCAACACGGCTGCATTTGATGGTTCACGCCGGGATATCCGCCCAACTTTCGATGAACCTGCCCTGAGTTTATTTCGATGGACGCAATGCCGCTGAGTTCCGCGTCTCGCAGTTGCGCCCGGATTTCCTTTCTGAACTGCTCTTTGGTAGGCATGACAGCTCCTGCTTTGCCCCGGGTCATGTCACTGTCAACGTTGACAGTGAGCGCGGCACCGCGGCATCTTCCGGCTGCGCCGCGTGTCGTATTCGCAGCCGTGGGTGATTGGCGCGATTTAAAAGCTCGCCTTCGTCGGCTCCTCGAAAAGGTCTCAAAAATCGATCGTAGTCATGCCCGTCGCGAAGGGCCTATTATAACCATCGTGAATGCCGGTTGGTTTAAACGGTCCTTGCTCAAAGAGGGGTACGGCGCCCGGTGCGGTTTTCTCGAGAAGCGGTCCAGGAGAGTTATGATCGGGAGCGCTGCTTTTATGCAGCAACTTCCGACGCGCTTCTTGCTGAAGTTCGATGCAGGCCGCCCGCGTGCTGAAATCGGTCGGCCATTGGCGCTCGCACTGATCGCGGATCACTTCATCCGCGCGGCCGTCACTGGGTGAAATGACCTGCGCACCGGCCGACGCAACAAACGCGCAGAGTAACACTGCGCCAATCCAAAATGCCCTCATGAAAACCCCCAAAAAGAAAGCGGGAGTCTTTCTCAACCTGTGCGGGCGCGCAAGGGCGTTATTTCCCCTTCGCCTTTCGGCCCTTGATCGAAAGCCCTAATCGGGCCGCCCTCTTGAGGATATAGGCCGGCGAGCGTTGGAGCTGATCGGCGATGGCTTGAAGGGTTCGCGTTTTAGCCAGCTGTATTAGCTCGCGGTCACCCTTCATCGACCAAGTGTGAGCGTTCAGCGACCCCATGTCATGCTCCTTATCGTGTCGCGGCGAGCCTTTCGGCGAGCCTTTTCGAACTGACTGAGGACATCTCGGCTCATTTCCGCTTCGCCCTCTCAGCCCCAGCCCAAGCAGCCAGCGACGATCAGCCATCCACCTTTCGGCGGCCCCTTTGCTGCATGACCGTCATCAGCTGCGCCAACCGGTTCACGCGGCGCACGCTCTCGGCGAAACGCCCGGCGGAGGTCCGATGCCGAATCTTGAATACCAACTTACGAAGGCGGCTCAGCACGATACTCTCCCTAGTAATCGTCAGATCTACTTACTTTTTATTTTCAGCCGAGCTCAGCCAGGCAGCAGAGCGTTCCGCAACCTGCGGTCGAAGGCAAGGGAGACGCGCGAAAGCCGCCGTGAGGACTTGGCAAGTTACTGTTTGGCACCCGGGGGATTTGCTTCCGGGGTCGGCCCTGGCGCGGCGGGCTCGGCCATGGGTGAGGTATCCCGAAGTTCTGGTGGGGCCAAACAGTCGCCGGCCCAAAGCTTGGTCCCCTTGACTGTTCCCACGAGCCTGCAGGCCATTGGCGCTATCGGCTTTGCCTGCTTCAGAGGCTTGCCACCAACCTTGGGGGCGGTTCGAGCGAAAGCCGACATCGAACGCGCGCTCGACGTCTATCAGCAGCTCAAGTAAGAAACATTCTCACATAACATATTTTCGGAATGATCGATCAGGGTGAGCTAGACGAGCAACGGCTGACCGTGGCCGGCCTTGCTCATTTTCTGGGGACAGAATGCAAGGTTTACGGGACCGTTCCAATCTCAATGGAATAGACTTTTATCGAGGAATAAAGATACCGGCCTCGGCAGGGAGGCAAGCTGAGGCCGTTCACCATCAGAGAAGTGTCGGTGCGGCGGGCACGGCACATTTGAAAAATCCAGAAATCGAAAGTGGTTCCTTGCATCCTGAGCATGTTGGACCGCTGCCAGCGGGCGGACGTTCCACATTTTCAGGTGCGATGCGGCGATAACCCGGCGCATACCGCTTGAAAGGCAAGCCGGAACCTCTGCCGAGGCATCCTGTTAGAATAACAGTCACAAGTTGGAGCGGGCCATGAGCTACGTTTTGAGCTTTGTGGTGGCTGCGACTGTATTGGGCGCTACCCAAGCCAGTTCAGAAGAAGTTGGCCTTGGAGTTAGTGTTCGTTGGGTAGAGAACGGCGTCACGGTAGGGACAAGCCAAAACAGTTGCTACGATACGGACTGGAACACGGCGATCAAAGAAGGAGAATGGGAACCCCCAGAGATGATCGCAATTATCGAGAGAAATCGCGAAGACCGCGAGCGTAAGGTAGTAATGGACCGCTAGGCTACTATGATGATCTCGGACCCGCCTACGGCAGCTATCGCTCCTACGCTTATAACAAAATCCGGATCGGAAGAGAGCTGCGTCCATCGTTACGGACCCTACGATCCCGACTGCCGCACCGGCGAATTAGTTGATGCTTGAGGCCTTGGCGTCGAGAGACGGCGCAATTGCTTTTGTGGCCCGCGTGAAACCGAAATTACCAGGCGCTTATTTCACAATCGAGATGGATGGGAGGAGCAATAATTATCGCGTGGCCGTCTGGCGTTACGCATCGAATTAAACTCGTTAACGTCGCAATAAGGGCAGTGGAACAAGACGAACCTGTTCAGTCGGGTTAGCATTTGGAACAAATGGCTTTTCAGCTGTTTGGTCCCCCAAAGGGATGTCTCATGGTGCGTGACACTACCGTCCAACGGGTGACCAACCGGGTATGGGGCATCTTCTCCTCTCTCGATCACGGCATTGCCGAGAATAACAATCGCCGGGCGTCACTTAGAGCGTACATCGCTTCGCTAGCACCGCGTTCTCAGCTTCAAGCCGTAACTTCGACTGAATGGCGAGGCCAGGACAGCCAGAACGAAACAGAGTAGCCCGATCATTCGGCCAGCTTAGGCGATTCCATCACGGCATCAACTCAGATAAGGTTCTCGGTACACACAAGGGGTTTCCCATGAGCCAAGCACTAGAACCATCCGACGAATGCCCGCATTGCTGTCTTCCGCTCGAAATCCTAAGCGTGAAAATAGGGCTGAGGGGTCCAGCGATGGTCTACGCCTGCATAAACTGTGCAATGGCGCGGACAGAGAATTCGAAACAGCGGCTTGCCTCGGCGTCTTTTAGGCGCGTTGCGGGTGGTCGCGGCAAAGTACGGTCAGCATTCTTCTAGTGAAGCTTTCCACGAGCTAGCAGGCGGAGTGGTTGCACGAAAAAGCGACCACGATGCTCATGATCGCTCCGAAGGATCCACAGGAACAATCGGGATCGTAGCTCAGGCCGAGGACGCTTAGATAAGAGCGCGGCGAAGACCACTCCATTTATGACGAGCCAACCGGTCAGTACGGTAGACAAAACTGACATGGCAATTTCTCCTGAAGATTAAAACGCGCTGGGGCAGAGCTTCGTTCCCAGTCCCAGCGCTCCCCAGGCTAATGGCTGAGCATATCGCTGCGAAGCAAGGCATGGAATCACCCAAATACAACTCCAAGAAATGCAGCGTATGAGCATCCATCTACCTCGGCAGATTACCGAATAGGTCTTTACGATCACGCCGTGCGAAGCGCTGTCGCCAAAGGCGTCACGGATCGAATTGCGGTAGCGCAAAAACCCGTCCGTTGAAATCTCCAGGCTGCCCCCGATCACGCGACCAGCGCAAGTCGTACAGGAATTTCAGGGTCGTGTCGGCGTTTCGCTTGCCGACGCACCATCCAATGATCGCTTTTTTTATCTGCATCGCGAGTGTTTCGGCCTGCTCGCCCGTTTGTCGCTGGCGGCGGGGTTGCGGACCGCTGCCATGCAGCGGTGCATCTGCTTTGCCATCGCGGCGAACCTGTGCCCGTCAGCGCTAGCTTTCGAAGCGCTCGTCTTCCTCTGGCGTTCATGGACGACGTTGCGAGCGCGGCATGATCGACGAGTGGACCGGCAAGGTATCGCAGCAGAAAAAGTCCGAGCCATATCATTCTGTAGATCGTGGATAGCAAAACGCCCACTATTAGGCGGGCGCTTCTATTCACGTAGGAAGTAGCTTACTTCGGCGGTTACTCAGACTTCGATGCCGAACCAGCCGGTCCGGTCGTCGTCTTGGGTGCCATAGCGGGGCTGCCGTTCGTACCGTTCTTGTCGGTCATTCCAGACCCGCCGCCTGACGATATGCCGATTGTGCCAGATTTGTTCATGGCGTTAGAATTTGAGTTCGTCACACCGGCTTGTCCGTTTGAGCGGCAGGGCCGGTATTTTGTGCGTAAGCGCGGCTGACCAATCCGATGGCCAAAGCGCCGGTAACCGCTACAATCTTTAACAAGATGGTTCCTTTGGTTGGTGACCCTGAATCAACCGAGCGCGGTGATTTACGTTCCGGTAGATATTTTTGAAAACAATACGTTCGCGGTGCGGCAAATGCTTTTTACAAACATGAAATCACCAAAAACCGTGCTTGGTTCCGGTTACTCTGATGTCGAATGACGCGAGCACCGGCGAGAAGCGCACTCGCGCGGGCATGCAGCTCGCGCTGGACGAGCAAGCGCGCTGCGGGTTGATGTCGAAGTGAGTCCGCCATGAGGCGGCCTTACTCCGACGCTCGGAGTTGTTCCCTCATTGAATCTGATGATGAACTCCCGATCGCCGCCACTGATGCCAGTCAATACGATCTTTAAGACGGGCGATCCGCCGAGCGAGGAAAGTTCTCAACCGTCCTTGATGCCTCCCCCGAATGCGTTCGAAGGCTCGCCACTCTTTCGTGGTGACTACGCGCGGATCAAGAGCGACGGCAAATTGTTGATACGCCTCAGGCGGTTCCTCCAATTCTAAGCCGCATTTAATTGATTTATAGACATGCCGGATCGCTGTGCGAGCGAGTGCGCGCTGGGCCTCAGTTATAAGCCGTTCAGCATCTCGCAATCTCCCCGCTTCTTTTCTAAATGCAGATTGAAAGGCTTCATATCTGGCTTTCAGGTCAAAAAGCAATCCAGCGTGGACGGTCTGCTGCATGCTGAGAGGGTGAATTCGATAACACGCCTGGTCGACCCCTCTTATGCGACCAACATCGCTCACTGCTGCCGCACGCAACCACATCTCCATATCGCCGGAATGGGGAAGCTCAGTAGTATATCCGCCAATACGTTGCTGGATACTCGTCCGCATTACGACTTCGGGGCACTTGATCACATTACGGCCCGTGCGACACATCATTTCAATCCATTCGGCGCCGCTCCAGATTGTCCAGCCCGACACCCTCGTTCTAACGGAACATGGCGCTTCGTCTTGGAAAGTGAGGGGATGTCCGTAAACAAAGCCCACCGACGGATTCTGATCCATGAGGTCTGTCGCTCTGCGGAGGGCACCCGGAGTCAGCAGGTCATCGGCCGAAAGCAAGACGAGGTAGTCTGAGGATGCCAGCATCAGCCCCTCGTTGTATGTCGCGATGTGCCCTCTATTCACCTCATGATGGATAAAGGAAACGCGTTGATCCACAGACTTTAGCTCTCGGCAAATATCAATGGAGTTATCTGAAGAACAGTCGTCGATAATTAGAACATTAACGTCGACACCTTCTTGCGAGAGCACACTGGTGACGCAAGACTGCAAGTACCGCCCATAATTGTAGCAGGGAATGATGGCTTGGACTGTGCTCAATTTGTGCCCAGCTCTCGGTTAGAAACATATAGTGCGACAGCTTGAATTGCGCGGCGATGATCAGGCGCATAGTTCCGCCTTCAATTCATCCGCAACGCGGAACTGGTCCCCTTCATTCATTTGCGCATAGATCGGAAGCAAGATCGAATGATCCTGCGCGAGTTCGGATTGGCGGAGACAATGGTGCTGCTTGTCGCCCGAGTGGGGAATCTCGCGATGAGAACACATAATCCCGCGTCGCGTCGCGATCCCTCGGTCGAGAAGGCTCTGCATTATAGCTTTCTGATCGACCCGGTCCGGTAATCGTACGCAGTAGCTCTGCCAGTTGGACCGCGCCCAGTTAGGCTCGAATGGCAACCGGAGTCCTTCTATGTTCCCAAGCAACTCGGCATAGCGGGAGGCGAGAGCCCGACGGCGCGCGACGAGCTCAGGCAACCGTTCAAGCTGCTTGCGACCCACAGCGGCCTGAACGTCCGTCATGCGATAGTTGAAGCCGACCATGAGATAATCTTCGAAGATCACCTGCGGAGAACCGTGCCGAACGGTATCGGGCACACTCATGCCGTGCTGCCGCAACAGCCTGAACTTGCGGTCGAACTCTGGATTCGACGTCGTGAGCATGCCTCCCTCGCCGGTTGTGATCACCTTGCGCGGATGGAACGAGAAACAGGCGATGTCTCCGTGTGGCTTGCCGATCTGGTGCCATTGCTCATCGATGCGGATCTGGCTGCCCGCGGCACAAGCCGCGTCCTCAATCAGAATGACGCCATGGCGCTTCGCTAAGGCCAATAGCGCGCTCAGATCGCACGGCATACCCATTTGATGAATGACAAGAATGGCGCGTGTGCGCGGCGTAATTGCTTCAGCCACGCGGACAGGATCAATATTGTAGGTTTCTGGACCGATATCCACGAAAACCGGCGTTGCGCCACAATATCTGATGCTGTTCGCTGTTGCTATGAACGAATGACTTGCGGTGATCACCTCATCGCCCGGCCCAGCATTGACCGCCGTTAAAGCGAGGTGCAAGGCCGTCGTGCAATTGGACACCGCACACGCATAAGGCGCTTCGACCAGAGCCGCAAATTCACGCTCAAAGGCGGCCACCTGAGGCCCTTGTGAGACCCAGCCGGACAGCACCGCGTCGCGGGCCGCGTCGGCCTCATCCTTGTCGAGAAGCGGCATTGCAATTGGGATCACGAAACGACAGCCTCTTGCTTAGCCTCGACCGCGAACGAGCCGCGTTCCGTCCGCCACCACTCCACAAGTTCACGCAGTCCTTGTTCCAGCGGGACGCCGGCGCGGAACCCGAGCAATCGTTCAGCTTTCGTCGTTGACGCCAGTCGGCGGGGTACCGGGTTGACGGAGCGCTCCGCCGCAAACTCCGGAGTTAGCTGTCCCTGACCCATTACGGACGCCAGCGCCGCAGCAAGTTGAGCGAGAGTTGTTTCAGTACCGCTCGCCACGTTAAATACTTGATCGCTGGCCTTCGCCTTGGCTCCGAGGATATTTGCGCGGGCAACATCCCGAACATGGACGAAGTCCATCGTCTGCTGGCCGTCGCCGAAGATAACCGCCGGCTGCCCCGATTCCAGGCGCTCCATCCACCGGATCAGCACTTCAGTGTAGCGTCCATAGATATCCATGCGATCTCCGTAAACGTTGAAATATCTGAAGGCAACGTAATCGAGCCCGTGCATATCATTGAACGTGCGAAGCAGGCCTTCGTTGAAAGCCTTCGCGGCGCCGTAAAGTGTCCGGTTGTCATAGGGATTCTGCCGCTCTGTCGTCGGAAACTCCTCGGCCATTCCGTAGACCGATGCTGATGATGCTGCGATTACTTTCTCGACATCGTGCTGAACGCAGAGTTCAAGCAAATCGAACGTCGCCTGCACCATGACTTCCATCGCCAGACGCGGCTCTGCCGCACAGTGGGTAATGCGCAATGCAGCCTGGTGAAAGACGATGTCGGCTGCCTTTACAAGCGGTGCTACTAACTTGCGGTCGCGGATATCACCGTGCACCAGACGAACGGGTCCTCGCGCTGATGCGGGCTTGAGGTTTTCGGGCCGCCCGCGGACCATGTTGTCGAGAGCAACGATTTCGATACAGCCCTCGTCACACAGCAAATCTATGATGTGGGAGCCGATAAATCCGGCTCCGCCAGTCACCAAAACGCGCTTCCCCTCTAATTGAGCCAAAATTCTCTCCTCTTCGCCTGTCCCATCGACAAGTAGTTATTGAGACAAAAATACGAGATCGCCCTACGCGGCTTCAGCGAGAAAGACCTCTTCCAACACCATGACCACTTTGGAAACCTGCTCCGGCCGAAGCTCGGCATAGATCGGAACCGAGAGGAATTGGTTGGCCAATAGCTCAGTGATGGGGAAATCCCCTTCGCCATATCCGAGACCTGCATAAGCCTTTTGACGATGAACCGGCACGGGATAATGGATGCCGGTGCCGATGCCGGAAGCCCCCAAGGCTTTCTGCGCCCCATCGCGCTGCGCAAGGCCCACGGCATAAACATGATAAACATGCCGGCTATGCGGCGGCGGTGCTGGCCGTTTGCATCGATGTTTCTCGAGCAGGTGATCATAGTATGAAGCGATTGATCTGCGCGCTTCGGTCCACGCTTCGATGTAGTTCAACTTGACGTTCAATACGGCGCCTTGAATTCCATCCATGCGATAATTGTAGCCGTGCACTACGTGATTGTACTTGGACTCCTGCCCCCAGTCCCGCAGCAAGGAAATGCGTTGTGCGAATTCAGAATGATTGCTGACGACCGCTCCGCCCTCGCCACATGCACCCAAGTTCTTGCCGGGATAAAAACTGAAGCAACCGAGATCGCCGATCGATCCCGCGCGGCGGCCCTTGTATTCAGCACCGTGCGCCTGCGCCGCATCCTCGATGACGACCAGGTCGTGGCGGCGGGCAATTTCCATAATGGCGTCCATTTCGGCCATCAGGCCGTGCAGATGGACCGGCAGAATTGCCCTGGTTCGGGGAGTTATCGCGGCCTCAATCAAGCTCGGATTCATTGTCCATGTGACGGGATCAACGTCCACGAACACCGGCCTTGCGCCGCAGTAGAGAATGGCGGCAGTCGTCGCGACAAATGTCATCGAGACCGTTATCACCTCGTCACCGGGCCCAATTCCGGCCGCGAGAAGCGCCAAATGCAGCGCCGATGTCCCGCTATTGACCGCAACGCAATGCTTCACATTGCAATATGCGGCAAAACGCTCTTCAAATGCGGCAACTTCCGGTCCCAGCACGAATTGCGCACTGCCGACGGCGCGCACGACTGTGGCGTCGATCTCCGCCTTTATCTCGCGATACTGCGCCTTCAAATCAAGGAAAGGTATCAAAGAGCTGGCCCCGTCCAATGCGCCACGCGCGCATCGCATGGATTAAATGCATTCATCACACTACCCCATAAACCAGACAACAGACAATTAAATAAACACTGTGGCCCAATTAAACAAACAACGCCTAGGCGAATTTGATCAATCAAAATTAAATCGTCAATTACGCGAAGCGGCCGCATCTATTTTCCGGCCTTCAGGACTTCGAGCGCCGTTTTGGCTGGCTGGCCATCGCGCGGGCCGGAACGCCGGCCACCACTGCCCGCGGAGGAACATCCCGCGTTACGACGGAACCAGCGCCGACCGTTGCCCCGTCTCCAATGCTGATGCCGCATAAAATTGTTACATTGGACCCGATCGACGCTCGATGGCCAACTCGGGTGGCTTCTACCTTCCAGTCGGCCGGCCCTTGTGGTCGGCCGTCCTCCGTGGTCGCCCTTGGGAATCTGTCATTCGTGAACATGACACCGTGTCCGATGAAGACTTCATCTTCGATCGTGACCCCTTCGCATATGAAGGTGTGTGACGATATCTTGCAGCGCGAACCGATCTTTGCTCCGGCCTGAATCTCGACGAACGTACCGATCCGGGTTTCATCGCCGACCACACAGCCATAGAGATTTACGAGATCTGGATGGAATATCCGGACGTCACGGCCGAGCTGAACATCTTTCGCAACAGGCATCCAACTGCTCCTTTGCAGCAAACATCTGATCTGTACTATCCGATCGAATCTCGCCTTGCGCCGACTAGTTTAAGAAGCGACATATCAAAAAGACCAGTGGCCGCCATTTGCAGCCGGAGCAAAAGTGGATGGTCAGTGACGACCATACTCAACAGCCAACATATCGCCGCGGAAATGCAGGCCAAACTCAATCCAAGGATCGGGCGCAGCAAACCATACTGCACCATTGCGGCCCAAACCATTGCTCCGGCGCAACTGAAGAGCGTAACGATTCCGCTCTTGAACGTCGCACGGACAAGATCGAGCAAAGCTATGTCGAGGTGCTTGCTGATGAAATAGATCGCCACAGCTGTTTGGAACGGCAAGGTCAGCATTGCAGAGGCCGCGACGGCCTGTACCCCGAAACAGCTAGCAATAAAAATAATGAGCAGCGATGGAGGTAGAGAAATCAGCGATGATATGAGTGCGTCGCGTACGCTGCCGACGGCAACCAGCACAGGATATGTCAGAAAGGCCGCGAACAGCGAGAGATATGCAATGCACATCATGCGCACTAACGGAACGATTTCCAGCCACGTTGGGCCGAGCCAGATCGAGATGATTGGCTTTGCCATGATTGCGAGGAAGGTAAGAAACGGCCAATGGATGGCGGTGAGAAGCGCGATCGCATCGAGATAGATGCGCTTCAGATTTCCACCGGCTTTGGTTTGAGCGAAAATGGCCGGCATGATCACGGGAGCCAAAACCTGACCGACCAGTTTATCGAAAACTTGCGTGATGCCGACGGCGCGACTGTAAAGCCCGACGGCTGCAAAATCCAAGATGCGCGCAAGAAAGATCTGCGGTGCTAAATTATAGAACACGTTGATGATGCTGACGCCACCAGAGTAGAGGCCGAACCTTATAACATCTGGGTATTCCGCCAGAGAAGGACGGAAAATTTGCTTATTTTTGAAACTGGCGATCAGCAGGACTGCGAGAATGACATTTCCAGCAACCACTCCCCAAATCGGCGCCATGAAGCTGTAGTGCAGGACAGCCAGCGCAATGGAGACAGCAAATGAGACAAAATTCGCTGCGAGATTACAAAGAGCAAGCTTGCCGAATTCCATGTCGCGGCGGAACAAAGCCGATATCACAACTGAAAACGGCGTAAGCGCAAAATTTAAGATGGAAACTGCGATACCGGCCTTTAAACCGTCTTGCCTGAAAAACCAGACAAGCGCATCGCTGCAGATGAAAAGAGCGATGCCGACTATTATCGAAATGCAAAATGTAATCGTAAATGCCGTTCTGATATTTTGTTCTGAAAGCATCTTTTTTTGAATGAGATAGTTGGCCCCGCCAAATTCTTGAAATGAAGCAGTAAAGACAGCGACTACCGCGTTAATCACCGCGTAGATTCCGAATTCGCTTGGCGTCAGCAACCGCGACAGCGCTGCGATCGAGAAAAGGAAAAGCAGCAGGCTACCGTAGCGCTCGACCGCAGAGAAAAATATTGAACGGTGAATAGAGGTCATGTCAGGCAGGGACCTATTGCGCCTGGTTTTCTGCAGAAACTGCTACATCGCGACACCTAAAAATTCCGCCGACCGATGAGCTGTGCAGGCACACCGGCAACCGTTGCGAAGTCAGGGACATCCTTCGTTAGAACGGCGCCGGCGCCGACGATGGCTTCGCGTCCCACAGTCACTCCGGGCAGGATAACGGAATTTACACCGATATCAGCGCCAGCGCAGATCCGAACCGGCGCAATTCTTAGATCAGACTGAATAAGCGACACGCCAGCCGGCGAGCCGGTGTGCTCGGAACCCAGCACTTTGGCCCCAGGCCCCCATCCAACACGCTCCTCAATTACGAGGTCGCGAGCATCAAAATAGCTTTGCGGGCCGATCCAGACTCCGTTTGCTATCACGCACCGACCGTCGAACCGGCCTTGAATGATTGTCTGCTCTCCTACGAACACGCCGTCTCCGATCTCGAATGTCTCGGGATGAACAACAGACACGTTCTTGCCTATATTTGCACCCGCTCCAAGCGTCTTGACGAGGGCTCGGAGGCAAACTCTCCGCATGATGACATCTATAGGGCTGGTCCCGTAGGCATGATCCGAAAAGGCCTCCAGGAGCTGGTCACGACTGAGTTGCTCCCTCAGATGCGCGGCCATATCCAGCTCGAACTGCGGATCCGGCTCCAACTTGCGCAAACCATGGACTGCCTTAACGACGCGGGCACCGCTCTTACGCGAGCGATGTATCTTGATATGAGCCGTATCGGCAATCATCACACCTTCTCCGCTATCCGATGACTTTGTTTCAACCCGATTGGCCGACCCTGTTCCCTGACTGAACGAGACGCCGCCTCCAAAATCTCAACGACCCGCAGGCCCGACACTCCGCTTGAAATAGGGAGCTTGCCGCTGCGCAGACAGTCGACAAAATCCTCTACTTCCCTTTGCAAAGCCTCCTTCGCCGGGATATGCGGCGCCCACATGTCTCCCGCTCGATATCCAATCCTGACCTGGTGTGCTTTGTCCGCTAAACCGTTCAACGTTATCCCTCTGTCGTAAACCTTGATTTTCTCGGCAGGCTCAACATCGTCGTAGACGATCATCTTCAGACTGCCGCCGATAAACGTCTGCCGGACCTTGATTGGCGAAAGCCAGTTGACGCTGACATGGGCCACACAGCTACTTTGGAAGAACAGCGTAATGTGGGCCATACTTTCAGGCGCCCCCACGACATGGCTTGAACCTGTCGCCGAGACAGCGATTGGCATTTCTTTCAGGATAAACTGGATAATCGATATGTCGTGAACCGCAAGGTCCCAGATCACGTTCACGTCAGGTTGAAAAAGACCTAAATTGGAACGAATACTGTCGTAATAATAAACCTCCCCGAGCGCTCCCTCGAGCAGAAGTTCGCGTATTTTTTGCACAGCTGGCGTATACAGGAACGTGTGGTCGACCATCAGGATCAAGCTTCGCCTGTCCGCCTCATCGATGAGACGGCGCACCTGATCGGACGTAAGCGCCAGCGGTTTCTCAACGAACACGTGCCTTCCCGCTTTGAGTGCGGAGAGCGCCAGGTCGTAGTGAGTATGAACAGGTGTGGCGATCGCCACCGCATCGATCCTGGGATCTTGAAGAAGGTCGCGAAAATCCGTTGTCGTTACGATATCAGAATGGAAGCGCCTAACGGCGGCCAGCTTGGCCGGATCCAGATCGCTAACACCGATCACGCGCCAAGACTCGCTGCCCGCAAAATTGCGGACGAGGTTCGGACCCCAGTAGCCGTACCCCACCACTCCAACGCCTACCATTCCATTCGACATCTCAAACACCATACCGTTAAATTAAATATGAAGGAGCCTTTTCAGACGGATATTAAATCCGATCCATTATCCAGCTGGACCACGCGAACGATTTCCATAGGCATTTTTATTTTCTAGCTCTCAGGTTTTCTAAAGCGAAGTTTGGGCGTGGCACCGATTTGGCACCGCTCCCCGGCGGCGTGTCTCAAAACGAATTTGCTAGCTCGATCTCTGACTTGAGTGCAGCAATCCGCCGGTCGGCCTGAGCCTGGGTTTGGCTCAGATTTCTTTCGAATTGCTTCGGCTGGTAGGCTTCCTCACTCAGTCTCTTCAGCTTCATGGCAGCGTCGGCCATCGCTTGCTGACCGACACCGTTTAAATCTGTAAGGTGACTCTATGTTCTTTATTTGATCAAGGCATGGACGACAGAATTAAAGTATTCGATCAAAGCAATTAACAACAGCATTAAAATTAAAATGTTGTGTCGGACGCAAATCAGCGCGTTATGGGGCTGACATGTCGAGGGTTCCATTCGGGAACAGGTCAATCACGACTTGGGCTGCCCGGAATCTTCCGTCCAGCTGAAGGCCCTGCGCCGGGAAATGGCCAGTCTGATCGCGGAGCGGAACGCCCTAGGTGTGAAACCTGCAATAACAGCACTTGTCTGAAACGATGGTGCCCAAGGAAAGGACTGGGATGTCGTTTCAAGAAATCGCGATTTTCCCGGCATTGTCGACCCGGCAGGTTTTGTGTGCCGGAAACAAGCCATCACCCATCATACGGCCAAGTCGAGAAGCGAGCCGTGGCGCGCGGCGGTGAAAAGAAAGATGCCTTCACGCATACCCGGGTTATTTCCAAGACCGTGAATGGTCTTGCGATCGCAATCTAGTGAGATTAAATTTTAATTTGCAGCTTTATTGGAGAACGCATTTGAGCGAGGTATACTTACCATCGCCAACGCTGTCTGAACTCAATGCCAAACTGACGCAGCGTGATGACTGGGAAATCCGGAAATCGTGTCCTGCCTGCGATATGCTATCGATTCGCAGATTTGCGAGTATCCGCTATATCTCATACGAACAATGCGACAGTTGCGGCTTTGTATTTGCAAACCCTGCGCCGCCCACCGCAGTTGTATCTGACTTCTACAACAGCGATTTCTACAATAACTACCGCACTCTTGAAGAGACCAGGATCGGAGAAGAGCCGTATTTTAGCATAAGCGCTTATACCGACCCTGTCCGACTAGCCGGTTGGCTTAAATGCGATAAGTCCGCTAGCATACTTGATTTCGGATGCGGCCCTGGAAGTTTCGTGGCGCTTTTGCGTGACAAATTTGGCTTTGAAAATGTTGAGGGCCTCGAGCTTAACAAGAAGAGTGCCAGCATCGCCTTGCGCCACTACGCGCTTAAATTAGCTTCGGACATCAATGATCTCAAGCACCGACAATATGACGTAGTTCTTTTATTTGAGGTAATCGAGCACATCACTAAGCCTGACGAAGTTCTATCGCTCTGTTCGAGTTTGTTGAGGCCGGGCGGCTTGCTTTTTATCACGACACCATCAGTGCGGAGCATCCCGGGTCGTTATTTTCCCTCACATTGCAACCATTTCACGGGGCCAAGCCACGTCAGTCTGTTCACAGAGACGGCTCTAGCGCGTTTGCTGGCCCGCTTTAGTTTTGATATCGAAAGACTGGAGATCGACCGCAACAGGTCAATTTTTGGCAACTTCGTAGCCAAGCCGGTTTACAATCTCGATTTTGCAAGCCCTCGGTCGCGCACTGATGTCAATGACTCGCTCTTCTCGCCTAATCGTTTCGGCCGGTTGCTCGGACTTAAACCATCCCGATCAATGGGACCGATATTTAACAGGCTTCAACGATTGGACCGATTGATGGCGCGCGCTTTTATGATAGTCACCGGCCGCTCCTTCAGCGACCACCTCTATGTTCTCGCGAAGAAAAATTCGTGATGAGGTGAACGTTCACCTAAGTTCCTGCCAGGCTGAAACTCGCGGAATTCTCGATCGATAATGGTGATCTTGGTAGTCGCCCCATGAGCGCAACAACGTCATAGCTCCCCCAGCATCCTGGCAACAGCGATCGTTTCTATTTTGGGGGCTGCTAACCTTCAATTGCTCTGCGCGTTCGATTTCACGCCGATGACTGATCTACGGGAACACCGATTCACTCGGTCGGACATCTTTCTAATCTCAGCGGTTGTCCGCCCTGCGATCTTGCCGGCCTGCCAAACGCCGTAGCCTGAAATCCAGCTATTGCCGGAAGTGAAGAGTACCTTTCGAACATACCGGTGTTGGCGTAGACCCGGTTCGGATGGAACCGCAAGCCTCGCGGTCTCAATTGGTATCTCTGGCTGCAGGTGATCCGGCCCTAACGCGCGGTGCGATTCTGACCCTCAACGAGAGCGACGTTGCGGTTCTAAGCCGAATTGGTATCCTGCAGCAAGAAGCAGCACATTCGAGAGCAGTCGATCGGGGACATTATCGATCATGGCTATCGCAGACGATCTGATCTACGATGTTGGGCTGCACGACGGCGGCGATGCCGCGCACTACTTGCAGTGCGGTTTTCGCGTTTTGGCGATAGATGCCAATCCAGTTATGGTCGAAGCGGCCAAGAAGAATTTCAGCGAGGCTCTCTCGTCCGGTCGGCTAATGCTCCTTAACAAGGCTATCTTCGACAAAGCAGAAAATCGCACATTTTGGATCAGCGATCATTCGGAGTGGTCTTCGTTTGATCAATCGGTCGCAAAACGTAAAGGCACGCACGCGGAGCCGATTTCCGTGCAATGTGAGTTATTTTCGGAAGTCCTGCAGACTTATGGTGTACCCTACTATCTAAAGATCGACATTGAAGGCAGTGACGATTTTTGCATCGCGGGCCTCGCTGATGTCAAAGACCGCCCGCGTTACATATCTTGGGAATCGACATACCCCCGCGGTGTCGATCAGCTTCGCGCTCTACGAGATCTCGGCTACACTCGCTTCAAGATCATCCGTCAAACGGATTTCTTGCCTGTTCTGGGGCCTCCTTATTCGAGACCAGAGCTTCTCAATTCCCTTTATTTTCGAGGTAAGAAAAAGCTCCTGAACAAGTTAGGGCGCTGGAATCAGTTTCCGGTGGGCACCTCTGGTCCATTTGGTGATGCCACGCCCGGCGGATGGGTCGCTTGGCATGAAATGGCGAGACGCTGGCGAGACTATTGCGAACTCTGGATGCGGGACGATGTTGACCCGCTTGGGGTTTGGTTCGACTTCCACGCTGTTCGCTAAGCGCGGACAGTGAAGCGGACGAACGCCGGATCGTTGAGGAGGCGGTGCAGCCTGGCGCCAGCCTATCGGAGGTGGCGCGCCGCTATGGGATAGCGGCGCGTGTCCTGTTCCGTTGGAAGCAGGACCTGACGCAGGGGGCACTGCTGTTCGTGGCGGTGGAGATTACGGATGCGACCCCTGTGCCTGTAGTAAATCAAATCCGGACATATTGGTGATGTAGCCCGCCGAGAATTGGGCCGCAAAGACTTTGTCCAGCCCGCTCGACGGCGCGCGAAACCGGCGCATCCTTCTCCAGGGATAGATGCGTCCGTACTCCGTACCCCGTTGTGATATTTCATGTATGACAGCAGTAGGTGACGGAGGTGTCGCTCGCCGAGCACAACAACGTGGTCAAGGCACTCCCGTCGGATCGAGCCGATCAGCCGTTCGGCATATCCGTTTTGCC
>Ga0073928_10002662_pt1 | contig 30086 bp, 29 predicted proteins | sample PaiPotPPA55metaG_FD_76969 | JGI IMG/M metagenome (GOLD analysis project Ga0073928, IMG submission 76969) | Iron sulfur acid spring bacterial and archeal communities from Banff, Canada, to study Microbial Dark Matter (Phase II) - Paint Pots PPA... ...
ATCGGAGACCATTTCACCATGGGCCCCCGCGAAGCGGCTTACGCCTGCGACCTGCTGAAGCCAAAGACGGTAATCCCCATGCATTTCGCAACTTTTCCCGTGCTGACAGGCAGGCCGAGTGACCTCAGCAAGCTGGCCCACAATGTGCAGATACTGGAAATGAAACCAGGACAAACCATTGAATGACCCCTTCACAAGCTCTGTCATCCTGAGCGCAAGCAAATCATTCGCCTCAGCGAATGATCTTCTGAAGTCGAAGGACCCCTATAATCTCCACCGCACGATGCAGCCAGAAGGCATTCCCGCAAACGCTTCAGGTGAAAAAACATGCCCGACACCGACAAACCCCGCTGGATGATGCACGGCATCACTTCCGAACCCGTCGAGACCTACCTCTACTCGCTGCTCCCCCCGCGTGATGAAGTCCTCACCGAAATGGAAGCCACCGCTGCCAAGCGCAATATCCCAATAGTCGGCCCCGCCGTAGGTCGCATTCTGCACCAACTGGCTTTAGTCGCCGGCGCGAAAACCGTCTTCGAAATGGGATCCGCCATCGGATACTCCACCATCTGGTGGGCACGCGCCGTAGGCGACAATGGCCGCGTCTTCTACACCGACGGCGACCGCAAAAACGCCGACGAAGCTCGCGGATACTTCGACCGCGCCGGTGTCGCCAGCCGCATCACCATTCACGTCGGCGACGCCGTCGAACTCCTCTCTGAGCAGAAACAGCAATTCGACATTATCTTCTGCGACCTAGACAAAGAAGACTATCCACGCGCCTTCCGCCTTGCCCTTCCGCGATTGCGCAAAGGCGGACTCCTCGTAGCCGACAACGTTCTGTGGAGCGGCAAAGTGACGGAGAAAAATCCCGCCGAGGCTTCGACCAAGGCCATCGTAGAATTCAATCGCTTGCTCTACGGCTCCCCTGAACTGTTCACCACAATCCTGCCCATCAGAGATGGAGTAGCGCTGGCGGTCAAGAAGTAAGGCCCTGCCACCGCTGACACCGGCGCTGCCACCGCTTGACGACTGCCTCAGACAGCCTTAAAGTTGCTACGCTTCACGGTTTCCGGAAGCGAAGGAGGATGTATGACGATGCTACGAATAGCCAGCCTTCTGGTGTTTGCGATAACGCTTTCTACCACGATGATTGCCGTTGACGAGGCCAAGACCACGCCCAAAGACATTCCCGATTTCGACGTGCACGGCATCAGCATGACCGAATGCCAGTGCACCGCTTACGCTTGCCCCTGCCGCTCCAACGGCCATCCCGACCACGGTAGTTGCGATGCCGCCGACTTCACTTACATCAAGCATGGCCACTACGGCAAAGTGGACATGAGCGGCTTCAAAGCCGTGCTCATTGGCGACCTGATCGACCACGATGCCAGCAAAGTGCAAGGTACGGCGTATTTCGACAAGGGTTCTACCCCCTCCCAGCGCGAAGCCTTCAATGAGATGATCGGTTTCATGTTCGGCTGGAACCCGCCTCGCGTTGTCGGAACCAAAGTCGTTTCCATTGATTTCAAAGAATCCGCCGACGGGAGTACTTACACGCTTACCATCCCTGACATCCTCGAGGAAAAAGGCGTGATGAAGCGCGACAGCGACGGCCAGCCGCTCCACGTCGTTCCCGCAATGGATCTGTGGGGCAACAAGATCACTTACCTCGACAATGTTGTTTTCAAGTATCACGACAAAGGCGTCGGCGAGTGGGACCTGTCCGGCCATCAGGCCAACGTGAAAGAGTTCCACACCACCAAAGAAATGTACGCGAATAAGAAACTGCTGATGCAGCACGGCGACATGTCCGGCACTTGGACCGCCGAGCAGAAAGAAATGATCAAGAAAATGGGAATGAAAGCGGAGTAGGATGCCCCGTCTCGATAAGCAGGTCCCGAATATCAACTACGAGGGCCGAGTGCCCCGTCCTTGTCACACCTTGTGCGACAGGGCGGGGATCTTTCGGGGGGGACTGACTGACTAACTAGGCTGCTAAATCTACGTCATCCCCGTCAGAGTAGTTGTAGTTCTGGAAAGGCTTTCCGATAACGGTCACGGTCGAGAGTCAACAGCGCGTCTGCTTTCAGCAACGCGTGACTACCGATAAGAAAATCCACAAGCAGGCGTTTGGCAGCGCTCCCACCTGAGCCGCGTCTGCGATTTACGTAGCGTGCGAAACGCCGCCCAGCCTCGCGCCAAATGACTTCGTCGAACGTAAAGTCAACCACGATCTCTGTCTCCTCCAGAAATTTCTGGACGAAGCGCTCAGACGCTTTGGGATAAGCCAGCAGTTCTGCGTAAACCGGCGCACAAATTGATAAGCTCCCCTTCTGTCTGGCAGCGTTGAGCCTTACCGAGACACCGGACGCGCCGGGTTCGCCCGACCAGAGCGCTGAGATCACATTACTATCGACCGCTTTCCTCACCGGCCGCGCTCTTGCGCCTCGCGCAACCCAGCCACCCACCGCCGGGCTGTAGCCTTGCCTGCCTTCATGCCCCTCAGCTTTCCTTTGTAGGCCTCAAAGGGATTCTCCGGTTCCGGAGCCCGACGCAGCACCGTCCGTCCGCTGCTCACCGCAAACTCCACCCGATCGCCTTGTTTCAGGCCGAGGCGGCGGCGAATCTCCACCGAAACGGTCACTTGCCCTTTGCTGGTCACCGTACTCTGCAGGGACATAGGTATTACCTCGGTTCCAAAGGTAATACTTTTTCTACCACCGACCATCAATAGACGCCTGGGCGCCTCGTCGTTGCCGCATTCTTGGGGACAGGGCGAGGCTTCTTTTGCCGCGGAGCTAAATCAGTGAGAGAGGGCGCTGAGTCGCTCTTGATTTGTGTGTGCTAGATCGATTTCACCGGAATCCCTGTCAAATCCTCCACCAGCCCCACTTCTTTCTGCAGAAATGGCTCAGCATACGTGACTCCAGCCAGCAGTCCATAGAACCTCGCCATGGCTTCAATGCGCGCTCGAATTTCATCGCGCGCTGGAAAGATATCCTTTCCCGCCTCCTGATCGCTGAATTGCGACTTGTAAGCCATCAACGATTCAAACCGCGCCTCGAACTGATCACTTATGTCTACAACAAAGGTCGGCCGAATGTCGTAATATAGCGTCGCGTAAATGATCTTGAACGGTCGATGTGGCGCGAACGATGTGGCATCGGATGCTACGGAACACCCAGCGCCATCACCGCGACCGCCATCACCACGATCGGGAAGGGCACGACTTCCAGTCGTGCCAGTAGCATGCGTGTCCCTCGCGGCTTCAGCCGCTGAGGTCTGCTTTTCCCCCGCCACCACCGATGCAACCTGGCTGAATGCTGAATGCTGAGTGCTGAATGCTCGCTCGACATCCAATTTCCCTAGCCCCGCCAGAAAGCACGCCTCATATCCCAACTTCGATGCCGTGTAGTGGTCCGGATGTCGTCCTTCCCAGTAAGGTAAGATCACAACCCGCGGCCGCTGCTCACGAATCACGCGAGCAACTTTCAGTCTGTTCTCCCAGCTGTTCTCGACGCGCCCGTCAGGAATATCCAGCGCTTCCCGCCACGAAACTCGCAGAATTTTCGCCGCCTCTTCCGCTTCCCGCGCCCGGTCTTCGGCGGTGCCGCGCGTGCCCATCTCCCCTTGCGTCAAGTCGAGGATGCCGGTCCGGTGTCCGCGCTCCGCCATCTTGAGCAGAGTCCCACCGCACGTCTGCTCAACGTCGTCACGATGCGCCGCAATGGCTAGGATGTCCAGATTGACAGGCGATGGGTTCATAAGGCGATCAGTTTACAGGAACCACTATCCTTGCTGATCCAGAAACGCCTTCAGCCGCGCGTACCCGGCCCGGCTCACCGGCAGACGCGCGCCATCGTTCAGGATCGCGAGGTGACTGTCCTTGCCATAGGGCTCCAGCCGCGCGACCCGTTCTAGGTTCACTAGATAGGACCGATGAATGCGCACGAAGTTCTTCGGATCCAGCGCGGCCTCAAGACTGGAAATCGTCTGCTGCTTCAAATGTTTCTTCCCCTGACTGGCCAGCGCAACGTAATCGTCCTGGCCCTCGGCGTAATCCAATTTTGCTATAGGAATAATCTGCACCCGAGTCCCGTCTTTCACCACGATGCGTTCCGTATACTGGCCCGGCCCCCGGGTCGCAGCCGTGAGGTCCGTGGGAGCGGGCAGCTTCTGCCCAATGCGTTGTTTAACGCGTTCGAGCGCGGCGTCAAAGCGTTCGGCGGTAAAAGGCTTCAGCAGATAATCCACCGCATGCACTTCAAACGCCCGCAACGCATGTTCATCGTGCGCAGTCACAAAAACAATCGCCACCTCGGATCCAATCAGTTCCAGAACCTCGAACCCGTCCAGCTTTGGCATTTGTATATCCAGAAACAGCAGGTCAGGTTTCGATTCGCCGGTCATCCTGACCGCCTCAAACCCATTCGCGCACTCGCCCGCGATCTCTACTTCCGGGTGCGACTGCAGCATCTCGCGAATCACCTGTCGCGCCAGGTCCTCATCATCCACAATAATCGCCCGGAATCTCTTGTTCGCATCCGCACTCATGTCGATTTCTCCACTGATCTTTCCCCAGGAAGTTCCAGTGAAACCGCAAACCGGTCGCCGCTAGTCTGAACATCGAACCGTGCCCCATTCCCATAAGCCGTATCCAGCCGCTGCCGCACATTCTTCAGCCCGATGCTGGCTCCTTTTCGCCGCGGCGTTTCAGGATCAAAGTTGTTTTCGATCCTGATAGACAGGACGTCCCTCGAACCCCGCCCAATCTCAATCCGTATCCATCCGCCTTCCGTCAGATTCGAGACTCCATGCCTGACCGCATTTTCCACCAGTGGTTGCAGCAGCAGCGGTGGCACCAGACAGTCCAGCACCGCGGGATCGGTCTTTTCTTCCAGCTTGAGTCGGACGCCAAAGCGAATTTGCTCCACTGATAAATAGGAGCGGGTCAACGCCAGTTCGTCGTGCAGCGGGATGAGCGTCTGCTCTCCCAGGCCCAGAGTTTTGCGCAGAAAATCCGCTAGCAGCACGCACATCTCGCGCGCCTTCGCGGAGTCGCTCGTAGTCAGCGCACTGATGGAATTGAGGCAGTTAAAAATGAAGTGCGGGTTCACCTGGGTCTTGAGCGCCTTCAGCTCGGACTCGCGTGCCAGCACGCGGGCCTCGGCCTCGCGTTGTGCTGCCTCGTGCGAAGCCTGATCCGACAGCAAAACGTAATGCAGCGCAACCGCCAGCAGATACAACAGCACACCGCTTCCGAAAAGCAGCGGATAGTCCCTGACAATCTGCTGGTCCAGCCCGGGAAATACCGTCGAGAGCGCAAACGCCAGCCCCTTGGCGACCACTATCCAAATGCCTCCCGCAACCGCCGCCGCGGAAAGATGGGTCAGCGCCAGACGTGAAAAACTGGAAGTCTCCAGCGGCGTCCCCCGGCACGAGTACCATGCCGAGAGACAGACGAATGCATAAACCAGGCACAGGGGAATTGCCAGCGCCGCCGCCCGCGGCCAACTCAAGCCGCCCAGGGCAGCCAGCAGATACAGCAGGATCGCCCCCAGAGGAATCCAGGCGAGAAGGTAAAACCCGAGTCGCCGAAGCTGGCCAAGAATCGGATGCATAAGTCGGCGTCAATTCCTGATTTCAATTCCCCCGAACATCGCGACGCCTCTGATTATCAGCGTCTTGGTTGGCTTGGAAGGATCGGGCTGAAAGTGGCGGGTCTTGTCCTCGTAGGCTCCGAAAACTCCCACCCCATGCACCGACACCAACCAGGTCTCCGGTACCCTGATTTCTCCGCCTCCAAAAATTGCGCTGGCGTCCAGCACCGCCTGGTCACCATCAATGTCTGCATTCCTGAAGTCAATCTTGTAACCGCCAAATATCGCAAATAAGCTGCCGCCCCTAAAATCCTTGGCGTTCACCTGCCGGTCGCCGCCCCCGAAAACGTAGATCGAATCGAAGTGCGGGTTGGCGGAAAGTGCGGGCTTGTCCTTAATCAATGCCTGCCACAGCATCGCTACCCCCGCCACGATGATCAGTACCGGCCACAGGTCCCAGAAGTTCAGGTGCGTGATCCCCATCTCATTCAACTGCAAAATTACACCCAGGCCGATCAGCACTGCGCCGGTCGGCCGTCCTCCCGCGTAAACCAGCTTTACAATGCCGATCACGATGAAGATGCATGGCCAGAAGTGAAGCGCAAAGCCTGCAGGGACATAGCCGAGCTTCTCCAACAGAAGCACGGTGCCCACGACGATGAACACCACCGCCCCGATCACCGGCCCCTTATCACGTCTGTCGTTGCTGCTACTGTCAGTTTCCCGATTGTCTTGGGGATTCATTTGCCGCCTCCAAGTGAGCGAGACGCCCTATCCCTCGGCGAGTCACCGCCGGGCTTCCGGCTGAATAAAATCGCCAGCCCCGCCACAATCAGCAGCGCCGGCCACCAATGCGCTACTGCACTCAGCACCGGACTATTCACCCGGGCCGCGAGCGTTTGCAGTTGCGCCTGCACAAAAAAGCAACCCACGCATCCCAGAATTGCTCCGGCGATTGTATCTTCTGTCCACAGAGTTTTGTTACCGCTGCCGGTCATATCGCTTCTCCTCACCGCTGAACTGTCGTGAAGATAGCCGTGCCGCAGCAGTAGCGCCTCAGTTTTTCGGCGAACGGCGGCACTTTACCGGCGAACGACGGAGTGTAATCGGAATAACCACAGGAAGGAAAAATCTAAAACTACGGAACCTTCACTTCTTCAGATATTCTCTAGGATCAGCCAGCGGCTCCATCCCCCGCCCCGCAAATATCTGCGCAAACTCATGTAGCAGCGCATCATGAATCAGCCCATTCGAAGCCGCCGTCTCACGGCTGTTCAACTGAAACGGCCCGCCGTGAAAGTCTGTAACCCGACCGACCGCTTCTTCCACCAGCAGCACTCCGGCCGCCGTGTCCCACGGATTCAGATTGAACTCCCAAAATCCGTCCAGCCGCCCGCAAGCGACGTAGCACAAATCCAGCGCCGCCGACCCCGCCCGCCGCACTCCATGCGATCGCAGCGTGATCTGGTGATAAAAATAGATGTTCGGATTCTTGTGACGCTTATGACTTGGAAACCCCGTGCCCACCAGGGACTCCCCCAGCTTCGCAGTCTTCGAAACATGAATCGCTCGGTCGTTTAAATACGCCCCCTTGCCCCGCTCCGCCGCAAACAACTCATCTCTCGTCGGATCGTAACAAACTCCCGCCACCGTTTCATTTTTATGCTGCAGCGCCATGGAAACACAAAACACCGGAAACCCATGCGCGAAATTCGTAGTCCCATCGAGCGGGTCCACATACCAGCGATAATCGCTGCCCGTATCCCGCAACCCCTCTTCCTCTCCCAAAACGTCATGTCCCGGCCACAGCCCGCGAATGCGCTCGCGAATCAGCGCCTCTGATTTCCTGTCCGCAGCCGTGACCAGGTCAGCCTCACCCTTGTATTCAATCTTGATGTTCCGATCGAAATACTCCATCAGCAGCGCCCCAGCTTCGCGCGCGATGGAGCTCATGGCGGGGAGATAGTCGAATTTAGCAGTCGGATCGGCGACGTTCATTGCGACTGCCAGTTTCGCAGATCGCAGCCAATCAAAGCAAAGCAGCCGGAGATCACCAAATAACAGCCCCGGGGGGCGTCGCGATAATAGCCCAGCGCTTCAGCGCTGGGTACGTTGCGGGATCAGAACCAAGTCCCGGAGGGACGGCCGAAAACCCTGCCAAGAATCTAGATCAACGAAGGGGAACTGACCCAGCGCTGAAGCGCTGGGCTATTATCGGCAGTCCCTAGCGGGACTGAAAACAGCCGCCACTCGATCCTAATCCTTGGCCCGCCGCAATGTAATCCCCAACTCCTTCAACTGCCCCTCGCTCACTGGAGTCGGAGCGTCCACCATCAAATCCACCGCCCGCGCCGTCTTTGGAAATGGAATCACCTCTCGCAAACTATCCGCTCCCGCAAGGATCATCACAATCCGATCCAGCCCCAGCGCAATCCCTCCATGCGGAGGCGTCCCATACTCCAGCGCTTCCAGAAAAAATCCAAACCGCGACCGCGCCTCTTCATCACTCATCCCCAGCGCCTGAAAAATCTTCCGCTGAATGTCCTGACGATGAATACGAATCGACCCCGACCCCAACTCCGTCCCATTCAGCACCACGTCATACGCCAGCGCGCGAATCTCTCCCAGCGGCGACTTCGGATCGTGCGCCGAATCAATATTCGCCTCCAGCTTCGCCATATCCTCTTCATGTAGCGTGGTAAACGGATGGTGCGCCGGATTCCACCGCTTCTCCCCGTTGTCCCATTCGAACATGGGGAAATCCGACACCCACAAAAACCGGAAATCCCTCGCCGGATCGCCCGTCTTCTCAAACGCCTTGTGCTTGGCGGCATACTTCTGCGCCAGATCCAGCCGCAGAAATCCGCACTTCTCCCAGAAATACTGCACGCTCTGCTCCGCGCCCTCTGCACGGGCTGCAGCCAGCAGCCACAGATCATCTGTCTCCACGCCCGCGAACTTCATAATCTTTTCCGACGGCGTCGGATACTCCTTCGCAAACCGCTTCGGATCCGTCATCAACTGCACAAACGACGGCCCCTGCACATGCAGATACGCACCGTAGGTTCCAATCGTCCGCCGCTCCGTACCGGAAATGTCTCCGACTTTCGGGATGCGAATGAGCTGGACTGGAAATTCTTTGCGAACCTTGAACTTCCCTGCAAACTCCTCCAACTCCTCCGGCTTCAGTGCCTCGCGCACGTCCACCATAGCCGGCAGCCGCATGTCCGGCTTGTCGTTTCCATATCGCCGTATCGCTTCGTCATAACTCATTCGGGGAAACGGCGTCTTTATTTCAGATCCCGCCGCCTTAAATGCCGCCGTCAAAAATCCCTCGACCACCGCCCACACTGACTCCGTCTGCGGGTACGACATCTCCAAATCAATCTGTGTAAATTCCGGCTGCCGATCCGCGCGCAAATCTTCGTCACGGAAGCAGCGCACGATCTGGAAATATTTATCGAATCCCGAAATCATCAGGATCTGCTTAAACATCTGCGGCGACTGCGGCAGGGCATAAAACGACCCCGGCTGCACCCGGCTCGGTACCAGATAATCCCGTGCTCCCTCCGGCGTGGACCGCGTCATGAACGGAGTCTCAATTTCAAAAAATCCCTGCTCTGAAAGATAATCGCGAATCGCCTTCGACACCTTGTGCCGCATCTCGATGTTGAACTGCATGGCATCGCGTCGCAGATCAATGTAGCGATACTTCAGCCGCATCTCCTCATTCGGCAAAACAGTTTCGCCCGGTAGAAACGGCGGCTGCTTCGATTCGTTCAGCAGACGCAGTTCTTCAACAACCAACTCCACTTCGCCGGTCGGGATGTTTTTGTTTACTGTGTCGGCATCGCGCTGCTTCACCGTCCCAGTCACGGCAATAACGTATTCGTTGCGCAGTTGTCCGGCTTTGTCGTGTGCAGCAGCATTCAACTCGCGGTTGACCACAACCTGAGTCACACCCGTCCGGTCGCGCAGATCAATAAAAACGATGCTGCCCAGATCGCGTCGCCGGTTCACCCATCCCATAAGCACGGCGCGCTTCCCCGCGTCAGATGCACGGAGAGCCCCGCACATATGCGTGCGTTTTGAATCGCCTAAAAAGTCGAGCAAGTTTTGCCTTTCAGAAAGGATTGCGGAAAGCCGAAGTAGAGATTATAAACGGCGGGCACACTGTCGCCCCTTTTCCCTGTCATTCCGAGGAGCGGATGCGAGGAACCGGATTTTTCGCCGCGCGGTCGCGGGACGGACGAAAGCGTCCGCCCCAGCGTCATTCGCGCTAAAACTCGGTGCCTATTTCTTCGTCGCTTTGCCTTCCATCCCAGTCATCCACTTGGTGCCGTCCTGCGAGAGTTCGAACTTCATCGTATACGATGTCGGCGACAGCACTTTCATAGTGAACCGCCCCTTCATGGTCTGTCCGCCCATGTGCTCGTCGCTGGTCCACGTCCAGGTATCACCGTCCACGGTGCCAGTCGAGTTCTCGGCCTCTCCCATGCTGTTAAAGGCGTTGTAGGTGTAAACCTTGCGATCGGGATCATAACCCAGAACCGCGAGCTCTTTGCCCTTGCCCATTGGCCCCAGGTCCATGTCGCTGTGCTCCACCAAAAAATAATTTCCATCCATCCATTCAGCATGGCTGGTTTCGCTGAACTTTCCGCCCGGCATCCCCGGCCCAGGATTCATAGTGCCTTCAGCCGTCCAGGTTCCCGACATGAAATCCAGCTTCTTTAATTCAGGTGCGGGTGGCGGAGGCGCCTGCGCCTCCAGCGACGCTACTGTTAATAGTGCACAACATGCCACAAACACTGCCAGCGATAGACGCCTCATCTTAATTCTCCTCTGTAGGGTGATCTTCCCCGGTGCGCCGATAGTAGGCCGGGACCGCGAGGTTCGTCAATCCGGTTGGCGAATAAAAGTTGTCCCAATATGATGCCGCCAATAATGGATGGTTAATGACTAATGACTGATGACCAACTCAGTAATGGAAGGATGAGTTGCCGGGAAGAATTTGCCGTCTCGCTCGCTTTCAGCTCTGGATCGCCCGTGCCAAGTCAGTTCGCGGAACCGCCTTCTGCTCCCCCGTGGCAAGATTCTTAAGCGCGAAGACTCCCGTACTAAGTTCGTTTCCTCCGGCGATCAACGTATACTTCGCGCCAATTTTGCTGGCGGTCTCGAGCGATTTCTTGAGCCGGAAACTCTCATCGCCCAACTCGACCACAATATCGTGCCGCCGTAACTCCCGCGCCACACGCGCCGCCTCTTTATTCATACCCAGACCAAGCGGCGCAATATAGACATCGGCTTTCCGCACGACCGCTTCGGCGGACTCACTCAATGCCAGCACCAGCCGGTCTTCGCCAATGGCAAACCCAATCCCCGGAGCCGCTGGCCCACCCAGCGCCTCAGAAAGCCCGTCGTAACGTCCGCCGCCCAGAATCGCGTTCTGCGCCCCCAGCGCTCCGTGCGTAAACTCAAACGCCGTTCGTGTGTAATAATCCAGCCCTCGCACCAGACGGTCGTTCAACTTAAACTCGACTCCGACCGACTTCAAAATCTCTTTCACCTGCTCAAAATGCGTTCGGCAAGGCTCATCAAGAAACTCACTGATGCGCGGGAGCTTTTCAATGATCGGCTGGTCCTCTGGAACTTTGCAGTCAAATACCCGCAAAGGATTCGTCACCGTCCGCCGCTGGCAATCCACGCACATCTGCGAAGCGACCGGCTCCAGCGCCTTGCGCAACGCCTCGTTGTAAGCCGCGCGATCGTTGGCGCACCCAATCGAATTCAACTCCAGCGTCCAGTCTTTAATCCCGAGCCGATCAAGGAGCGTCGCCAGCAGCTCCAAAATTTCCGCGTCCCGCGCCGGAGACTCGCTCCCCGCCGACGCCGGCCCAATCACCTCCGCTCCAATCTGATAAAACTGCCGATACCGCCCCTTCTGAGGCCGCTCCCTCCGAAACTGCGGCCCGATGTAGTAAAGCTTGTTCAGGCCGCGATCCCACAGCTTGTGCTCAATGTATGCGCGAACTACGCCCGCTGTGTTTTCTGGACGCAGGGTGAGGGATTGGCCACGAACTTCTTCAGATCCAGAGTATGACCGGGTCCGAGAGTTCGATACGGACTTCGACCGCCCATCAGACAACGAAATCGAGCCTCGGTCCCTTCCGCGATCCTCCCACGTGTACATTTCCTTAGCGACAATATCCGTCTCTTCCCCCACGCCGCGCGCAAATAACTCCGTCGCCTCAAAAATCGGCGTACGAATTTCGTGGAAGTTGTAAGCGCGAAACACATCGCGGACCGCCGCCTCCACAAAATTCCACACCGCCGTCTCCGGCGGAAGTAGATCACGCGTTCCTCGTACGGCTTTAATCATATGAACAAGCTATCAGCCATCAGCCGTCAGCCCTCAGGAAAATCTATCCGAAAGAAACGGCGCCGTAGTCTTCGACAGAAAACCGCCCCGCGATTCTAGGCGATACGGTCCCGGAGGGACCTCTGCTAAGCCCGCCACTTCAGTGGCGGGTTAGGGCGCCCACCTCGACACCCGTGCCGTTAGGCACGGCTGCCATAACCTACAATCTCGCCGACCACCCACACATCCGCAGCAATATCACATTCCTTAAGAATCGCAGCCAGGGCCACGCCGCGACCCGCACTCCTTCCACAGTTTTTCCCAATTCCAGATACTGGAGGTCACCTTCTTCGGCAAAGGATATCCGAGTTGATGCGCAAGCATACACACTTGCCCACGATGGTGAGCTTCGTGCGAGATCATGTAACACAGCATTTCCACGCCAACCGGCCAAGGCCGGGCCCATCCGTCTCTGCGAAATTTCTCGACGCGCCCCCCACCACCGCCGAGCGCTTCAGCCAGCATCGCCTCACAGCGAGCGGCACTCTCGGCCAGTCCCGCGCCGGCTTGCTGCGGTGTGCAGTGCGCGCGGTTGAGCTGTCCTGGAACCTTGATGTGCGGAGCCGTAAGCCTGACCCACTTGCAGCGGACATTGTGCATGTGCGTGAAAATCGCCGCGATGGAGCGAGTCCAGGCTTTGCCAGGTGGCTTGGCTCTCCAGGCGGCTGGATCAAGATGCTGTATAAGAACCTGGTTCATGCGATCATTGGCGGCAAACGTACGGGCGGCAGCTCGGCCGAGCTGAGTGTGAACACGGGATTGACGATTGGTGTTTTGACGCGTGGCCACGGCTCCCTATTTCTTTGACCTAGACACTTCCCGACGACGGCCCCAGCACTCGCTGTCTCTCCTCCAAATACGCATCCTTATACTCCAAATAATTCTTCGCATGCCGCACGATGCTCTCTGAATCCTTCTCCTCCAGCACGCGCCGAAACTTCCCCGGAGATCCCATCCATAATGACCCCGGGTCAACCACCGTCCTCTCCGGAATCAGCGTCCCCGCCGCAATAATCGATCCCGCCCCGATCCGCGCCCCATTCAGAATGATCGACCCCATTCCGATCAGGCAGCGGTCTTCAATCGCGCACCCATGCAAAGTCACCGAATGCCCCACCGTCACATACTCACCAATACAAACACCGTACGTCTCCTTCATCCCATGCAGCACGCTGCAATCCTGAATGTTCGAATACGCTCCCACGCGAATCGAATGCACATCCCCGCGCAGCACAGCATTCATCCACACACTCGCCTGCTCCCCGAGCGCCACATCGCCAATGATCTGCGCCGACTCATCCACATAACAGGACGCAGGAATCGTCGGTAAAATATTCTTATAGGGACGAATCATTTGGAAATCGCAGTTACCACTTAGCACTCAGCCAAACCCGGCACGAAACTACCGTTGCCAAATGCTAAGTGCTAAGTGCGCCCAACCACCGAAAATTGAAACTACCACAAATTCCCTTTATGGAAGCGCCCAAGATTCTGTGTCGCACGTCACAGACTTCTCTGCCCTGCCCGTGCTATACCCATTCTGTCTCCCGTCGAGGCTGGACTCATTCCATTTTGCGGGGTGAATCCATGCGCAGTGCCGCCATCGTTCTTGTAGTTCTAGCTCTCACCCTCTCCTGCCTCGCACAAGACAACTCAACCGGGGCCATCCACGGAGCCGTCTTCGAGCCCCCCATCCGCCGCATCGCCGAGGCCAAAGTCGCGCTGGTAAACTCCGCCACCGGCTTTCGCTACGAGCAATCCACCAACAGCCAAGGCCAGTTCGCCTTCGAACTCCTCCCCCCGGGCGAATGCACCGCGCGTGTGACCTCCGAGGGAATGTCGCCGCAACTCAGCGGAACCCTGCAGGTAGATATCGGCGGCGTAACCGGGATTGCGTTTCAGATGACCCTCGCGGGCGCCCGCGAATCCGTCACCATTTCTGCCGAGGCCAAAGCTGTGGAAACCGAACCTCGCGGTCTCTCGGCGGTCATTGCCGAACGCGCGATCCTCAACCTTCCGTTAAATGGACGCCGCTTCACCGACCTTGCACTGCTGACTCCCGGCGTCACCCAAGACCCGCGCGGCCTCAGATCCACCTCCAACGGCGACCTCTCGTTCGGCGGCATCCGCGGCTTTCAGACGACTTACCTGGTGGACGGCGCAGACAACAACAACGCCTTCTTCGCCCAGGCCGCAGACGCTATCGCGCCCCCTATCAATGTTCGAATGACATCCAGGAATTCCGCGTCTCGCCCAATTCCGTCTCCGCCGAATCCGGACGCACCGGTGGCCCCGTGGTCAACGTAGTCACGAAATCCGGATCCAACAAATTTCACGGCACCGGATTCTATTACCTGCGCAAATAGCTCCTTCGACGCCCGCGATCCCTTCCTCGAGGTCAAGCCCAACGGCCAGCAGCACCAGTTCGGCTTCACCCTCGGAGGCCCGCTCCGCCGCAATCGCGTCTTCTTCTTTGCCAGCTACGATCAGCACATCTTCCACGAGCCGACCGTCGTCCGCTTCGGGCCCAACTACTCCACCGCCGATATGCGCCGTCGCGCAAGCTCTACGTTAAGAACGCATGGCGACTGGAATTCACCGCTGAGTCCTTCAACCTGTTCAATCGCTTGAACGCCAGCTATCGGATCACCGGCGATGGCCTGATGAACAATCAACCCTCCTTCAACTACGGCACTAAAAAGCTTCGAATCAACTACTTCCCTGCCTACTACCAAGTGCCGACCAACTTAATGAAGGCAACCAGCGCTTACGCCCCACGCCAGATCCAATTTGCCCGGCGCCTAGGATTTTAGGATGACGATCCAAGAGAGGAACCAAACCGAGAAGGTTTACGGCCCCAATTCCATATAGTTCTTGACTTTACCCGCTTTACTTGCAATAACTAACGGGTCCAAAAAGGACCAGTTTGGGGGTGTAGATTCTTTGGCAGAAGTCAGATTGCAGGAAGGCGAATCACTCGAAAACGCCCTACGCCGCTTCAAGCGGAAAGTACAGACGGAGGACATCATTAAAGAAGTAAAACGTCACTCCTTCTACCTGAAGCCCGGCGAGAAAAAACGGGTGAAAGAAGCGCTCGCACGCAAGCGCGCCCGCAAAAAAACCCGCAAAGAGCAGGATTAAGCATCGAGGGTCACAACTCCGGTTGTGATCCTTAAACCTTCATTTGAAAGTTGATACAGCATTCATAGTCCGGCAGGCTTTTTGGATGTACCTCGCACCCTTCCCCGTGCGGACGGGACCGAACCCAGGGTTAGAGTCGAAATTTTGAGGGGGCGAGAAATCACGCATTGGCGCGAACCCTTGTTGTTGGCGCTCGCGGCGATGCTCCGGGCCTAAGGAGCTCTCCATGGAATTCCAGGACAGAATGCTGAAGTGCGTTGACTGCGGCAGTGATTTTGTGTTCACCGCCGGGGAACAGTTGTTCTTCCACGATAAACAATTCAGGAACGAACCGAAACGCTGCAAATCTTGCAAAGCGAAACGGGTCTCCGTCCTGGGACCTTCGCCCTCGCGCCAGGGTCACACCAAAGTTGAAACTCACGCTGTGTGCTCGCAATGTGGCAAGGAAACGACGGTGCCCTTCCGCCCCACTCAAGGCCGTCCGATCCTTTGTCGCGAATGTTTCCGCGAGAAGCGTCACGCGGCCAGTGCGTGACCTTTCACCTTGGCTTCAGATTTTAGTTCGCCGGAAAGAAGGAATCGCGCCCTAGCAAGTCGCACCGTCGCTGCTGAAGATTCAGCCTTTGCTGTCGCCTTCGCCCAGCAGCGAACGTGTGATGGCGAGCCACTCCTGCTCCAGCGAGGTACCTGCCGGGGCTTTGTGCGCGCGCGCATACCAATAGCCCGCGTTCGACAAGTCTCCCTCCTTGCGATGCAGATAAGCATGCACCCACGCGCTCCCCGGCCATTCGTCTTGTCCCGCCGATTCGTGCCCGCGAGTCCAATCGCCCTTCGCATCCCACCACAATCCCGCCAAGGCGGCGCTCAGTTCGCGCGGCGGCTCGTCGCGAACAAGTGATTCGCGAAATTCCTGCAAGGTCATAAGAAAGGAAATTTCCCAGGATAAGAAATTGGACCTGGAGCCTAGAGCCCAAAGCCTGCTCTTCTCAACTGATCTTCTGTTTCTTTTCTGCTGGGCCGAGTTCAGATTGCTTCCCGTCCTGGTGTTGCACCAGCAACGCCTCAATTTGCCGCAGCAAGTCCTGCGTGCCAATCGGTTTCACCAGCAGCGACTGCACTCCGTTGTGCTTCCAATCCATATTCCGCGGGGGATACGCCGTAAGCAACGCAGTAGCCGGTTTATAAGGCTGCGCGCTCGCAGCCCGGATCACATGGAAGCCCGCATCGTCAGTTTCCATGCGCGAGTCGGTGATGACCATCTCGTAAACGCCGGAACCCAGTTTCTGCACCGCTTCCGCGCCCGATGACGCCGTCTGCACCTCGAACTGATTCAGCTCCAGCACCGCCTTCAGTGTCAGCAGCACGGTCGCGTCGTCATCCACCAGCAGGATTCTGCGTTTCATAACCGCCTCACGTCAGACGAAGTCGTCGCTGCGCAGCCGGAATGTCCGTGCCCGTCCCCGCCACGCATACGCTAGTATAGTTCCGTGTCCAGCTTTTACGTCGAAAATTTCGGATGCCGCGCCACCCAAGCCGACGGCGCCGCTATAGAGCAACAGTTCCGCGACCGCGGATTCGACCGCGCCAGCCGCCCCGGAACCGCAAAGTTCGTAGTACTAAACACCTGCGCCGTCACTGCCTCCGCCGAGCAGGACGCCCGCGCCGCCATCCGCCGCATCCGCCGCGAAAACCCCGCCTGCGAGGTAATAGTTACCGGCTGCTATGCACAGCGGGCCGCCAACGAAGTTGCCGCCTTGCCCGGCGTATCGGTTGTCATAGGAAATTCGCACAAACACAATCTGGCACAGATCGCTCTCGGCGCACAGTCTGAAAAGGACAATTTCAACCCATGTTCATTTGTTCCGATCGCAACTCTAAGCACTACGGATTCTAGGATCACAGATCGAGGCAGCGCGGATCCTAGCATCGAAGACGGATCGCACTCCTATGAATCTTCCTTCCCCAGCATCTTCGTTTCCGACATCTTCGCCCACACCGAACTCCTAGCCGCCCCGGTCTTCGATTCCGCAAACGAGCGCACGCGCCCCAACCTGAAAGTACAGGACGGATGCAGCAACCGCTGCTCGTTTTGCATTATCCCCTCCGTCCGCGGCCGCAGCCGCTCGCTGAATCTGAATGAAGTGTTGCGTGAAGTCAATCAGCTAGTCGCCGCCGGATATCGCGAAGTCGTAATCTCCGGGATAAATCTAGGCCGCTGGGGCCGCGACCTTACCGGGGGCATCGCGAAGACCGGACTGGGCTGCCCTCAAGAGATTGTGTGGGGCGGGCGCCCTCGCCCGCCAATGCTCGAAGACCTAGTAAAGGCCATCCTCGATCACACGCCCCTGGAAAAGCTGCGCATCTCTTCCGTCGAGCCCATGGACTGGACCGACTCCTTCATCCGCCTCATGGCCTGCTCCCCCCGTATCGCCAAGCACGCGCACGTCCCTATGCAGTCCGGCAGTGACTCAGTCCTACGCCGCATGCACCGTAAATACCGCCCCTGGCATTACCGCGAGAAGATTGAAAAGATCCGCGCCGCCATGCCCGCCGCCGCTATCGGCGCCGACGTCATGGTCGGATTCCCCGGCGAAACCCCCGCCGAATTCGACGAAACTCGCCGCCTGATCGAAGACTTGCCCCTCACCTATTTGCACGTCTTCACTTTTTCCGCGCGCCCAGGAACCCCCGCCGCGACCATGCCCAATCAAGTGCCGGTGAAAATAGCCCGCGACCGCAATCGAATCCTCCGCGAACTCGCCGCTGAAAAGAAAGAAGCTTTCATGCGCTCATTCGTCGGCCAAAACTTGGACGCTATCACGCTGAGTACTGTCTCCGAAGATTCCGACGGCCCCTGGACCGAAGCACTGACCGACAATTATCTGAAGCTGAGACTCAGCGGCCGCCACGCGCCCAATCAATGGCTTCGTGCCCGTATTAACTCAGTCGAAGACGGCAGCCTGCGCGGTAGTGTGTCGTCCGCGCCCAGCGATCCCGATGCTCGATATTCCGCCGCGCCTGCATCAGATATCTATGTGGCTGCACCCGAACTGCTTAACGCCGCCACAACCCCAACCGCGAAGCGGCGAAAGATTGCAGCCCAGGGCGCAAGTCCTGGGTAGGCAGCGCCAACAGACCAAGCCCCGCAGGGGCGAAAGAAACGGCGCCGAAAATTTTGCTTCCATCACACGCGAATCGCAGTCCCATACATATGCAAACTCTGTCCGACAAACTTTGCTCGAATTTGTCAATAAAAAGGAACGATGTCATTCCGAAGCCCGCCAGGACCGAGGAACCCGCTTTCCCTCGCAGTCACGTGAAGGCCAAACTCTCGCCCCTGCTGCCCGCAATCGTCCTGCTCATCGCGACAACCTGCCTGGCACAACCTCCGGCCGCCACAAATGAAACAACCCCCTACCTCACCCCGCTCCCCCAGAACACCGGCCTCCCCGGACTCAAACAAGAATTGCGCAAGCTGCAAACCACCGGCCGCCTCATGATGGTCGTCGCCCATCCCGACGACGAAGATGGCGGAACCCTCACCCTCGAAGCCCGCGGCAAAGGCGTTCAAACCCTCCTGCTCACCCTAACCCGCGGCGAAGGCGGACAAAACGAACTCGGCACCGGCCTCTTCGACAAACTCGGCATCCTGCGCACGCTCGAACTACTCGCCTCTGACAAATACTACGGAGTCGAGCAGCGCTTCACCCGCGTCGCCGACTTCGGATACTCGAAGACCCCCGAAGAAACTTTCCAGAAATGGGGAGGCCACGACGTCCCCCTCGCCGACATCGTCCGCGTAATCCGCACCTTTCGTCCCGATGTCCTGGTCGCCCGCTTCTCCGGAACCGAAAACGACGGCCACGGCCATCACCAGGCTTCCGCAATCCTCACCCGTGAAGCCTTCCGCGCCGCCGCCGACCCCAATCGCTTCCCCGAACAAGTCAAAGAAGGTCTTCAACCCTGGCAGCCCAAAAAACTCTACATCGGCAACGTCTGCGGATTCTTTTCCAGCACCTGCCCCGACGAAAACTGGAGTGTCAAAATCGACCGCGGCGTAGTGGACCCCGTGCTGGGAATGTCATACGCGCAAATGGCCGCCGACGGCCTCGCCCACCAACGCTCCCAAGGCCATGGCGAATTCAAAGTCCCTCCCGGTCCGCGCATCTCGTTTTACAAGCTGGTAGATTCCGTTCTCCCCAACACCAAGGACGCCAGCGGCCACGAAAAAGACTTCTTCGATGGGATTGACACGAGTCTTCCTAGCTTGGCCACGTTGTTAGGCAATGATGAGAAGAAAGCGCCGTGGCTTGGGTCTGAGTTGAGAAAGATCGCAGGCCACCTTGGCGAGTCAGCCGAGGCCTTGTCCGGTGTCGTCGGAGAATTGGAGTCCCTGTCGGACCGACTCGATCACTCAGCTCTTTCGCCCGCGACAATCGAAGAGATCTTGGACTTGCTGTCCGCGAAAAAGGATGAAGCAGAGACAGCTTTGAATCTGGCGCTGAATATTACCCTCGACGCGAGTGTCACTCCGCCGCAGGGAGCGGAGGCAGCAGCGCCGCCACTGAAAGACGCTCTGATCAACGTTTCTCCCGGGCAGAAATTCGAAGTCATCGGGAAGCTTCACAATGGTTCGAAGCATTGGCTCAATGTTCAAGGCGCCGAACTTGATCCCATCATGAGATGGGCTCGGCGAGTGCACGCCGAGCAAACCACGCTCGGCCCCGGCGAAGACTATTACGCGAACTTCTTCATCCAAGTACCCGCTGATGCGTCCTTCACGCGACCCTACTGGCATCGCGATGACCCAGAAACCGATTCGGTGAACCAGATTCCTGATGAGATGTATCAAACCCTGCCATTCGCCCCAACTGCTCCGCAAGTCACGACCAACTATGACTTTGAAGGCCGCCGCAGACTTCACTCCCCGCTACCCTTCTCTGTAAACGGGTACCCCGTTGGGGAGCACTTAGCTCAGCGTGGTGCCAAAATAGTGAGCAAAGTTGAAGTGCCATTCGCTGGCGCAGGCGGCACCACCGAGAAGATTGCACTCGCGGTAACGCCCCCCTTCTCCGTCGCCCTCGAACCCGGCGAGCAAGTCCTCCCCGTCACCGACGGAAAAGAAACCACAGTCAAAGTCGGCGTGAGCTCAAACCTTACCGGAGCCCCGGCCGGAACCCTGCATCTCGATCTCCCCGCCGGATGGCGCGCCGAACCCGACACTCTGAAAGTCGGCCTTCCCAAACGCGGCGACCAGCAAGACTTCGCCTTCAAAGTCTTTCCCGCAAACTTAAAAGAAGGACGCTCCGAAGTTCACGCAGTCCTCGACGCCGGCGGCACCAAATACACCGAAGGCTACACCCTAGTCACCCGCGAGGATCTCGGTAGCGCCTACTACTTCCAGCCTGCCGTCCAGCACGTCAGCATCGTGGACGTAAAAATCCCCACCTCCCTCAAGCTCGGCTACATTCTCGGCGCCGGCGACGACATTCCCACCGTCCTCCAGCAAATCGGAATGAACGTCACCATCATCCCCGCCGATAAAATCGCGACCGAAAATCTTGCGCAGTACGCAACCATCGCTCTAGGTGTCCGCGCTTACGACGCTCAAAAAGATGTCGTCGCCAACAGTCAGAGGCTGCTGGACTACGTCTCAAACGGCGGCACGCTGGTCGTTCAGCACAACAACGACATGGGCGCCTTCAACAGCGCACACTTCACTCCCTATCCCGCGACGCTCAGCCGCACCCGAGTTTCCGTGGAAGAGGCGCCAGTACAAATCCTCGCGTCCGAGAACAGCATCTTTCACTATCCCAACGAAATTTCGCAAAAAGATTTCGATGGCTGGGTACAGGAGCGCGGGCTTTATTTCATGGACAAATGGGACGACCATTTCACCCCGCTGCTCTCCTGTCACGACCCGAATGAGCCCGACCAGAAAGGCGGATTGCTATACGCAAAATACGGCAAAGGCATTTACATCTACAGCGGATACGCCTTCTACCGCCAATTGCCCGCAGGAGTCTCGGGAGCGATCAGGTTGTTCGTGAATTTAGTAAGCGCAGGAAGTGCAACAGCAGCTACTAGCCACTAGCTTCCAGTTGCGAGCTTTCAGTTGCTAGCTTTCAGAACCCACACGTTGTCGAACGATTTTTGTTGTTTACAAAAAACCCTGTCATTCCGAGCGAGCGGATCGCGAACGCGATCTGCGTAAGTCGAGGAACCTGCTTTCAGCCGGCACAAAGATGAAAAGCAAATACTTCCACCAACTCAGTAAGCAGTGAAGGATAGCTAGTAGCCAATACCTAGCTAGCAGCTAAAATGCAAGACCCCAAACTAATCCGCGGCCTAGGCCTGGCCAGCGCCACCGCCCTAAACATGATCGACATGATCGGCGTGGGCCCCTTCATCACCATGCCTCTGGTAGTTGCCGCCATGGGAGGCCCCCAAGCCCTTCTCGGCTGGATCGTCGGCGCGCTGCTCGCGATCTGTGACGGCCTGGTCTGGGCCGAGTTGGGTGCGGCGATGCCCGGCTCCGGCGGATCCTACGTCTATCTCCGCGAAATCTACGGCCCGCGCCGCCTGGGCAAGCTGGTATCGTTCCTCTTCATCTGGCAGCTTTCCTTCAGCGCGCCCCTCTCCATTGCCTCTGGCGCCCTGGGCTTTGCCAAGTACACTGCTTACCTACTCCCCGGTCTGGAAACGCAATACGCAGCTCGTCAATGGAGCCTCCACCTCCCGCTGCTCGGAACCTTGCAACTGGGATGGGCGATTGCCGGCACCACCTTCGTAGCGATCGCAATTGTGCTCGTCGCCGTTCTCCTGCTCTATCGCCGGATCACTCAAATCGGCCGGATTTCGAAACTCCTGTGGCTCGCAGTAATGGGCACTATCGGTTGGATCATTTTCGCCGGACTCACTCACTTTGATCGCGCGCGCGCCTTCAGCTTTCCTCCCGGAGCATTCGTGCTCGACGGGAATTTCTTCCTCGGCCTCGGCTCAGCCATGCTGATCGCTACCTACGATTACTGGGGTGCCTACAACGTCTGTTTTTTGGGAGGTGAGCTGAAAGACCCCGGAAAAACCATCCCTCGCGCCGTGTTGCTATCCATTCTGCTGGTCGCCGGTCTATATCTCTTGATGAACCTGAGCGTTTTAGGCGTGGTGGACTGGCATGAAGTAACCGCAGCCGCGCAATCGAACAACAAGTTATACATATTTTCGACCTTCATGCAGCGCATCTACGGATCCTGGGCCGCAAACCTCGTCACTGCATTGATCATGCTGACGGCGTTTGCGTCTGTATTTTCTCTGGTGCTGGGCTATTCCCGTGTCCCCTACGCCGCCGCCCTCGACGGCAACTACTTCAAAGTGTTTGCGCGCGTTCATCCCGTTCTTCAGTTTCCCCACGTCTCGCTGCTAGCTCTCGCCGGCGCCGGGATCCTGTTTTGCTTTTTCCCACTTGCCGACGTAATCTCGGCGCTAGTAGTCATTCGCATTCTGCTGCAATTCATCGTTCAAGCTATCGGTCTCATCGTGCTCCGCATTCGCCGTCCGGAAATGCCACGCCCATTTCGCATGTGGCTCTATCCGATTCCCGCGCTCCTGGCCATCGCCGGATTCGGCTACATCCTCATCGCGCGCCACAATTTCCTGAAAGAAGTCCGCTACGCCGCCGTAATCCTGATCGTCGGACTGATCATCTACACGGTCCGCGCGTGGCGCAATAAAGAGTGGCCCTTCGGCCCGCCGTTCTCCTCTCCAGCCGAAACGCAGGCAAGCTGATGGCTGACTCTTTCCCCACTCCCGTCCCCAGCCTCGCCCGCGTCAATGGCTCAGCTCTCGATCCCCTGCGCGAACCGCTATTCCGCTCGCTCTGGTTTGCCGCCGTCATTTCCTACACCGGCACCTGGATGCAGAACGTCGGCGCCGGCTGGCTCATGACCCAGCTCACCATGTCCCCCCTCATGATCGGCCTCGTCCAGGCCGCCAGCACTCTGCCGGTGTTTCTCGTAATCCTTCCTGCCGGCGCTCTCGCCGACATGGTGGATCGCCGCCGCTTCCTCCTCATCACCCAAGCCTGGATGGTCGCCGCCGCCGGCCTCCTCGGAGTCTTCACTCTGCTCGGCTACGTCACTCCCTGGATTCTGCTTGTCTTCACTTTCATCCTCGGGCTCGGCGCGGTCATGAACGACCCAGCGTGGCAGGCTCTCACTCCCGACATCGTCTGCCGCGAAAACCACGCCCCCGCCGTCGCTCTCAATTCCGTCGGCTTCAACGTGGCGCGCGCCGTCGGTCCTGCCCTCGGAGGAGTGGTAATCGCCGCCACCAGTTCCGGCGTCGCCTTCCTCTTGAATGCTGCGTCGTTCTTTGGCGTGATCTTCTTTCTCTATCGCTGGAAGCGTCCCCGCTTCGAGCAGGCAGAATCCGGACGTGTCCTCGAGTCCATGCACGCCGGCTTTCGCTTCCTCCGTTCCGATCCGCTGGTGCAATGCGTCTTGATTCGCACCGGAGCATTCAGTATTGCAGCCAGTTCGCTGCTCGCCCTTCTGCCATTGATTGCCCGTCACTGCCGATACGGCGCCACTGGATACGGCCTGCTCCTCGGCTCCTTCGGCCTGGGCGCCCTCGCCGGAGCCGCCGTCCTTCCCCGCCTGCGTACGCGCCTGTCTGTTGATGGGGTGGTCGCCGCCGCCATCGTCCTCTTCGCTGTCATGACGTTCGCTGCCGGACGCATCCACACTTTCCATTGGCTCAATCTGGTGCTCTTCGCCAGCGGCGCGGCATGGATCGGCATCCTCGCCTGCCTCAATGTCGCCGCACAAACTATGTCTCCCCCCTGGATGCGCGCCCGCGCCCTCTCCATGTATCTCCTCGTTCTTCAGGGCGGTATGGCGCTGGGCAGCGCCGCCTGGGGAGCGCTGGCGACAAAGTACGGCGTCCCGAATACAATGCTCTGTTCCGCAGTAGCCCTGCTTTTAGGTTTGGCTACGGTACGCCGTTACCGACTCACTGTGAAGGAACTGGAATTCGCTCCCGCGGTAGTAAGAGATTAACTTCCGCTGGCGAATCAAACTCTTCTTAGGAGAATCACTATGCGCAACACGAAATTGCTGTTAGGAGTTTTCGTCGTACTCTGTTGTTCCGGATTCGCTCTCGGACAAATGGCCATGCCTGCCGCCAAAAGCTCCGGCGACGCCATCAATGCAATTCTTGACATCGGCTCCGGCGAGTTCATCGGCGCCGCTGACGCCATGCCCGAAGACAAGTATTCTTTCGCCCCCACAACGGGCGAGTTCAAAGGCGTCCGAACTTTTGCTCAACAAGTAAAGCATGTGGCCGCGGTCAACTATATCTTCGGAGCCGCTATCCTGAATGAGAAACCGCCCGTCGATGTTAGCGGCGAGAGCGGCCCCGACTCAGTCAAGACCAAAGCGGAAATCATGAAGTTTCTCAAGGACTCCTTTGCCTATCTGCACAATGCCGTGGCCTCGATCAACGACAAGAACGCTCTCGATGAGGTCTCTCTGTTTGGAATGAAGCTGAGCCGGCTCGGCGTGGGGACCTTCTCGACGGCGCATCCCTTCGACCACTACGGCCAGATGGTTGAATATCTCCGCATGAATGGGATCATTCCTCCAGCCAGTCGTCCGCAGCCTCAAAAGCAATAGCGGACGAGAGAAAGATCGTTTCACTACAGAGACACAAAGCCACAGAGAAGACAACGGCAACTCCCAGCCACGGGTTCACGCGGATCATCACCGATGATTTTTGATTTCAAATCCGTCAAGATCCTGCGATCCGTGGTTGGCTTTTTTCTTCGCCACGGTTTTCTCCGTGCCTCCGGGTCTCCGCGGTGAATATTTTTCTATAAGCAACCTGAGTACCAACTTTTTCCGTTTTCCCTCTTGCGAAATCGCGCCGTCCTAGCCTAGCATCCAACATGAAAAGCCGGCCTGCAGGGTTGGTGATGGCGGTCACCGATTTTTGAACCAATGCATGAATGAACGGGGCCTGACTCGAATTTGATCCGGTGCGCCACGCTCCGCCATGCGGAGAGGCCTAAAGGGTCTCGGAGGGCTCCAACGTCTACCGACGGTTCATTCTCGGCCCGTCACACGGCTTCGTGGGTCGGCTTCTCAAAGTCATCGGGTGATCTCGCGATCGGGTCATCGGGCGATCTAACACCGCGATTTCGAGCTTAACCAGGCACTTTTACTTCACCCGATGACCCGATCATCCGATCACCCGATTTGCGCTACTTTTCGCGGCGCCCGCATCTAACTAAATCGTGTTCCCCAGACTCTTTCAGATCGGCAGTTTCGGCGTCCCCACCTACGGCGTCCTCGTCGCCACCGGTGTACTGGTTGGCCTCTGGATCAGCGTCCGCAACTCCGAGAAACAAGGAATCAGGGCCGAGAACGCCTGGGACTTCGGCATCGCACTGGTCCTTGGCGGAATCATCGGCGCCAAAGTTCTCTACATCATCCTCGACTGGAGCTCCGGCCACGTTTACGGACAAAATCTCCGTGAAATCTTCACCCTGGAGACTCTGCAAGCCGGCGGCGTTTTCTCCGGCGGACTGATTGCCGGATTCGCCGTCGCCGTATGGTTCCTGCGCAAGCATCACATGCCCGCTCTCGCCACCTTCGATGCCTTCGCCCCCGGCCTGGCCATGGGACACGCTATCGGACGCCTGGGCTGCTTCGCCGCAGGCTGCTGCTACGGCAAGCCCACTGACCATTTCTGGGGCGTGACCTTCACCAATCCACTGGCCAAAGCTCTCGTCGGCACGCCCTTAAACCACGCTCTCGAACCGACCGAGTTATTCGAGTCTGCCGTCGAACTCACTAATTTTTTTATTCTCACCTGGATGTTCAAGCGCAAGAAATTCGACGGCCAGATTCTCGGCGCCTATTTGTTTCTCTACGGCATCGCCCGCTTCTTCCTCGAATTCCTTCGCGGTGACGAAGGCCGCGGCTCCGTTTTCGGCGGCGCCCTCAGTGGCACCCAACTGATCGCCATCGGCATGGTCCTGACCGGGGGTCTAATCTGGTACCTGCGCCCCGCCCCCAAAGTGGCCATCGCCGCGCCGGCCCACTGACTATCCCTCTGTCATCCTGAGCGAAGTAGATGCTTCGCAACGCGAAGCATCTACGCAGTCGAAGGACCCCGTGCTCGCATACACCAGCATCGACCTCTCAAGAAATTCTCACTAAGCGCCCGGAGACACGAGTTGTGCAAATTCCTCTCAAGGTTCATCTTGGAACAAGCTAAAAGGGGTTCCTGGACTGTGCAGGACGATTCCCAAGGAACCCCGCTCAGAATGACGGCACAAGAAAAGAGCTTCACCGTCCCACTCGATCACGCCAACCAGCGCCTCGACCAGTTCCTCGCCTCCCGCCTCCCCGAAACCAGCCGCGCCCGCGTCCAGCAACTCATCGCACAAGAAAAAGTCCTGGTAGACGGCAAAGCCCCCAAAGCCTCCCTGTACCTCCGCGGAGGCGAGAAAATTCAAATCACCGGTGAAGTCGAGCGACCTCCCCTCCGCGCCATCCCCGAAGAAATCCCTCTCGACGTTGTCTATGAAGACGCAGACCTCGCGGTCATCAATAAACCCGCCGGAATGACGGTCCACGCCGGCGCCGGGGCCACCGACGCCGACCGCAATCGCGGCACCCTGGTCAACGCTTTGCTGCACCGCTTCGGCCCGCTCTCTCAAGTCGGCGGCGAACTGCGCCCCGGCATTGTCCACCGCCTCGACAAAGAAACCAGTGGCCTGATCGTAGTCGCAAAGAACGACGCAGCCCATCGCAAACTGGCAGCTCAATTCGCAGCTCGCCGCGTCAAAAAAACTTACCTCGCCCTCGTGCACGGCTGGACGAAGAACGACAAAGGCACGATCGCGACCGCTATCAGCCGCGACGCCGTTCGCCGCATCCGCATGACCACGCGACGCAGTGGAGGCCGCGACGCCATTACCCACTACGTAGTACAGAGCCGCCTGCAGTCCGACTATGGCAAGTTCACCCTGCTCAAAGTAAAAATCGACACTGGCCGCACCCATCAGATCCGCGTCCATATGGCTTCTCTCGGCCATCCCATCGTCGGCGACACACTTTACGGCGCGCCCCGCGAAATCGCCAGCAAATCTAGCGCCCGCCTTTTTCTTCCTCGCAATTTTCTTCACGCTGCAGAACTTCAGTTCACCCATCCTGACACTGGAAACGCTCTTAGCTTCGCCAGTCCTATTCCGGAACCGCTCAGTGAGTTCCTGAGCAAGCTAGGCTGAATCCCGCGCCTGGATGCGTCTATAATTGATCCCAATGCGGCCTCTCTGGCGGATGCGACTCATCGCGATTTCGATCTTCCTGGCAATCTGCCTTGCCGGCGGAGTTGCCCAGAACACGCAGGATCTCCCATCTGCGCCCTCGGCGGTGATGCAGCAGAAAAACGCCCCCCCGAAACCGGCCGCCGCGCCAGTCCAGCCGCCGCAAACCCAGGCCGTCCCGCCAACCGATACGGAACCACCCTCACCCTCGGACGCGACAGAAACCAAAAAGCCGCCAACCAAGGACAATCCGGAAACTGACGACGCCAGCGGAATCAGGATCCCGGTTTCGGTAAACGAAGTGAACGTGGTTTTCACCGTCACCGACCGCCACAACCGCTACGTCCAGGACCTCGCCAAAAGCGACTTTAAGGTCGTCGATGACGAAAAACCGGTACAGGAGATTCGCAGCTTCCGCCGTGAGACCGATTTGCCGCTTCAGGTCGGTCTTCTGATAGACGCAAGCAACTCCATTCGCGACCGCTTCAAGTTCGAGCAGGAATCCGCCATCGAATTTTTAAATGACACCATTCGCCACCGATATGACCAGGCCTTTGTGATCGGCTTTGATGAAAAGCCGGAACTTACGCAGGACTTCACCGACAACATGGAACTCCTGTCTAAGGGCGTGCGAATGTTGCACCCCGGCGGCGGTACCGCTTTGTTCGACGCGATTTACTATGCCTCACGTGACAAGCTCTTGAAGTCCGCGCAGAGTGATTCAGTGCGCCGCGCCATCATTGTCGTCAGCGACGGCGATGACAACGCCAGCCATGTGACTCGCGAGGAAGCCATCGAAATGGCGCTGCGCGCCGACGTGATTGTTTACACCATCAGCACTAATTTCCCCGACGGCGGCGCAGGAGACAAAGTTCTGCAGCGCATCGCCGACGCCACTGGAGGTCGTGCTTTTGAACCGTTCCAGCTTTCCGACGTAGCCAACGCGTTCGCGCAGATCCAGGACGACTTGCGCAGCCAGTACGCGCTTACTTATCATCCGCCGAACTTCGCAAAAGACGGCCGCTACCGCACCATCGAAATTGTGGCCACCCGCAAAGGGCTGAAAGTTCGCAGCCGCAGTGGCTACTATGCCCCAGCAGAATGATTCGAGGTTTGACGCTGCTTTGCACGATCTTTAGACTCAATAACGCGTAGAGACGCCGCTAGCTGCGTTTCGATCTGATGAAACATTCGAAAGGTCACCATTGAGCCCCACCGACACTACGGCCAGCACCAAGCGAGAAATTGAAGTCGAAATCCCGCCCGAGGAAGTCGCGCGAGAGACCGAGGTGCTGATTCAGAAATATCAAAAGCTGGCCCGCATTCCAGGATTCCGCAGCGGGCATGCTCCCGCATCCATCATCCGCCAGCGTTTCAAGCAGGATATTCAGAACGACGTAATCGACGCTCTGGTGCCACGCCACTTTCGCAAGGAAACCGACCGTCTTGGCCTGGCACCCATCTCGCAGCCGCGCGTAACCGACCTGCACGCACACGACGGTGAAGCCCTGCGCTTCAAAGCCAGCTTCGAGGTCATGCCCGAGATCGAGGTCAAAGGCTATCGTGAGCTCCGCGGCGAACATCCCGAAATTTCGGTCACTGATCAGGAAGTGCAAGATTCTCTGAAAGGCCTGCAGGAACAGAAAGCAGCTTTCGCTCCCATCGAAGGCCGGTCCATTGCCGACGGAGACTACGCTCAGGTTGCCCTCGATGGCGTCCCCAAGCAGCAGGAGGACGGAACCAAGCCCGTCCACATGGATGACGTGCTGGTCGAAATCGGTGGCAAGAACACCATGCCGGAATTTGCCCAGAACCTCCGCGGCGCCAATCCCGGAGACGAACGCACCTTCGATGTCGTCTATCCCGAAGATTTTTCCGACGAGCGTTTGCGCGGTAAGACCTTCGCCTACAAGGTAAGAGTCAACGCCATCAAACAGAAAGCTTTGCCCGAACTGAATGATGATTTCGCCAAAGAACTCGGCGAGTTCTCCACCGTTGACGAAGTCCGCCAGCGCATTCGCGAAGGCATGGAGCACGAGCGCCGTCACGCCGCCGAGCGCGAGGCCAAAGACAAGCTCCTCGCCCAGCTAATTCAGCGTAATGAATTCGAAGTCCCCGAGGCGCTAATCGAGCGCCAGATTGATGTCCGCCTCGAGCGCGGCCTGCGCGCGCTGGCCGCCCAAGGATTGAAGTCCGAGGACATGAAGAAAATGGATCTGCCTCGCCTTCGCGCCGGACAACGCGACCAGGCGGTGCAGGAAGTTAAGGGTGCTTTGCTGCTCGACAAGATCGCCGACAACGAAAAAATTGAAGTCGGAGATGAAGAAGTAGATCGGGAGATTGAAGCTCTGGCGAAACAGACAAATCAGGCCCCCGCTGCGATCCGCTCTCGTTTGACACGTGATGGAGCGCTGGATAGAATCCGGAATAGAATCCGCAGCGAAAAGGCCCTCGATTTTCTGTATCGTCAATCCGCTTAGGCGGAACGCTTTATCCCCCCAGAGAACCCGGCTTACCGGGCAGGAGTGTGAGAAGTGAGCGAGAAAGACGCACGTATGATGCTGGTGCCCATGGTCATCGAACAGACCGGACG
>Ga0073928_10002663_pt1 | contig 30080 bp, 31 predicted proteins | sample PaiPotPPA55metaG_FD_76969 | JGI IMG/M metagenome (GOLD analysis project Ga0073928, IMG submission 76969) | Iron sulfur acid spring bacterial and archeal communities from Banff, Canada, to study Microbial Dark Matter (Phase II) - Paint Pots PPA... ...
CATAGTCTGCGCGCGATTATCCATCTGCCAGGACTGTGCAGCCCCCTTGGAGATCACGTCGATCACGGCAGCGACGTCAAGCCCAGCACGGCGCGCGAAATGGACTCCCTCTGCGAGACCTTCGAGCACGCCCGCTATGCAAATCTGATTGACCATCTTGGTGAGCTGCCCCGCGCCCGCAGGACCCATGAGCCGCACTGCCCGCGCATAGGCGCCCAGAAATGGCTCGACCGCCGCGAAATCACTGCGGTCGCCACCGCACATGATGGTGAGCTTCCCGCCTTCTGCGCCCGCCTGGCCGCCAGAAACCGGTGCGTCGACGAACCCGATGCCGCGGGCGCGCGCGGCCTGCCAAAGCTCGCGGGCCAGCGCAGCCGATGCAGTTGTGTGATCGACGATGCAGGTACCCTCCACCATACCCGAGAGAGCGCCGGAGGACCCCAGAACGACGGCCCGCACGTCCTCGTCGTTGCCGACGCAGACGAACAGCGCTCGCGCGTCGCGTGCGGCGATCGCGGGAGTTTCTGCCAGTGTTCCACCGTGGATCGCCAGCCAGTGTTCAGCCCGCGCACGGTTTCGGTTGTAGACCGTCACGTGGTGGCCGGCCTTGGCGAGGTGGGCCGCCATCGGAAATCCCATGACGCCAAGACCCAAAAACGAAACGCGTTCGCCCATTCTCGTTCCCCTTCTCGCCGCTGTGAAATCCAATCTAAACTACGCCGCGCTCTCGAGCCTCGGCACTCGCAACTGAACCCATTGTCTAACTTAACGAGATTTTTATTCAAGACTTTCAACGACACCCTTTGGCGCTTTGCCGTTTTGGTAACGGATTTCGAACTCGCCCTTGTATTTCGCCTACTGTGATAAACGCCCGTTTCTCGGCTGAGAATTCAAACCGCAAGAGCCCGGCCTCTCAACTTCTCTGTTTCTGTTCACGCGTCAATCATTGCATATTATATAACTTCTATATATATTTGGTCACCGTACTTTCGGAGTCTGATCCTGACGGGAATCGAGACCGCAGCAGCAACAATTCTTGGGAATTCGCCCCGCGTGCCCTGCAGCCGAAGCTGCGCGCGGTGTCCGATAGAAGTTATCCCTGCCAAGACATCGTGAGGTAGCGCGAATGAGCGGCGTAACGGACAAGGTTGTGATCATCACGGGAGCGGCAAGCGGACAGGGGGCAGCGGCGGCGCGCTTATTCGGGACGGCGGGCGCGAAGGTCGTTGTGACCGATATTGATGAGGCGGGCAAATCGGTCGCCGAATCTATAGGCGAAAACTCCATGTTCGTGCTCCATGACGTTAGCGACAAAGCGAGTTGGAGTGAAGTGACCGCGCGAACGCTCGACCGCTTTGGCCGGCTCAATGTGCTGGTCAATAATGCCGGAATTTTCAAGCCCTTCAGCTTTCTCGACACGAGCGATGTGATTTGGCAATTGCACTACCGAGTCAATCAGGTTGGCGTTTTTCTCGGCATGAAGGCGGCCGCCGAGGTGATGCGCAAGGCAGGCGGCGGATCAATCATCAACATATCCTCGCTAGGGGCTATGAGCAGCTATCCGGGCAGTTTCGCCTATAGCACCTCGAAATGGGCCGTGCGCGGCATGACTGCGCTCGCCGCGGTCGAGCTTGCGCCGCTCGGAATCCGCGTCAACGGCGTTTATCCCGGCCTTATCGACACGCCAATGATCGTCGAGAACGGGCCTGAACGGCTGGAGCAATTCGAGCAAATGCTACCGATGAAACGCCGTGGAGCACCCGATGAAGTCGCCGCGGTCGTGCTTTTTCTTGCATCGGATGCGGCAAGCTACGTCTCTGGGGCGGAAATAAAGGTGAGTGGTGGCCTGTGAAACAACGCGATGTGTGAATAGGTCCAACGATCCCTCAAGGGCTGTCGCGCGAAGTGACGAGACCCGCTTCGAGCGCCCCGCGATGCGCCGGGTCGGAGAGCATCAACATCTTCTCGCGCCGCACGCGTAGACTGAGTCCTCGCAGGTCCGCCACGCCATACTCGGTGACGACCAGGCCGACATCGGCGCGGGCGGTGCTCACCGGCCCCGAGAGTTGCACGACAATCCGACTCATCGCGCCCGCCGTGGCGGGCAGGGCAATGATGGGAAGCCCGCCGCGCGATTCCAGGGCGCCGCGGAGGAATGCGCCGGCGCCGCCGACGGCGCCAACATAGCGGCCGACAGCTACCTCAGCGTTGACTTGACCGGTAAGATCAACCTCGATCGCGGAATTGATTGCAACCAACCGATCGATCGACGCGAGGACCGAGTGGTCGTGCGTATAGCTGGTAGGCCGCAGTTCGAGGGTGCTGTTGTGATCCGCCCAACGCATCAGCCTCGGGCCGCCCACCAGCAAACCGGCGACGCTGCGGCCTCGATCCACGGTCTTGCGGGTATTGGTGATGGCTCCGATTTCGGCCAACTCGGCAACCTCATCACCGATGAGGCCGGAATGAATCCCGAGGTCGCGGTGTCCGGACAGGGCGCGCAGCACCGCCGCCGGAATGGCGCCGAGCCCGATCTGCAGCGTCGAGCCATCCTCGATCAAGCCAGCCACCTGTGCGGCCACAGCCTGTTCTGTGGTGCCGATGCGAGCAGCAACCGGCTCGGGCGGCACGGAGCTCGAGCGAACCAGGAGGTCTATTTGGTCACGGCGCACATCTGCGCCTGAGCCGGTTCTTGGCGCCTTTTCGCTCACTTCGGCGATAACGAGCCGCGCCCGATGCACCAGATCCCCAAGGTAGTCTCCCGCGGCACCGTAACTGAAATGATCGGCATCGCGACCGCACGCCAAGCTCAGCAGCACGACCGGCGCTTCCCGTCCAAGCACTGCGGCGAGCTTGCCGTAGTGGATCGGCAGGATCTCCAGCTTGTCCCCCAGGCGCCGGTTATTCCCGGTTCCGCAGTAGGAAGAAAAGGCGACATGATCGGTATACTTCGGATCGACGTTCGGTGAGTTGCCGATCCCTACGAAGGCGCGAAAACCGCCTATCGCAGCGCGAGATTCGATGAGTGATGCGGTAAGAGCGACCGGCTCGGCGCAGGACTGTCCCCACGCAACGAGATCGCCCGGACGCACGAGCGTGGCCCAATCGATCGCCTCGAGCGTAGTCTCGCGTCCCTCTCGGACCAACGTCAGGCCCGCTCGAAAATCGCAGCCATCCCCTGGCCGCCGCCAATGCACATGGTCTCGAGCCCGTAGCGAACGCCGCGACGGCGCATCTCATGGGTGAGGGTGGTCATCATCCGCACACCGGTCGCGCCGATCGGATGACCGAGCGAGGTACCCGAGCCGTTGACGTTCAGTTTCGCCCGGTCGTCCCAACTCCAGGCTTTCAGCACCGCGAGCACCTGAGCCGCAAATGCCTCGTTCACTTCGACCAGACCGATGTCGTGGAAGCTCAAGCCTGTCTTTTCGAAGACCTTGGCGGTGGCGCCGACCGGGCCAAGACCCATGCGTGCCGGATCGCAGCCTACCGCCGACCACCCTGTGAGGAAGGCGATCGGCTCGAGCCCGAGTTCGGCCAACTTATCCTCCGCGACAATCAGGCAGGCCGCCGCTGCGTCGTTCTGTTGGGCCGCATTGCCTGCGGTAACGGTTCCGTTCTGCATGATCGGGCGCAGCGCACCCAGCGTGTCGACTGTCGAGTCCCCCCGAATGCCCTCGTCCCGGGCAAACAGCACCGGATCACCCTTGCGCTGGGGCACGGGCACCGGCACGACCTCCGCTGCGAAGCGTCCGTGCTGCCAGGCGGTAGCGGCGCGCCGATGGCTTTCCGCCGCCAAGGCGTCGGCATCCTCGCGCGTAATTGCATATTCACGCGCCAACGTCTCGGCTGTCTCGATCATCCCCGAGATGCGGCCGAAGCGCTCGACCGGTTGCGATCGCTCACGCCCTCGGTCGAGTCGATCGTAGAACTGCACGGTGCCGGAGCGCTTTCCCCAGCGCATGTCGGTGGTGTAGTACTCGATGCGGCTCATGCTTTCAACACCACCGGCGAGGACGATGTCGCAAGCGCCGGTCTGCACCATCATCGCAGCCGTGACGATTGCCTGAAGGCCGCCGCCACAGCGGCGGTCGATCTGCAGGCCCGGCACCTCGATCGGCAGACCTGCCTCCAAAGCGATCCAGCGACCCACGCATGGCGTCTCGCTGTTGGCATAGGATTGCGCGAACACAACATCCTCGATGCGTGCGGGGTCAAGACCGGTCTGCTCGAGCACCGCCTTCGTGACGAGGCTGCCGAGCGCCTCAACGGGCACGTCGCGAAGCGCCCCCCCGAAAGCACCGACAGGTGTGCGCAGCGGACTGACGATAGCGGCATGTCGCATCAGAGGTTCCTCATCAAAAGCCCGGTCGAGTCACCATTGTGTCTTATTGTGCCTGTGGAAGCCGGTGAGCCTGCTCGGTCAGGCGGGATCCCAGCTGAACACGTCCTGGCTGCGGTCGAGTGGCAGCATCGAGGGCAGCAGCGCGGGAAACGCGTGGTCGCGCACCAGCTCCGGTGTCCAGCCGCCCTCACGCTGCACCGATCGCAGCGGGCGGCTCTGACTCATCAGGACGATCTCGTTGCGCCGGACGGCGAAGATCTGCCCAGTGACGGCGCTGGCGTAGTCCGAGGCCAGCGCAACGACCAGCGGCGCGTTCTTCTCCGGCGTCATCAGCTTCAATTTCTCGACGCGCGCGATCTGATCCGGGGTCTCAGTGGGGATGTTGCCGGTCATGCGGCCCCAGGCAAACGGCGCCACGCAATTGGAGCGCACGTTGTAACGGTGCATATCGAGCGCAATACTCTTCGAGAGCCCGACGATCCCCATCTTCGCTGCCGAGTAGTTGGCTTGGCCGGCATTGCCGATGAGACCTGACGTACTGGTCATGTGTACGAAGGCGCCGCTTTGCTGCGCGCGAAACACCTCTGCGGCGGCCCGGCTGACGAAGAACGTTCCGTTGAGGTGAACGTTCACGACTGAGGTCCATTCCTCAGGTGTCATCTTGTGAAAGAAGGCATCGCGCAAAATTCCTGCGTTGTTGATGACAACATCCAAGCGCCCGAACCCCTCAATCGCGGTGGCGACGATGCGCTGTGCTGACTGCCATTCGGACACGCTGTCGGTGTTGACGACGGCGCGGCCCCCCGCCGCCCGAATCATCGCCCGCGTCTCTTCGGCCGGGCTGGCCGATCCGCCGTCCCCCGAGAGCGACACGCCGACGTCATTGACGACCACCGCGGCCCCGGCCTCAGCCAATGCAATCGCGATCGCACGGCCGATGCCACTACCGGCACCCGTCACGATCGCCACCCTGTTTTCCAGAGTCATGATAATTCCGATCTTTGCATGTCAGCCACCCTCCTCACCTTGCCCACAACCGTTGCAATCTACGTGGTTGCGCCGCACAACTCGCGTGTTGGGCTGCGCTCCGGCACGGACGGCTCGGTAGCTATTGTCACACTTCCATCATCGACGACCACCACATTACGTTCGACGACGCGCGCGCGGAAAGAGCCATCAGACCATATCTCGGTACGTACCGTCTCGCCGGGCACCACCGAACTGGCGAAGCGCAAGCGCATCGCGGTCAACCTGCTCTGGTCGTAGTCGGCGAGCGCGCGAAGCAATGCGTGGCAGACGATGCCCATGGTGCAAAGCCCATGTAGGATCGGGCGCTCGAATCCGGCTTTCCTTGCAAATCCTGGATCCGCATGCAGCGGATTGAGATCTCCGTTCAGGCGATACAGAAGCGCCTGCTCGGGCCGCGTCGGCAAGTCGACGATGTGATCGGGCTTGCGGTCAGGCATCGGGCGCGCCGGAGGTGAGGGTTCATTTTCGCCGCCGAAGCCACCGCCCCCCCGTAAGAGGGTGGTGCGCACGAGTCGCGCGAGCCCTTTGCCAGTTTCGTCTTCAATCCATGTTTCGGTCCGCAGTAGTGCCACCTTGCCAGGACCTTTGTCGACGAGACCCGTAATCCGGCTTTGGCTTGTGACCACCGCATTGACGGGAAGTGGCGCTAGCAATTCCAGTTGCTGATCCGCGTGGAGCACGCCGCTGGCGTCGACACCACTTTCCGGATCGCCCAGCCAAAAGCCAGGGTGCGCCAGCGTGAGGGCCATGGTCGGCACGACCTTGATCGGACGACTGCAATCGACAAAGTCCAATTGTCTTGGATCGAGCGGATCGTGGCCGAAGCCGATCGACAGCGCATAGAAGGCGACGTCCCGCGGCGATACGGTTTGCCGCGGCCGCGGTATCTTGAACGCCAGTAATTTAACCGGATTCAAAGTCATCGCTGTCTTGGGACCGCTACGTGAGCACAGTTGTTAGCCTTATCGCACAGTCCACTTGGCCTCGGGCACCGACCATCGGTCGATCTCCGCTTCGCCGAGGGGATTTCCTAGCTGGCAATAGGTGAGAGCCATCTTCACAGCGATCGAGGGCGGCAGATCGCGGGCTTCCCATACCGCCTTGACGGAGCCTTGGATCGCCGCGACGGGCTTGGACGCGATGATCGCCGCGAGCTGGCGAGCACGGTCCCAGAGTTTGTCGCGTGACGTGATCTCGCTCACCAGACCGATCCGCAGGGCTGTCTGGGCGCTGATACGCTCGTCATTGCCGAGCAGGACCATACGCATGATCTCGCCGAACGGGATGCGCCCGAGCATGCCTGTGGGCTCGACCGCTGAGACCATGCCGAAGGTCACGTGCGGATCGAAGAACTGCGCATCTTCCGAGCAGATGATGATGTCGGCTTCGTTCAGCCAATAGAAAGCGCCGCCCGCAGCAATGCCGTGAACCGCGCAGATTATCGGCTTCCAAACGAGGTTCTGTTTGGGGCCCAAGGACGGCCCGGGGTCCTCCCAGTCGAACGGCCTGAGCGACTTGTCGGCCCAGCCACCTTCCTTGACGTCCACGCCACTGCTGAAGGCACGATCGCCCGCGGCGCGCAAAATCACGACCCGCACCGTGTCGTCCCACCTCACCCGGTGCCAGAGGTCCTTGATCTCCCTCCCCATCAGGTGATTGAACGCATTCAGGCGATCTGGGCGGTTCAGGGTGATCGTCGCAACGCCTTCGTCGGATGTCTCGTAAAGGATCGTCTCATAGGACATGGCTTTCTTCCTCAAGTCTAGTTCCGTGGCCACCTACCCGCGGACGGGCTCAGGCGTTCACCGGCGCATAGCGCGCGACCTCGTGCGAAATCATAGCGTCTAGCTGCTCCTCAGCCGGCTGCGGCAAATCCACAGGAACCTGGCGTGTAGGCAGAAGCACGACAGCCTCGCCCGGTGTCACCACGGTGCCCCACTGGTTTTCGACCCAGACCTCCAAGTGGACCTCGTTGCGCCCGTCTTGCCTGCGCTTCTCCTTCACCCGGCCTTTGATCCAATTGGTATCACCCAGATAGACAAACTTCCGATGCTCGCAGCTCAGCTTCCATAGCCAGCCGTCATCTCCCATCCAGTTCGTGCAGATGTTGGTCAGAAATGTCTCGCGCAGGGCACCGTAATCATAAGGAGTTGGGATCCCGAGCTCGGCGGCCCACTCCTTCTCCCAGTGTAGGCGTTGGACCGTGTCGGGGATATTAAGCGCATTGGGTGTGTAAAGTCCCGGCGCCTTCTGTCGGATCTTGTGGGAAATCCGAAAGTTGCCCGGGGGAGTGAGCTGCATGCCCCACCCGATATGCCAGACGATAACGTCGCTCACCCGCAGGGGGCCACGGACGATGGTGGGCAGCTGATCCCCGACTTCCACGTCTTCCCAGTAGAGAGCCTCTGCGCCTCGCACTTTCTCGCCCATGGAGCAAGCGTCGATCTCAGCGATCTGCTCGGCAGAGTACGGCTGCGGCAACTCGTAAGCTTTCTTGCGCTCAGCCGACTCGCCCCGCTCCGCGCGCAACCAGGTCCCGCGCCGGATGCCGACCAGTTCGTCGTTTTGATTGCGATAGATGAAGGCCAGGATCTCGGCCACCGTCCGTCCGCTGAAGCGGCTGTTGGTGCGCAGCTGCACCCCCACGAGCGCGCAGCGCGCCAGGAGCTCGTCGCCGAGCCGCTGCGGCCGCCACCATTCGAATTCCATCACCGCCTGGTAGGAACCGAGGCCCGCCAGTGGATCCCCTTTCAGCAGAGCCTTCTGCTCCGGGCTGGCCGACGGCGCGTCCTGTCTACCCATGGTGTAGATGAAGTTCGGTGGCGCGATCAATCCTTTCCAGCGGGTGCCCTCGCCATAGTGACGGTCGCACCAGAGGGGATTGTCGTCACCGTAGCCCAGCGCGAAATGGCGCACCCCGTCGAACGTCACCTCGAGATTGTGCGGCACGCGGGGCTGGTTGAACTGCAGACCCACCCGTTGGCGAAGCCGCTGCAGGCCCTCCTCCGTAAGAGTCCCATAGCTGGCGTTTGCCTGCGCGGTATTCTTCTCGACGACTTTGGTCATGCCGCTCTCGCTCTCCGATGAGGATGATCATGCTCCACAGACAGCGCACCTTGGATACGAAGGACCTCTGGATCCGCTCACCGTGGGTGGAACTCCAAAGTTGCATATTGTCTAACTTCTATATATCTTTTTCAAGAACTTTCGATGGAGCTTCGCACGGAGTCCGCCTGAAATGCCCCTCAAGACGCAGTTCACCAAGACGTTCGGGATCGAACATCCCATCATCCAAGGTGGCATGCAGTGGGTCGGCCGAGCCGAATTGGTCGCAGCGGTAGCGAATGCCGGCGCACTAGGCTTCATCACCGCCCTAACTCAGCCCACCCCTGACGATTTGCGGCGAGAGATCGACCGCTGCCGAAAGCTTACCGACAAACCGTTCGGCGTAAATCTCACCATCCTGCCAACGATCAATCCCCCACCCTATGAAGAGTACCGTCAGGCGATCATCGACAGCGACGTAAAGATTGTAGAAACCGCAGGGTACAAACCCCAGGAGCACGTCGACCACTTCAAGGCGCACGGCGTCAAAGTAATTCACAAGTGCACCGCCGTGCGGCACGCAGTGTCGGCACAGCGCATGGGTGTCGACGCCATCTCAATCGATGGTTTCGAATGCGCGGGTCATCCGGGCGAGGACGACATCCCAGGGTTGATCCTGATTCCAGCCGCGGCCGAGATCGTGAAGATCCCGATGATTGCGTCGGGCGGCTTCGGCGACGCCCGAGGTCTGGTAGCCGCACTGGCGTTAGGCGCCGACGCCATCAACATGGGCACCCGCTTCATGTGCACTGCGGAGAGCCCCATCCACCAAAAGGTAAAGGAACAGATCGTCCTTAATGACGAGCGCGCCACCAACCTGATTTTCCGTACTCTGCACAACACCGCGCGGGTGGCGAAGAACACGGTCAGTGACGAGGTACTGGCCATCGAACGCCACGGCGGGGCGAAGTTCGAGGACCTGAAGCACCTAGTGGCAGGCGTGCGTGGACGGGTGGTCTACGAGAGCGGCGATCCGAGCTACGGCATCTGGACAGTGGGCATGGTGCAGGGCTTGATCCACGATATCCCAACATGCGCTGAACTGATCTCGCGCATCGTCCGAGAGGCTGAGGAGATCATCCAGGGCCGCCTTGCGCAGATGCTGAGCCGGCAGGCCTCTCTCACGCCTGGTTCTTGACGGTCAGGCCCTCAGGGTGCTGAAACTTTGGGGCTCTCTTAAGCGATGCGATTTCGCTGTAGTAGGGAACGAGAAGTTGTCGTGCGGATGTGGCCAGAGGCGATTTCCAATCGCGAAACCACTCAGCAATTATCCCAACAGTCGTATTTGGTACCGCGCCCATCTGCGCAAGCCTCAGTAGTGCGATGTCATGGAGCTCCTGGTAGCTATCGGCCATCGCGTCCGCGATGAACGCCACGTCGTGACCGGCCATGCGGGCACTCACCGCAGTGAAAGTCAAGCTCACTGACGTGACAATTCCGGCCATGACCAACTTCTTGCGACCTGCGGCTCTTACCGCGGCAAGAAACTTGGCATCCTCCCACGCGTTCATTGTAGATCGATCGATTTCCTCTACGTTCGGCAGCACATCGCGCAGCGGAGAGATTGTGGGACCGTTAAAACCGAGCTGGGCGCCCACTGTGGTCAAGATTATCGGAATATTGAATTGGCGAGCGGCATTCGCCAGCGTTCGCGCATTGAGTTCGATGACCCTTCGATCCTGCTCGAATATGACTTCGAACCCGTGGTCCTGATAGTCGATGAGGAGGAGCACGCATTCGGATGCATCCCACATGCCGGTGCCCTCAGATTTGGTCATTGCAAAGTCCTCTATTTGGCTGGCTATCTTGGCGATGCTCAGTTGATATTCGCGGCGGTTCACGTAGGCATCCCCCGAGATGCGCGACACGGGTTCCGGCGATCATCCACATTCTATGATCAATCCTTATACTGTTGCATCTTATCTAACTATTCTATACATTAATTCCCCTAAGAAACTTTCGACGCTATTGCCATTTCGGCATCTACGTCGGATTCGGGGTCCAGGTTTCCTATGGTCATCGAGCGTTATTTCCAGGAGGTCGCCGCCATCGACCCCCATGCTGACGCGGTCGAGTCACAGGGTGGTTGGACCACTTGGGGACAGCTCACAAACCTCTCGCAGCGGATTCAGGACAAAATGGCCGGCGCCGGCCTTTCGAAGGGAGCACGAGTAGGCGTGCTCCTCCGCAGCCGTGCGCCGCAACTCGCCGGGTTCATCGCGTGCATCGTGTCTGGCCGATGCACTGTCGCATTTAATCCCCTGCTGCCTCCTGCGGGACTCGCCGCGGATATCGAGGCTCAGGCGCCATCGATCCTCATTGGTGCCGCAGAAGACTTTGCGAGCCCTGAGGTCGTAGCGGCGACGCAACGTGCCCACGTGCCGATGCTCCAGCTTCCGAATTCGGTGGACGGACCCGTTGAGTGGCGCTCCGCGGCGAACACACAGCCGCTTGCGGGCCCGATACACGCAGAAACTCTCGTCGAGATGCTTACCAGCGGCACGACCGGAACACCGAAGCGCGTGCCGCTCATGCGCGCCAGCATGGATGAAAGTTTTATCCAAGCGCAAAAATACGAAAGCGGTCGAAAACATGGGCCGGCTCTCCGATCAGGCGCCCGAATTGTTACTGCACCCCTGACGCACATTAGTGGAATCTTCGGCGCGCTGACGACGCTTGCGGATGGACGCAAACTCGTACTGCTGGAGAAGTTCAATGTTGAGGAGTGGGTCGCAGCTGTCGAGCAGCACAAATCGAAAGTTGCGAACTTGCCACCGACGGCCCTGCGCATGATTCTGGATGCAGAGGTTCCGCGCAAGCGCCTTGCCAGCTTATTGGCACTAAGATCTGGCACCGCTCCCCTGGATCCAGCGATTGTCGACGCTTTCCTTGAACGATACCACGTTCCGGTCCTCGGACAGTACGGCGCGACCGAGTTCGCCGGCAGTGTTGCAGGATGGACGATGAAAGACTTCCGGCACTCTTATCCCGCGAAGCGAGGCAGCGTGGGCCGAATGCAGCCCAACATCCATGCCCGCATTGTAGACGCCGACAGCGGCGAAGTTCTGCCCTTTGGAACGGCGGGCATCCTTGAGCTCCGCGGCAGGCAACTTGGCGACCCAGCCAAATGGGTCCGCACCACGGATCGGGCGTCCCTCGACACCGACAACTTCCTGTGGATCCACGGGCGGGCAGACAACGCCATCAACCGTGGCGGTTTCAAAATTCATCCAGACGACATAGCACGCGCCATAGAGCAACACCCGGCAGTCAAGGAAGCCGTCGTAGTCGGTATCGCCGATCGACGCCTGGGCGAGATACCCGTAGCTGCCGTGACGCTAAACTCGGAAGCCGGCTCCTTCGGCGTTGGAGACTTACGGGCTTACCTCGCAGAGAAGTTACTGCCATACCAGGTACCCGCACGCTTCAGAATCATTGCAACAATTCCGCGTACGCAGTCGCTGAAACCAAATACGCCGGAAATAAAGCGGCTCTTCAGCGAGCCAGATCCTGCATCGTAGGCAGCCCCAGCCGCTGCACCGTTCACCGCGCAGACAACGGATGACCGCAACCGATCCGGGATCGAGAGTGGCCGCATGCTGCCGCCATCGGCAGTACCTTCGCTCCCATGTAGCTGAATGGAAGTCTCGGCCCAACTCGAGTAATCGGACCCGCTGTCTGCAAATCGACCACAAGAGGCGAGGTTGAGTACTATATAACTTATCTATATATTAGTAAACCCTGCTGGCGGTCGAGGTTGCAATGAGGTTCAGTCCCATGAACGAAGTTCTTATTGAGGGGAACCGGGTGACCCAGCTCTGCTGGGCTCGACCCGCAGCGAGTCCGCGAATGGCCCTGTCATGATCAAGGAGCCGGCCGGCTATCGAGAGATCCGTGAAGGTGTCCGCGCCGTCTGCGCGCAGTTTTCCACCGAATATCACCGCAAGATCGATGAGGAGCGCGGCTATCCCAAAGCCTTTGTCGATGCGCTAACGGAGGCGGGCTGGCTCGCCGCCATGATTCCAGAGGAATTCGGCGGATCGGGAATGGGCCTGACCGAGGCGTCAGTGATCATGGAGGAGATCAACCGCGCGGGTGGTAATTCCGGAGCCTGTCACGGCCAAATGTACAACATGGGTACCCTGCTCCGCCACGGATCGGAAGCCCAGAAACGCGCCTATCTTCCGAAGGTCGCCAGTGGGGCGCTACGCCTTCAGGCCATGGCCGTAACGGAACCGACGGCGGGCACCGACACCACGAAGATCCGTACGACAGCCGTGAAGCGGGGCGACAAATACGTCATCAACGGACAGAAGGTCTGGACTTCCCGCGTGCAGCATTCCGACCTCATGATCCTACTCGCCCGCACGACTCCGTTTGCTGAAGTCAAGAAGAAATCCGAAGGCATGTCGATTTTCATCGTCGATCTGCACCAGGCGATCGGCAACGGCCTGCGGGTTCAACCGATCCGCAACATGGTGAATCATGAGACGAACGAGTTGTTCATCGATAACCTCGAGATTCCCGCCGAGAACCTCGTTGGCGAGGAGGGCAAGGGCTTCAGGTACATCCTGGATGGGCTGAACGCCGAGCGGACGCTCATCGCGGCGGAGTGCATCGGGGATGGCTACTGGTTCATCGACAAGATCGTGCCGTATGTCAACGAACGGATCGTTTTCGACCGGCCCATCGGTAAGAACCAGGGGGTTCAGTTTCCGATCGCCGAGGCCTACATCGAGATCGAGGCGGCGAACCTGATGCGGTTCGAAGCGTGCCGCCGTTTTGACGCGCACGAACCCGCTGGCGCGCAGGCCAACATGGCCAAGTACCTTGCGGCCAAGGCATCATGGGAGGCTGCGAACGCATGCCTGCAGTTCCACGGCGGCTTCGGATTTGCCACCGAGTACGAAGTCGAGCGCAAGTTTCGCGAGACGCGACTATATCAGGTAGCACCGATCTCGACGAACCTCATCCTCTCTTATGTGGCGGAGCATGTCCTGGGGATGCCGCGCAGCTTCTAACCCGTTAGCGCGGACATTGAATATCATGCAGTACCTTGAGCAGAGCACGAAATGAAACGAGCACATCGTGATTCCGACTGAGGCACAGTTGTTGCGAAACTGGCTCCTCACACCGGCGACTTTCGCGCGTCGGGCGCGCTGGGCACTTGCTTCCGCGGGATTCGCGACCGGATTTTTTTCAACTTGCCCACGAGACAGGGAGACAGCATGAACAACATCCTACCCGCCCACAAGGTCATTGGAGAGCGGCGGTACCGCGAAACCTCGGGCCTTTATTGGGAGGACTTTCAACCCGGCGACGTCTTCGAGCATCGGCCGGGTCGGACCGTGCTCGAGACCGACAATCTTTGGTTCACGCTGCTGACCATGAACACGCAGCAGGTCCATTTCGACGCCGCCTACGCGGCCGAAACCGAATGGAAAAAGATGCTCGTTAACTCCACGCTCACCCTCGCACTCATCACCGGCATGAGCGTGCGCACCGTAAGTGCCAAGGTCGTCGCCAATCTCGGTTGGGACAAGGTGAAGGCGACCCATCCAGTCTTTGCCGGCGATACCCTCTATGCCGAGAGCAAGGTCCTATCAAAACGAGAGTCCAAGAGCCGCCCCACGCAGGGAATCGTCACGGGCGAAACCCGCGGGATAAACCAGAACGGCGCAGAAGTGATGAGCTTCGAGCGCACGATGTTGATCCATCGCCTCGGCCACTCGCCGGATGACGCAGCCGGGTATTAAGTTTCATGGAGCACATATCCTCGCTGACGGGGTCGGGAAACTTGACGTTCGCTACTCCTATCCGATCTGTGCCCCTTGTAAACGATATTAAACTTATATATCTTAGTTAACCGTATGATGCAATATATCGTTACCTCAACGTCGCGAGCCATGCGCGCCAAACGGTCAGCCGCGGCTGCCCGACAATCCGTGGCCTCCATTTCTTTCGGGAAACCAGGCGGAGGAAGGGCATGATCGTCATTTCCGCCATCGCTGGAAGCACGCGCCAGAGCCGCTTCTCGGAGAAGCCCGCGAAGGAGATTCTGCGCCACCAAAAGAAGTGCGACGGAGTTGATGCGACTGCTCGATCTTCGCGATTTCCAAATACCCGCCTTCGAACAGCCCGTGCTGCTTCCTGCGTCAATTTCAGAGAGAATCCAAATGAGCCTTACTCTAGCTAGATCACCAGTGCCCAAGCTCGGGCGTTCGATCACACAACGTACGCGTGGCCACACTCACGGCCCCATCACGCGACTGATGAGCCCGTCGGACTTCGGCAATATCCTGAAGCCGTTCGTGTTTCTCGACCTATTCGAGCATGAGGGCGCGCCCTTCAACGGTTCCCTGCACCCGCATTCAGGGATCGCCACGCTGACCTACGTCGCCGAAGGCGCGGTCAGCTATATCGATCCGGATAACGCCAAGGGCGTGCTGCCGGCTGGTGGCGTCGAATGGATGCAGGCCGGAAGAGGAATGTGGCATGGTGGGGGGATCGGTGCAGCAGGTCGAACACGCGGCTTCCAGCTCTGGATCGCATTGCCGCCGCAATTCGAGTTGGGTCCGACCGTCAGCGTCTATCAGCGTCCAGAGGATGTGCGGCGCGACGGTGCGGCGAGCGTCCTCCTCGGCGACTACGGGTCCGCGTCGAGCGCCATCGTGTCCCCGTCGCCAATCAACTATCTCGCTGTGAGCTTGAGAGCAGGAGAGCGCTGGCGGTACGAGCCACCGGCGGGCCACACGGTGCTGTGGACGGCCATCGCAAAAGGCGCCGTGTCGGTTCCCGCCAAGCTGCAGCACGGCGATATGGTGGCTTTCGAGCCATCTGGCGAAGCTGTCGAATTCAAGGCGCTGTACGACGCTGAATTCGTTCTCGGCTCGGCGGCTCCCCACGAACACGATCTTATCCTTGGCTATTATTCGGTGCATACGAGCCACGCGGCGTTGTGCGACGGCGAGGCGCACATATCGGCGATCCGGGCGCGCCTCGCGCAACAGCAGCGACTGTGAACATCCGTCTCGCGGCGAGCCGAGCGAACAGTCCCGAGAGCTCTGCATGTCAATGATCGACATTCAATCGCGAGCCGGCATGATCCGGACCATGTTCGCCGCCAGCGACAGCGGGAACATCGATGGATTGCTTAGCTTCCTGACCGATGACGTCTTGCTCTTCTTCGGCAACGAAGACGCGGTTCGAGGCAAGGCCGCCGTCAAGGCACAGGCTCGCCAAGTCACATCTAGGTTGAAAGGCGTTCGGCATGAGATCCACGAGATCTGGCACGTCGGCAACAATGCCGACGTAGTGATAGCGCAGATGACGGTTCATTACACCCGCCTTGATGCGAGTACCGTCAGCCTGCCCTGCTGCAATATTTTTCGATTGAGCGGCGACCTCATCGCCGACTACCGAATCTACATGGATGTTAGCCCAGTCTTCGTCTGAGCCCAGGCAACGGTACACGCGAGGCACCGGGGGCGCGAGCCTTCGCGGTGCGGGCTCGGCGCCTTTCGGGCCGACCGTTTAGACTCACATCTCTCCCTCCAAAATATCGACCACCGAGGTTTTGGCGAGCCCTTCGAGAAAGAATTCGCCGGCTTTGGCCATGTGCGTCTTCCAGTGGCGCGCTGCGTCCTCGCCGCGCCCTGCGGCAATGAGAACTATAAGGTGTTCGCGTACCCCCTCAAGCGCTTCAGCGTCACGTCTGGATTTCTCACACATCGATCGCGTTGCTCGATGCGCGCCGTGGTCCGTTGGCGTAGTGCCCGAGATCGTTATTGGACTCCCGGCTCCAGAAGGCGCCGCGCACGTTCTGCTACCGGTCGATCAATCATGACACCGTCGAACTGAACCACCGCGCTGCCGTCGGCCTGCGCTCCTTCCCACGCGGCCAGCAGGCGTCGGGCGGTGCTGAGGGTACTGTCCGGGGTCTTGAACCGAGCATTGACGATGGCCACCTGCGACGGGTGCACGCAGAGCCCACCCGTGCAGCCCAGTGCGCCCGCGCGATCTGCGGCAGCCGCAAAACCCTCCAGGTCACGCAACTGTGCAATCGACGTCGGCATAGCCAAGCATTGCAGACCGCGGGTGGCGGCCGCGAGTGCCAGCTGTCGGCACGGCAGATCGAGCACCTCAGCAGTTGGCGCGACACCAATAGCCAGAGAAAAGTCCTCTGTTCCCAAAGCTAGCGCGGCGACGCGCGGAACGGACGCCAACGCCGCAGCCTGTGCGAGACCCAAGGGAGATTCGACCAGAGCCACCAGACTGACGCCGCCCACCGGCAGGCCTCGATCGATCTCGAATTCCGCCATCATCTGCGAGAGGACGTGCAGCCTTCCCTCGTCCTCCGCCTTGGGGATCATCACGCTCGAGAGTCCGAGGCGCATCGCTGCATCGAGGTCCGCGAGCGCCGCCCGCCACTCACGATTGATCCGCACCAGCACATCGACAGGCTTATCCCGAAGCGCGCTGATGATCGCCGGCAGACCGGCACGCGCTGCTCCCTTGCCTGCCGGGTGGACACCATCCTCCAGGTCGATGACGAGACCATCGGCGCCGCGCAAATGCGCGCGCGCGAAGCGTTCCCGGGCGCCCGCCGGAACGAACAACAGCGAGCGCCAGCGCGACATGCTCATGAAACCGCCAGACGCAAAATGTCGATGTGCTGCCGGAGCCCGCGCAGCTTTGCGACCGGATCGAGCGAGTTCGGCACATCAGGATCGTCCGCGCCCAACACCGTCCGAACCTTACTATCGGCGTCACACCAGGGCTGGCTGCGTCCCAGTGTTCCGTCGCATATAGCGAACCATCGTTCAGACCGCGCCCGGTTTCGGAAGTAGCCCGGCGCAACTTTGCCGGCTTTGGCGAGGTGGGCTCCAACCGGCATCTACTTGCCCTTCGCCTTCGCGGCCTCGTAGGTCGTCTCGAAGGTGGGCGATGACAGGTTTGTCTCATGCTCGATGTCAATCACGCCGCCGCTGGCCCAACCCTTGTGGGTTTTATCGAAGAGGTGCTCCTCGTCCTTGACGATGTCAGCCCAGACCTCCAGCGAGGTAATGCGCGCGAACGCGGCCTCGCCGGCCGCCTTGTCATCGAACCACGTCTCCATGACCACGTCGAAGTCTAGGGGTTCGCCGTGGGCACTGGTCGGCTTCGTCACATAGCGCCGAACATACTTGCGCACCCCTTGAATGTGCGCGACGAACTTCGAGTGCTTCGTCTCGTAGTAATCAATGAACTCTTCCCGCGTCATCGCGGGATTCCGCCGGAACATCATAACGGTCTTGTACATTGGCTCTCTCGCCCTCCATCAGGCCTACTGTCTGTCGTAACAAATGCATCAGTCCCCTTTGAGACCAACCATGCCAGCTCGGTAAATCGGCCTGGCTATTCGCTCGGCTACGGCGCGGTCATACTACTAGGGTGCGAAGCGTATCGAGTCGACGCGCGAATTCCGACTCTTCATTCGTTGCTAACGTCGTCACGATCCACGTAACACCCATAGCCTGCAACTCGGCCAATTCATCCCGCACCTGCTGCCTGGGACGAACCGTCCAGCTGTTCCAGTTCGTGCGCACGAGGCTCACATCAAGGGAAGCGGGTCGACCGCTCTCGACGCACAACGTCCGGAATAGAGTGATCCGCTCGAGTAGACCAGTTCCCACTTCGAGCGGAGCGGTTCGAGTTGCGCGCGCCTGGTTATCGGAGACCTCGAATGGTGTCCAACCATCACAGAAGCGGGCGGCAAACGCGATGGCACTATGGCTATTACCCGCTCGCCACAAAGTTGGGCGCGGGTCGGGCGCCGGAAGGGCCGCATTTCCGTCCACCTTCCAGCCCGACGTGTGCATTGCGAAGGGTTTGCCCGCCCAGACCGCCTGCAGGGCGCTTACACCTTCGTTCATCAGTTCCGTCCGGCGGTCAATGTCCACGCCGAGGGCGTCGAATTCAGCCCTCAAGTACCCCGCGGCGAGAGACATGATTAATCGGCCGCTGGAAAGATGCTGAACAGTGGCAGCGGCTTTCGCCGTGATGAAAGGATTCCGATAAGGGAGGACGACGGCATTGGCGTGCAATTTAACCCGAGTCGTTACCTGACTGAGCCATGCGAGAACGGCAAAAGGATCCCAGGTCTGGTGGCCGGCACCCGATTTCATATCGAGCGCCGATCCTGCCTCGCGCGGAATGCTCAAATCCACCGGAAGCGGATGATCCGAAACCCAGATGCCGTCAAGCCCTGCGGACTCCACGTTCCTTGCCGCAGCCGCAAGGAACGTCGGTGGCACGGTCGCGCCAAAGCGGGGCTCTGGAGCGGAGATCGACCAGCGCAATCTATTTCCACGATCACCGCAGTCCATATTGGCTCTCTTTTTGATCGCAACAACTCTTGGATATTGGCCGCTAGGCGAATAAGCGCCCGATGAGTTTGCGCTCCAAGACCCACGTCGCGCCAAGGTCTGCTCTATAGATAAGTTATATCATTGGGACAGCTTTGGCAAGAGAACTACGATGTCCACGTTGGATGTTGAGGTCGGCGCAAAGGCTCTATTGCGTAAAGTTTGGTAATCATATAACTTCTCTATCTTCAATATTTACTATATAGACGTAGGTAACTGAAGATGATCAATATTGCAATTGTTACCGGAAGCACGCGTCCCGGGCGCAACAACGAGGCCGTCGTCCGCTGGACATTCGAGATTGCAAGGAGGCGCAGCGACGCCGCGTTTGAGTTGGTCGACATCGCGGACTACCACCTGCCGCTCCTCGATGAACCCCTGCCGCCTAGCATGGGCCGGTACGGTAACGCGCATACGAAGAAGTGGGCGGCGAAGATCGGCTCGTTCGATGCATACGTATTTGTAACCCCCGAGTACAACCACGGTATTTCGGGTGCGCTCAAGAACGCAATTGACTATCTGTTCGCTGAATGGAACAACAAAGCGGTTGGATTCGTGAGCTATGGCGGCACCGGCGGTGTGCGCGCCGTGGAACAGTTGCGCCTTGTGATGGGCGAACTCATGGTCGCTGACGTCCGTGCGCAGGTAGTGCTCTCGATGTTCACGGATTTCGAGAACTTTTCGGTGTTCAAACCCGATCAGCGTCACGAAGGCGAGGTGCAGACGATGCTCGACCAGGTGATCGCCTGGGGCGGGGCGCTAAAGGCCGTCAGGGCAAAGTAGTCAGCGGTGAAGGCGTGACTTTCAAATGAACATGAGGCGAAGCGCATGGTGAAACTATTCCCGGACGGGGTGGCAGTGGTCGCTGGTGGCACAGGGGGGCTCGGTGCGGGCATTTGCCTCGCTCTCGCAGTCGCGGGCTGCGACGTTGCTGTGACCTACCGCAGCAGCGAACGCAAGGCACGATCCATAGTTAGCGATATCGAGGCACTGGGTCGCAAGGCTTGGGCCTCTCAAGTTGACCTCGTCGACGCTCAAGCCGTGGCCAAGTTTCTTGATGAAGCGCGCCAGCGGTTCGGACGGATTCACACGGTGGTGTGTGCCGCCGGGCCGACTTTCAAGGTGGAGTACATCGGGAGATTGGCCGCCGAGGATTGGGCTCGTACGATGAATGAGGATGTCAACGGTTGCTTCAATCTCATGCACGGTGCGCTCGGGCATATGCGGAAGCTGGGCGGGGCCCTCTGCGCAGTGACGACGTCCGCGGTTGAGCGAATTCCGCTGGCGGACATTCTCTCCGCTGCACCGAAAGCCGCGATTGAGACACTGATGCGAGGCATCGCCAAGGAAGAGGGACCCTCCGGTATCCGTGCCAATTGCGTTGCGCCCGGCTGCATAGACGCGGGCATCGGCCACGCTGCACTCAGTGCGGGCGGGACATTCGCCGAGGCCGTGAAGCAGAGTACGCCGCTGCGCATGTTCGGAACCCGCGATGACATCGCGCAGGCCGTGGTCTTTTTGTGTTCAGCTCGAGCACAGTTCATCACCGGCCAATCGCTCGCGGTAGATGGCGGCCTTCAACTTTGATGCACGCTTCGTGCAGAGTCGTATTCGCGTGGTGCTATGTATTTCTCGAACGTCAACAACGTTGATCCAGGAACACGCCTGTCTCCCCACTAGTCTTGAATGGCCGATTAGAGTGGACACATCCGACGGCGACACTTTCCGCAGCGTTGATTCCACACGAATGGAGGCCCAATGTCACACGGCGGCACATTAAACAGAGAAAGCACAATAATCACGAGACGGGCCAATAATCAGGCGGGACTCGTCCCTCGCAGTGTTAGCGAAATGGGCGGGAGCATGAAATACGAGCTAAAGAATCACGTTACCGGCAACACCGCCGAACTAAATGCGATGTCCGGAACCCTCGGGCCCGACGCGCTCGACATCTCGCACCTGATCCGGGACATGGGGATCGTTACCTACGATCCCGGCTTCATGGCCACGGCTAGCACCGAGAGCAAGATCACCTACATCGACGGCGAGGCAGGGATCTTGCTGTATCGCGGCTATCCCGTCGAGCAGCTAGCCGAGAAATCGAGCTTCTTGGAAGTCGCGAACCTGTTGATCTACGGCACCTTGCCGACCAAGGCGCAACTCAATGCGTTTCAAACCTCGATTCTGCGCCACACCATGGTGAACGAGCAGCTGCTGCGATTTTTCCAGGGATTCCATCACGACGCCCACCCTATGGCCATGGTCGCGGCGGCGGTAGCCTCGATGGCCGCTTTCTATCACGACACCACCGACATCAACGATCCTCGGCACCGGGAGATCTTCGCCCATCGCATCATCGCCAAATTGCCCACGATCGCCGCCGCCGCCTACAAACATACGCTGGGCCAGCCGTTCATCTATCCGCGCAACGACCTGCGCTATGGCGCCAACATTCTCAATATGTTCTTCGCGGTACCCTGCGAGCCCTATTCGATCGATCCGGTCGCGGCCGAGGCGCTCGACCTGCTCTTCATTCTTCACGCCGATCACGAGCAGAACGCCAGTACCTCGACGGTTCGATTGGCGGGAAGCACGGGCACCAATCCCTACGCGGCGATCTCCGCAGGGGTTTCCGCGCTGTGGGGTCCAGCCCACGGCGGCGCCAACGAAGCCGTGCTTAACATGCTGGACGACATCGGTACCGCGGCGAACATCGGCAAGTTCCTGGCGCGGGTGAAAGACAAGGCCGATAGCGTGCGTCTGATGGGCTTCGGCCATCGGGTTTACAAAAACTTCGACCCACGCGCTAAGATCATTCGCCAGATGTGCTACCGCGTGATGGAAAAGCTCGGTAAACCCGACAATCCGCTGTTCGATCTGGCGCTAACACTTGAGGATATCGCGCTCAGGGACGAGTACTTCGTCTCGCGCAAGCTATACCCGAACGTTGATTTCTACTCCGGCATCATCTATAGCGTTCTCGGAATTCCGCGCTCCATGTTCACAGTGCTGTTCGCAATCGCGCGCACGGCGGGCTGGGTTGCGCATTGGCAGGAGATGGTCTCCGATCCGCACATGCGAATCGGCCGGCCGCGCCAATTATACACGGGACCCCAACAGCGTGATTACCAGCCGATCGACAAGCGCTCAACGTGACGGTGCGCGACAGAAGGAGCAATACGCGACTTCGTTAGACGTTGGCTGACTCGTACAGGTGTCTGGTAGGCGTTCGGCCGGTGGCCATGTGATTGAGCCGCAGATCGCTACTGCGGTCCGGGGCACCGTGGCAATGATCTCGGTAGAGTTAACGAGGCCTGTAAGGATCGTTGAAGTAGTCCCTCCGGCGTGGTCCACAACTCGCCGCGCATCGCACAATCTGCGCCGAAGTTGAACAAGGCACGCATGCGGTCGGGCTTCAGATCAAGCAGGCCGTTGTACGGATAGTCGTCGGGGATTGCAGTGACATGGAAGTACATGTCGTTTCTCATTGCAAGCGCGAGCGTGGCAAGGACGGCGCTCCGAGTACTGCTTTGGAGCGAGGCTTGGATTCCCCGTTTGGCAATCGCTATGGTCTTGAGTCGCGTTGTGATGGTGGCTGCTCCATACTGTCCGTTCGCAATGACATAGACGTTGGCGCCGTGTAGGCTCGGAAGCTGATCGGGCAATACGGAGGCGATTTCCGGCGCTATGAAAATCGACGCCGTCGTGCTGCCGTCCACGTGCATTTCCTCAAGGATCGTTCCTGATGTCTCTACCGGAATCATGACGGGCGGAAAGAGCCCCGGAATGCTCGCGGACGCGATGAGTACCTGACGGAACAGCTTGAGCGCCGCGGGTCCGCCATGCATGGCGATCGCCCCCATGTCCCAGATCACGGTGCGTTCACTGTCCAGGTCGGTTGTTGCAATCAGCAGGAGTCGACCCTTGGCCGCCTCCACCGCGACGGCCCGCAGCATGCCCTCAGTCGCGTAATCGTTCACGAGATCGGCCAGTGGTTTTCCCTTGAACGTGCTTGAGCCGAAAAGCAGCCCGGCCAAACTGAACTGCAGCAAATTGGCGGAACGTTGCCCGGAGAATGATTCCGTCAGTTCCTCGTCCCATGCCGGCCCGAGGAACGCGAAGGGCGCGGTGAGGGCCCCGGCACTCACCCCCGTCACGACATGAAAGTGCGGACGAACGCCTGCCTTGCTGAGACCTGTCAGTGCGCCGGCGCCGAAGGCGGCCCCTGCACCGCCGCCGGACAGCGCAAGAACGTTTACCGCGTCTCCCCCAGAGGCCATCCTCACTCGGGCTGCGAAACGCTCCGTTTCCTTCTCGAACGATGCACGATCTTCGGCCACGCTTCGTACCGTTTCAGGAAAGCCCGCTGGTGGGGCCGCATCATACCAATAGATCGGATGCTCGCGGCGTGCGGACCCCATGCAGGCGGCCATCGACAGCGCCGCAACCATCAGACAACCATCGCGCAACCGCTTGTGCATGATGATTCGCGCCCCAGGTACGGACCACTATGGCTTCCCGTTCAACACCAGAGCGAACGAGATCTTTACGGGATCGGCGACCCACTCCGTGCTCTTCCAATCGCCCTGGCCAGCACCAAACTCCAAACGCTTGAGTTGCGCAGTGCCGACGAGCTTGGCCGATCCGTTCGAGGGAACAAATTGAAAAGTGATCGGCACCTCCTTTGTTACGCCGTGCAATGTCAGCGCGCCGAGCGCGGTGTATCCGTTGCCGGACTTCGCGATGCTGCGAGTAACATAGTGCGCGACCGGGAAACGCGCGGTATCGAGGATATCGGGTCCCCGAATGGTCTTGTCGCGATCCCTGTCCTTGGTGTCCACAGAAGCGAGCTGGATCTGAACGTCGATATGCGCTCCCTCGAGCGCATCCGGGTTAAATTCGACGGACGCTGTGTATTCGTGAAACGTCCCGGTGAATTCCGCTCCCGCTTGCGTTCCGATAAATTCCAGTTTGCTCGCACTCGTGGCGGCCGTAAAACTCGAGTTCGAGGCCGATGCGCTCAGCCAGACCATGGCGCACAGGGCTGCGGCGCCGAGGGATGTCCTTTCCATCATGATTTCTTGTCCAATTGAAAGTCGGGAAGCATTCGAACCAGGATCGCGTCCTTGTTCCAGAAGTGGTGCTTGAGCGCCGCAAGTATGTGCAGGGAGGCGATCGCAAATAGTAGGTTGCTCAAAAGGTGATGCAGCGCTTTGAGGAAGCCAAATGCGCCTTCGTTCGGTTCAATCAGATTGGGCCAGGTGAAAGCACCGAACCAGCTGACCGAATAATTCTTCGCGGAGGACATGAGCCAGCCGCTCAAGGGCATCGCGAATAGCAGTACGTATAAAGTCACGTGGGCAACGCGAGCCAGGAGACTCTCGACGTGGTGGGTGTCCGTGGGCAGCGGCGGCGGCGGGTTCTTGAGTCTCCATGCGAGACGGATCACCGCGAGAATTAGCACCGTCATGCCAAAGCTCTTGTGCTCGGCCAGAAGCGCGAGTTTCCGCGCACCCAACGGCAAATGAGCGGCCATTTTGGCCAGCACATACTGGGTCACAATGAGACCTGCCACAATCCAGTGCAGTGCCTGCGCAGTGGCGCCGTAACGGCGCGACGTCTTTCGCTGGTTCATAGGTGGGTCCCCGGCAAGCCGTCGGAACTCAATTGGCCTTGATGGCCTCCACTTGAATACGGATGAAACTATCGATCTCAGGAAATCGTCCCCTGAACTGCGGAGGTTGCCATCCCCCGCGTAATTCGCGCTCCGTAACGTCGAGCCGAGGTCTAGGCCACTAGGGCGTACCGCTCGGTGCCGCCTGCAACGGAGGCCCGACAAACTCGGCCTCGATCGAAATGTCGATCGTATCCCCGACGCCAAACGTCGATCCAGGGGCCGGGATCGCAAATGCCATGCCGAAGTCCGATCGCTTCAGCGAGCCGTGCGCCGAGAAACCGACGCGGGCTTGGGGATCATCCCCCGGGTGCCCGGCATAGCCGCCGTTGAACTTCGTATCGAGTACCACGGGTCGCGTAACACCGTGAAGATTCAGGGTACCAATGACCTCCAGTGAGTTCGGGCCCTTCACACGGACCTTCTCTGACCGGAAGGTGATCTCGGGGTACTTAGCGGTATCGAGAAATTGCGGACCGTGAACGATCCCTTCACACATCGCCAACGCGTTTTCCAATTCGATGGACGACGCATCGATCGTCGTCGAGACCTTCGCTGCGGCGAGGTTCGCGGGGTCAAAGCTGAGTTGCGCATCGAACCGGCTGAACCGGGTCGTATAACTCGAAAAGCCCAGGTGATTCACTCGGAAGGAAAGGTTCGCGTGACCCTTGTCCAACTTATACCGGCCTGCCGGTGGACCCTGCGGCGCCGCGGGCGCGTCAGCCGCGACAGCGACCCCCAGTCCGGATGTGGCGATGGGCGCCAGAGCCGCGAGTAGCCACGCGATTCCGGTCACAGGGTGCATCGTCAAAAGACGATTGGTCATACGAATCTTCCTCACGTAAGAATTGCCGTTTCGAATGTGAACTCAATAATTTCTCGCCGAAACTTCTCTCGTAACGGCGACAAGTAGTCGGTGATGCGGGTGTATGTCGTACGCTTGGCGCTCATGCTGCAATGGCTGCGATGTGTTCGCGTGCCTTCAACATGGCGGCTTCTTTGGCTTCTGCGCCAAAACCAAGTCCCTCTGCACGGACCACCGTCACATTCGTCAACCCGATGAAGGAAAGAACGCCGGTGAGATAGCTTTCGTGATGCTCGAAGGCCGCGGCGGGAGAACCCGGCGCGTAGACATTGCCGCGAGAAGACGCGATAAATACTTTCTTGTTTTTGGACAGCAACCCTTCAGCACCATTCGCACCGTAGCGGAAGGTCTTGCCGGCAATGACCACACGGTCGATCCACGCCTTGAGCTGACTTGGAATCGAAAAGTTATACATGGGAGCGCCGATGACGATGATGTCGGCACCCAAGAGCTCTTCTAAATAAGCGCCGCCCTTGGCCAAATCGGCACCCAGCGAGGCGTCCTCAACAAGGCCACCCTGCCACGCGGCCATATGGGCCGGAGACAGGTGTTGCGCCGCGTCCGCCGCCAAATCGCGGTGGGTTACTTTGAGGCCAGGGTACAGAGCCGCTTGTCGCGCGACGATCTCCGCCGAGAGCACGCGGCTTGCCGAATTACCGCCCAAAACACTGGAATCGATGTGCAGTAGTTGCATGGTCGTTTCCCACCTCGTTGGTTACAGCCGGAATGAGCGCATGGTGCACGCGGCGGCGCCCTGTGAATAGCCGTTATATTTCGATACTATCCATCGGTTGATCCGGTATACAGGAGCCAAATCATGTTGGACGGCGTCTCTCTGGACCAAATGAGGGCCTTTATCGCTGCGGTCGATGAGGGCAGCTTCTCTGGTGGCGCACGCAGGCTCCATCGTGCGCAGTCGGTAGTCAGCGAACTCGTTAGTAACCTCGAAGCCCAACTTGGGGTCGTTCTTTTCGATCGTTCCGAGCGCTACCCAAAGCTCACGCCCGCCGGCGTCCTGTTGGTTGCCGACGCGCGCAGCGTCGTGGCCAACGTCGGTCTGCTCAAGGCGCGCGCAAAAGGGATTTCCGGTGGGCTCGAGTCGGAACTCTCGGCAGTCGTGGACGTGCTATTTCCGATTCAAGCGATTGCTGAGTCGGCTACGGAATTCAGAGACCGCTTTCCACACACACCGTTACGACTGTATGTCGAAGCGCTCGGAGGCGCCTACCAACCCGTGCTCGACGGTCGTTGCAGCTTCGGGGTTGTGGGGTCACTGCCTATCGCACCGGACTCTATGACTGTCGAACGACTGCAGGGGGTCGAGATGGTGATGGTCGCAGCGCGCCAGCATCCGCTAGCGCTGCTCAACGGTATCGTCGCAAAGGCGGAACTTGCCAAGCACGTGCAACTGGTCCTTACCGACAGATCCGAACTATCGGTCGGGCGAGAGTTCGGTGTGATGTCGCCGCTCACTTGGCGACTGGGCGATTTGTATGCAAAGCATGCGTTTCTTCTTAAGGGTCTGGGTTGGGGCGGCATGCCATTGCACACCGTAAGGCAGGACCTAACCGAAGGTCGACTTGCCAAGCTATCGATCGAAGATTTCCCGGACGAGAGTCTTATAATGCGGATGTCGGCGGTATACCTAACCGCCAACCCACCCGGTCCTGCGGGTCGCTGGCTCATCGAGCGCTTGAAGCAGTGTTCCGGTCAACGCGCTGCGGACCAGAAAATTGCGCAGCCGCACAATCTTGAAACCCCGCACGCCAAGACTTTCGGCGCCCTTAGCGTGAAACGCGCGAGGCGTCCGTCGATATCATCCCCATTGAACCGCCACAAGCACAGGTAAGCCCGCACTCCCGCCGGTATTGGGGCACCCGCGAAATGGCAATCGCCTCGTGAGGAAATTTGATTCGCTTGTCAGTACGGCCGCGGCAAGCGGATTTACTACGCTCAACTCAATCGGCGATTGTCTGAGCGCTCGTACTCGGCTCTGGGCTTCGACAAGCCCTGCGTAGGCCGCAGGTCCGTTACCGGATAGCGATCTTCGCCGCAGAACCGATCTGCAGTTGGTGAGACCTCCGAATTTCTCCTCGGGCTCCAAAGCCGCGCGATTGCGGGTCCACACGACTACACAGCCCCCAAGACCGATCAGCCTGCGAGGCCGCCGGTGTCGAAGATCAGGGCGCAGATGAAATCGATCGTCTTTTCGATTTCTTCTGACTCGAAGGGGTCATTGCCCGTCGTGAGTTTGAACTCGGCTGCGATAGTGAACGGCACGGCGGAGATCGACAGTATCGCGTAGTACAGCCGCGCCGCGTCGACCTGCCGAACGGTACGTTCGCGCTGCGCTGCCTTGATGATATTGACGGTCTCCTTGACCCGTGAAATCAGGAGTTCATCGCAGAGCCATTGTAGCCGCGGACTGGGATGAGCCGCCTCGAAGGTCATGATCCGGTGGACACCGGGAAATTCCGCCAGGAAATGCACCATGTCGATGATCAAGCGGCGAAGCTTGACTGAGGCGGGCGCGTCGCGGAGCTCGTCGAGCACTCGCCGGCGGCGTTCGTCGGCGCGCGCGACGATGCGGGCCATCACTCCTTTCCAAAGCTCAACCTTGGAAGGGAAGTGGTATACCACGCGCTGAATCGTCGTTCCGGCGTCGCAGGCGATCTGCCGCATCGATGCCCCCTCATAGCCATGAGCGGCAAAAGCCTCAAAAGCCGTGTCGAGCAGCCGATCGAGCAACTCGGTCGGCGGCTTGCGGCCCGGGGTTTTGGCCGGCCTCTTGGTGGATGAAGTGTCGCAAGATGCACGCATGCCGGTCAGTATCAACCCAGACAGTAGGCGCGACTGCAGTGCAGCCGTCAGCTCCTCTGATCGAAAGCAGCCGGCGCATCCGCGCGCCGCGCGGGCTTATGATTGATGTCGTTATCCGTCAGCGGACGCCACCACGCGCCGAACTCCAGCTGAATACCATCGGGATCGCGGAAGTAAATTGACGTGAGCCAGGGCCGCTCAGCCGGAGCAACACCAACGCTCGCTCCGTCCTTGCCGAAGTGATACATGATCGGGGAGACCCAGATTCCGAGGCTCTCGAGCTTTTCCTTGTATTCCTGTACTTTCTCCGGCGCAACACGGAAGGAGAGATGGTTCATCGATCCGATGGCTGTCGTGTAGCTGTTCGGATCGAAACCGCCGGATGGATCCCCGACATTCCTTCTCGGCACCGTAACCCCGGGCTCAGCCACGTGCTTTTTCGGGAAATAAAAGAATGCGAGCGAGCTTTTTCCATCCCCCATATCGAAGAAAAAATGCTGGCCACCGCCACCGGGCAGTTCCGTCGTCTTGATCAGCGGGAAACCGAGAACGCCCTGGTAGAAGTCCACCGTGCGCTGCATATCGGCGGACACGAGGGCGACATGACTGAGGCCCTGAACCTCGAATACGCTGTTTCTCTTTTCCGTAAGAAGAAAATTCATGAGTCGGCTCCTCCGGAACGATAGGCGCAGAATGGCCGGTGCGCCGATGTGCGGCCTCCGCGACGGCCACTCTCCCGAGATGGCCAAGCGGATGATCGCACCCTATCGTGCCCCCTATTCTTTGTCAAGTGATCAAGAATATGGGTCCCGCACCGTCGCCCTTCCTCGTCCACGATCACGCGCCGTTAGTTGACCCGGCGTTCGCGTCCGATCCAGTACGGCTCGCGCAGTTCGTGGCGCAAAACCTTGCCAGCGAGGTTGCGAGGAAGGCCATCGACGAAATCGACGCTCTTGGGCGCCTTGAAGGCGGCCACGCGCGATCTGGCGAACGCGATAATGTCGCCCGCATCGGCGATGGCGCCAACACGGAGCACGACAATCGCCTTCACTGCCTCGCCCCATTTCTCGTCGGGGACGCCGATCACCGCGACATCGGCCACCGCCGGATGATCGTAGATGACATTCTCGATCTCGGCCGGATAGATGTTCTCGGCACCGGAAATGATCATGTCCTTGATCCGATCGCTGATGTAGAGGTAGCCGTCCTCGTCCAAATATCCTGCATCTCCCGTTCTCAGCCAGCCATCGGAGCCGAGCGTTCGGGAGGTGGCTTCGGGCAGTCTCCAGTAGCCCACCATGTTTGCTTGGGAGCGCGTGACGATCTCGCCGACGGTGTTGGGAGGCAGACTCTCGCCATGCTCGTCGACGACTTTAATTTCCACCCCGGGCATTGGAATGCCCGCCGCACGCATTCGCGGATTGCCCGCTGGATCATGATCCTCCGGAGGAAGGTAGACGATCGTTCCCGATGTCTCCGTCATCCCGTAGGCCTGGCAGAAGCCGCAGCCGAAGACGTCCAGGCATTGCCGAAGCAAGTCAAGGGGCATCGGGGAGGAACCGTAGACGATATAGCGCAGCCGGCTGAAATCAACCTGGCGCACACGGGGCTGGCTCAGCACGACCCGCAGGGCTGTCGGCACCATGAAGATCTTGGAGATCCTATACTGCTCGATGAAATCCAGAACCTTCGAGGCATCAAATTCCCGGGCGACCACCGTCTTGGCGCCGTTGAAGAGGCCGACGATGCCCCAGACGCTGCCACCGACATGGGATACTGGCATCGCCGCGAGGCTGACATCGTCGATGGTCCAGACGTTCCAGTTGATGTTGGCTC
>Ga0073928_10002664_pt1 | contig 30077 bp, 25 predicted proteins | sample PaiPotPPA55metaG_FD_76969 | JGI IMG/M metagenome (GOLD analysis project Ga0073928, IMG submission 76969) | Iron sulfur acid spring bacterial and archeal communities from Banff, Canada, to study Microbial Dark Matter (Phase II) - Paint Pots PPA... ...
CAACAAAGCCATTGCCGGGATTCTCTACGAAACCGCCGACCTGCTGGAAATCGACGGCCAGGATTCGTTTCGAATTCGCTCCTACCGAAATGCCGCGGAAGCAGTCGAGGCTCAGCCCCAACAGATTTCTGAACTGATTTCCGATGAAAAACAGATTCTGGCCATTCCCGGCATTGGCAAGGGGATGCTCACGAACTTCAGGCAGCTCTTCAATGAAGGTCGTCTATCGCTACATTCCGAGTTGCTCACCAAGTATCGGCCGTCAATGCTCGACCTCCTGAAGATTCAAGGTCTTGGTCCAAAAACCATTGCGCTCATCTGGAACGCCTATCAAGTTTGCGACGTCGAGGGAGTCGAGAAGCTTGCGCGCGAAGGAAAAATCCGCATCCTGCCGCGCATGGGAGAGAAACACGAGCAGAAGCTTCTCAAATCAATTGAAGACTATCGCCGCATTGCCGGCCGCTTTCTCCTCGAAAGCGCCGAGACGCAGGCCGACAAAATTATCGAGCATCTCCGCGGCTATCCAGGCGTCGAAGAAGTCACTCCAGCCGGTTCGTTGCGCCGGGGACGTGAAACCGTTGGCGATCTCGACATCCTGGTCACTGGGGCCGCGTGCTGCGACGACGCCGAACGCGAAAAGCTGATCGAACACGTAATCAAGCTTCCCGGCCTGATGGAAATCATCGCCAGCGGCGAAAACAAAGTGAGCTTCCGTATTCGCGGAGGTATGCAAGTGGACATTCGCCTACTTGCGCCTAATTCCTTTGGGGCAGCGATGCAATACTTCACCGGCTCCAAGGCGCATAACGTTGTCCTGCGGCAGCGCGCGCTGAAATTGGGTTACACGCTCAACGAATACAGCCTGTCGCGGCTGGACGATGAAACCGTTGTCGCCGGAAAAACTGAAGGGGAAATTTACGCCGCCCTGAAACTCGACTACATTCCTCCAGAGCTTAGAGAGAATTGCGGAGAAATCGATGCGGCCGAGCAGCATGGCCTGCCCGCACTCATCTCTCTGAAAGATCTACAAGGCGACGTGCATATGCACACCGTCGAAACCGATGGACGCAACACCATCGAAGAGATGGCCGAAGCCGCGATTGCGCGCGGCTATAAATACATGGCCATTACCGATCACTCCAAGAACCTGGCATTCGCCAACGGGCTCGATGATAAGCGCGCCGAAGAGCACATTCGGCGAATCCATACGGCGGACGAACAGACCGGCGAAATCAAAATTTTCGCCGGAATCGAGGTCGACATCCTCGGGGACGGCTCGCTCGATCTGTCCGATTCGGTGCTTGAGCAAATGGACCTGGTCATCGCCAGCGTGCACTCTCACTTTGGCCAAAGCCCGGCCGAGATGACCGACCGCCTGCTCAAGGCGATTGCGAATCCAAATACTTCGATCATCGGCCATCCTACGGGACGGCTTTTACTTCGTCGCGACGCCTATCAATTCGACTTGGACGCGGTTCTCAAAGCCGCTGCAAAGAACAGAGTTGCGATGGAGCTCAACGCTTATCCCGACCGCCTCGACTTGTGCGATCGTCATTTGCGCCTGGCCAAACAGTACGGAGTTAAAATCGTAATCAACACTGATTCACATCACACTTCGCATCTCGAAAAGATTCGCTTTGGCGTGTTGCAGGCCCGGCGCGCCTGGCTGACCAAAGACGATGTGCTTAACACGCTTCCGCTGGCGGCATTCGCGAAGGCTGTGAAACACGAGTGGCCTTTGGCCGCCTGACGCTTTCTGCACTTCGTTGTTCCGCACTTCATTGTTCGGTGCGTCAGTGTTTGGATTAGAATCAGCGCCGAGGCCGTCATGCCAGAAGACACGCCGCTTAACGCGTCATCTCCCAACACCCAGCAGCCCACGGCACCACCTGATTCAACCCCGGAACCCCCACTCAGCTTTAACATCGGCGAAGAATACGGCACCGCAAAAAAGAACTTGCCTCCGATCAAGATTGTTCTGATCGCCATTGGAATTGTCGCCATAGTTGCGGCGGTCGCTATTCTGATTCAGCGCCCCCATTCATTGGCCACGGGATCGATCACGGACGTATCCAGCGTCGACGTCGCCGGCCAAAACATCGTGATGGTGGCGTTGAATGTGTCGCTACAAAATCGCAGCGCAAAAACCTATTGGATCAAAAGCATCAAAGTCTCAGTTGATACCCCCACAGGCCACTTCGACGATGATGCCGCCTCGGCGGTTGATTTCGACAGATATTTCCAGGCCTTCCCTGCGTTGAAGGAACACGCCGCTCAGGCCCCGCTAGTTGCTGAAACGAAAATTGAACCCGGCGCCTCGTTCTCTGGAACCGTGGTCGTGAGCTTTCCCATCACATCGGACGAATTCGTCAATCGAAAGTCGATGAGCATAACCATCCAGCCATACGACGCGATCCCGCTGGTGCTGACAAAATAAAACTCGATTCATGCGTGCGACTCTTGACCGTGTATCGCGCGACGCAACGCGGCCCGCGCCAGCAAGCGTGTTGAATCAAGCGTCGGCAGCGGAGAATTCGAGTCGTTCATGATTAACGGAATCTCAGTGCAGCCGAGAACGACGGCGTCGCACTTCTCATCTCTCATTCGTGCAATCACACTCTGAAAATAGGCGACCGCTTTGGGCTTGAAGACGCCGCAAACCAACTCATCCATAATGATGTGATTGATTTCTTCGCGCTCATCAGTGTTCGGGCGAACAAACTCCAGTCCGCGCTCCGTGAGTTTTTCCGGATACACCTCGCTTGCGACAAGCCATCGGGTTCCAGTCAGCCCGAGGCGCCTGAAACCGCGATCCACTGCCGCAGAGGCAACGACCTCAGCGATGTGCAACCAGGGCAGCGGCGACCGCGGCTCAACCAACGGCAACGCCTGATGGATCGTGTTGTCCGGGCAGATCAGGAAATCGGCGCCGATCTTCGCGAGCTTATTGGCGGAGGCAAGCATCAACTCACCCACGCCCTGCCAGTCGCCGCGGTCGAGGCGTTTCGCATACTCAGCGAAAGAGTGCGTGTGCATCGAAACCTCCGGATGGGCGTGCGGGCCGAGAACAAGCGCCCCTTCCACGCAGATAGTCCGATAGCAAAGAGCCGCGCCTTCAGCGGAGCAAGCGACAATCCCGATGTGCTGAGGCATGCCCTGATTTTACAAGTTCGACGCCAGGGATTGGCGTGAAGCAACTTCCGGCGCGACCGGATAACTTGGGCTTGTGGCAGGACAGCGGACGCGAGTTGCCGCGACTGTGGAGCTAGCTACCTGAGTTCTGTGCTCAATATTGCTCAGACCTTAGGCGGAAGCCACAGGTAATGTTGTAAGGGACCTCCGAAAGGTTTCCCAAGATGGCCGCTCCCACTACCATGGCAGGCCGAAATACTCCCTCAGCGCGAATTCCGCATCCAAGTTCCATGATAAAAGTGATCCACAAGTTTACGGCTACGCTCGTCGCGCCATTGCTGCTGGCGATCGGCATTCTTCCCGCTGGTGCCCAGAACAGGGATCCTCGCGACAACCACGATAACCGAAACAACCAGACGTTCTACAACGGCGTTCGCAGCGGCGGCAGAGGCGGACAGTACAGCGACCCGCACTACGACAACGACCACCACAACAACGGCCGGTACAGTAACGGTCAGTACAACAACGGTCAGTACAAGAACGGTCAATACAACAACGGCCGGTATGACAACGGTCAGTACGACAACGGCCAGTACGGCAACGATCACCGCAACCAGGGCGGCATCGGTCCCGGCAAAGGAGCCCTCATTGGCGGGGCAGGCGGGGCCGTACTGGGCGCACTCTTCGGCAAGGGCGTCAAAGGAGCCATTATCGGCGGTGCCGCTGGCGCGGGCATCGGCGCCGTCATCGGCGAGGCGCATCAGAACGATGTCAACCGACAGTACGACCCGCGCTAGCCGTCAAAACTAACCGCGAAAGGAAAAATCACTTCCATGACCCCAGCAAATTTCTTAAAACGCATGGACCGTACTTTGATCCTGAGCTTCGCCGCCGCCACTCTCTTCCTGGCGACACTCCCCGCGGTCGCCCAGCAGCCCGCGCAATCTTCCTCCCCCGTCAACATCAAACCGGAAGCTAACGAGGCTCCCGAGACTCACTCCTGGACGATCGAGCAGCTTCTTCCCCTCACCGTATCTGAAGCTTGGCACCTGAGCGGCAGGAACGAAGACACGTTCTTCGACATGGTGCAGGACCTCGCCGCCTTCTCCGCGCAGAAGCGCAACCTCGTCCTCCCCGCCAGCGAAGCGGCCGGACAAGAGGCCGGCGAATACATCAAGCAGCAGGCGAAGCTGGATCACAACCAGCTCCTCTATGCCGTCGTCGACCAAGCTGTGCGCAAGGTTGGCACACCCGCGCCAGCAACGGTCAACGAAGCCGCTCCTCCCAAATAGCGTGGAGGGACAGATCCGGATCGGTCGGGCAGGCCCACGCCGCCTTTTGTATTGGACTGCGTGTGTTTGGTTTCGCAACCACCGTCGATTTAGAAAATCGATTTGATTGCGGCCACGCTTCCGAAGGTTAGTAGTGAGAAAGCTGCGTAGGGCGCTGAGGCCTTAAAATCCCCCCCTGTCTCTCCAAAAAGCGGAGAGACCACCACGGGGCGCCCCGCTGATCTAGCGGCACGCCACACAATCCTCCTCGTTAATGCTTCTGAATGAATTTGTGGTGGACCAGGTGAGTCTGCGCGGTGGGCTTGATATCGTCGTACTTCAGGCAACTGATCGAGCCATCTACTTCTAGGACTGCTAGCGCGACATCGTGATAGCTGGCGATTCCGCGCTCGCGGAGGGCGCGCTCCAACTCGTCCATGCTGACGTGCTCTTTGGCCATGTGCGATTCGATGACTTGACCGTCATGGACGAGAAGGCTGGGCTGTCCCTGGACGAATTTACGAAAGCGGCGATTGGCGCCGGAAAGCTCAGCCACGAAATAGTTCACGACTAGCAAAGTAGCTGCGGCAACTACGCCGCCTAGCAGCGACGTATCCGGGCCGGTCATTGCGTTCTGCACAGCGTTGCTGATCAGCAGCAACAGCGTGAGATCGAAGGGCGTCATCTGGCCGACTTCGCGCTTGCCGCTTAATCGCACTCCGAGCAGCACTACGACATAGACCACCGCCGTCCGGAGCGCGATCTCAGCCAGAACGTGAAAGCCGGGAAACATGCGAGGCTAGAACCCGGTGGTGATCGGAACCGGCGCACCCTTCGGCGTACTCAGATAGCCGGTGGCTTTCTTTTTGTCCACCGACCACACGACGAGCTCGTAGAGCATGCGGTCGCGTCCGCTATAAAACTGGATCGGCTCGCTGATGTTGCGGTCTTTTTTCTCGATGGTTTTATCGTCAGAGGTGACGTCGAGAGTAAACTTTCCGCGCTTCGGATCAGTCTTTTTGAGGGCCAGGCTTACTGTAGCAACTGGCTGCGACTTTGCGCCTTTGATCAGGCTGAATTCGTAATAGTTGCGGTCGCCCTTATGCTTAAGGGCTTCGAGATCATCGCGAGTCTTGGCGATGAGTCCGCTCTGCAAGCCAAGGTCACCGATTGTGCTATCCAACTTCGCACGGGTTGCTTCCAGATCGGCCTTGGTGGAAGCGACGTCGGTCTTGACGCCACCAACATCGGTCTTCACGCTTGCGACTTCGCCGTTGACCTGGCCGATTTGCTGCTTCTGTTCTTCTGCGAGGCGGGCCTCAGCTTCCTTCTGTTCAATTTGCAGCTGGGCAGCGCGCGAAACGAGTTCCTTCTTGGTCAAGCCGATTTTGCGGGCGAGAGCTTCACTTTGAGCTTCGGCCTTGGTGTCGGTGGCTTGGATTCGCTTGCTCAAGTCCGCGAGCTGTTGTTTGCTGGCCTCCTGATCGCTGCTCAGAGCAGTAACGCGGGTGCGCAAATCGAAGAGGAAATAAAGCGATCCGGCAATGTAGAGAACCGACAGGAGCAACACTATCCACTTCCATGTGTTGCTCGAAGACTCGTCGTGCATACCTGCGTCGTTCATCGGACTCCTCCAAACTCTGATGGTAAAGGTTGTTTCTATTGTTCTGTAGGCAAGGCCACAGTGTCAATTAGCAGGCAAGGATACGACACCCGAAAGGCCATTATTGTGAGAGTCCAAAAAACGGCGATGAGTTAGCTCCAGGTTATAACTTTACGGTCCGCAGGCGGAGCGAGTTAGCGATCACGGAAACCGAACTCAAGCTCATGGCTGCGGCCGCGAGGACCGGGCTTAGCAGTAATCCAAAGAATGGATATAGCACGCCCGCGGCGACGGGAACCCCGAGCGAATTGTAGAGGAATGCGAAGAAGAGATTTTGCCGGATATTCCGCATCGTGGCCTGGCTCAATTTTCTTGCGCGCAGGATGCCTGCTAGATCACCCTTTACGAGAATTACGTCACCACTTTCCATGGCGACGTCGGTTCCGGTCCCCATCGCGATTCCGACGTCGGCTTGCGCGAGCGCCGGTGCGTCGTTAATGCCATCGCCTGCCATTGCGACCGTGCGGCCTTGAGCCTGAAGACGCTTTACAATTTCGGCTTTGTTCTGCGGGAGGACTTCGGCTTCGTATTCTTCGATTCCAAGCTCGCGAGCGATGGCTTCGGCGGTTGTGGTGCTGTCTCCCGTCACCATCAGAATGCGAATGCCCTGCTCTTTCAATTCACGCAGCGCTGGTGACGTTGATTGCTTGATGGGATCGGCAATCCCGATTGCGCCTGCGAGATTGTGATCTATCGCAACAAAAATTACGGTTTGACCGAGGTGTCGTAATTCTGTCGCTTTCTCGCTGAGAGTTTCGGTCGGAATGCCTGAATCTTTCAGGAATTTTTCTGTTCCGGCGACTACTCTCTTGCCGTCGACGACTGCGGCGACACCTCCTCCGGTCGCGGAAGTGAAATTCTGTGCCTCCGACAGGACGAGGCTGCGGGACTTTGCGGCGGCCATGATCGCAGCTGCGAGAGGATGTTCGCTTCCCCGCTCCAGGCTGGCTGCGAGTCGGAGTAGATCGGATTCATTCGGTTGATTTACCGCAATGATCGAAACAACTTTTGGCTTGCCTTCGGTGAGCGTGCCCGTTTTATCTACGACCAGGGTATCTACTTTTTCGAGAATCTCGAGGGCTTCGGCATTGCGGAGCAGGACTCCAAAACTTGCGCCGCGTCCCATGCCGACGGTGATCGCCATTGGCGTGGCTAAGCCGAGAGCGCATGGGCAAGCAATAATTAGGACCGCAACCGCATTGACCAACGCGTGAGCAAAGCGCGGCTGAGGGCCGAGCAATCCCCAGGCTGTGAAAGTTAAAGCTGCGATGCCGATAACGACCGGAACGAACCACGCTGAAACGCGGTCCGCCAAGTTTTGAATCGGGGATCGGCTGCGTTGCGCCTGTCCCACCATCTGAACGATTTGAGCCAATAGAGTTTCGCTGCCAACCCGTTCCGTGCGCATCACGAATGAGCCCGTTCCATTGATGGTGGCGCCCACTACGTGGCTCTGTAGCGTCTTTTCGACGGGCATCGATTCGCCAGTGATCATTGATTCATCGACCGAGCTGTTGCCTTCGAGGACCACGCCATCGACGGGAACTTTTTCCCCCGGCCGCACTCGAAGTCGATCGCCCACTTTGACTTGGTCCAGAGGAATGTCTTCTTCCCTGCCATCTCGAAGTACGCGCGCAGTTTTTGGGGACAAGTCGAGCAAGGCACGGATCGCTTGTCCCGTACGGCTTCTCGCTCTTAGCTCAAGCACTTGTCCCAGGAGAACCAAGGTGGTGATTGCGGCTGCGGCCTCAAAATAGACTGGAACAATTCCGTTCATGTCGCGAAACGTAGCAGAAAAAACCCCGGGAAGGATCGTTGCCACGAGACTGTATCCATATGCCGCGCCCACGCCCATGGCGATCAAAGTGAACATATTGGTGGAACGGTTCACAATCGAGGCCCAACCGCGCTGGAAAAACGGCCATCCACCCCACACGACCACGGGAGTGGCCAATAACAATTCGATCCATGGGAGCCACTGCATTGGCAGTACTCGCGCCGCTGGCAAACCGGTGAACATGTCGGCCATCGCGATTGCGAACAATAGAACTGTAAGGACCAGGCTGGTCCAGAAGCGGCGTGTCATCACGCGCAGTTCGGGATTCTCATCGTCGGCAGTGATGGTGCGCGGCTCGAGCGCCATTCCGCATATCGGGCAAAATCCTGGCGCCGTCCGGACAATCTGCGGGTGCATCGGGCATGTGTATTCAACTCTGGTTGGCGCAGGCATCGCACGGTCCAGAGACATCCCGCAACTGGGACAAGCGCCCGGCTTGCTGGCATGAACCTCTGGACACATCGGGCAGACGTAGTCCCCCACGTTATCCTTCGGCGCTGGATGGATTAGTGCGACGTCGAACGCCCGCCCTGAGGAGACGTTACCGGGGCGTTCCAAGTAGCGATCGGGATGAGATCTGAATGTCTCGAGGCAAGAAGCAGCGCAGAAATAGTAGTCCTTATTTTCATAATTCCAGGCGTACTTCGCCGTCGCTGGATTCACGGTCATCCCGCAGACTGGATCCTTTACCGGAGCTGCCGCCAATTCGGCTGGTTCGGCCTTCATCCTGCCTCATGCTCCTTTTCTACGCTGCTTATGAGAAACTCTGTAAGTATAGAGAGAAGCGATCAGCTTTTGGATTCAGGTTAGCCTCGGCATTGATTTCAGTGAGGTCCATTTAGTCGTTTTAAATCAACATTCCACAAAAAGAGGTTTTGGAAGATGACCCAAATGGAAGTTGTCTATCGGTACGGTACGGCTCCCGGCGAGGCCGGAATGAGGGCGCTCGATAACATACGTGAGGTCTATGGAGTACGCGGAATCCGTTTCAACGAGAAAGACCGGTCAGTTCGGGTGGAGTTTGATGCGTCACGTTTCAAAGAACCAGTGATCGCGGCGTTGCTGCGGCAGGCTGGGATCGATGTGCAAGAAAGGGTGGCGCTTGCTTAATGCTGGGGGAGGGCTATCGGCAAAAAGCAAGGGGCGCTCAAGAAAACCTCTGGCCGAAGTTTATTCTCAAGAACGCCCCGTTGCGCGCCACTTCGTCTGCTGGTGGTAGTGCATCTGCCGTGCCAAGCCCCAAGGTAATGAAACTAAAGAAACCGTGAGAAAGGTGCCCGGTAGTAATTGCCGGGTGGCTGGAAAGTTTTACCTTCGGGCTTACCTCAGTGGTTAGCGCCGAGGTTGAGAAGAAGCGAGTTATCGCAGCCGTAAACTGCCGGTCACCCAGTCTCTAGTTTTTTACGCAGTCAGTCGAGCTGTGCCTCAACGTCGCAAGATCGGACAGGGACGCAGACCGGACGCGAGGCTGCAATTTTCTAAGGACTTATCTCACGGGCTAAAGCCCATGTTCAGAATTGGCAGACTATCGCAGCGGTGAATCGCTGCGCCATCCAAAATCGCAGCGTTGAGTTTTTCCGCAGCCAGTTTGAGACGTGTACCCTACGTCTCTACCCTGCCATTTCGTTTATAATTTGGTTCGCAAGTACTGGAATGATCCGCGATTGCGCCCGTAGCTCAGTTGGATAGAGCGAACGGCTACGAACCGTTAGGTCGGGAGTTCGAATCTCTCCGGGCGCACCATTTTCCTCGACTTAAGCAGGAATAATCCACTGTCAGTACGGCAGGACTCCTATTTCTTTTTCTCCGGAGGGGCCGACAGCGGCAGGTCGGAGTTAAAAATGTCAACCACTGTCTTCCATTTGCCGTCCGCCTGCTTTTTCCACACCTCCACGGTCTTGCCGTGGTCGGTCACGAGCTTGCCTTGCGGATCTTTCTGGGCAAATTGATAAACGCCCATCACGTAGGCCAGATCGCCCGAACGGGAAACCTCTAGTTTGCTTACTTGCCAGGACAAGGAAACGCCCGGACCGAGAACCGAGGCCCACACAGCGCGAATCGCCTGCTTCCCGCTGGCGATGGGTGCATTAGGGGGCAGTATCGAAGCGTCATCACCGTAATACGAGACGCTGCCCTCCAGGTCATTGGCCGCCGCCTTCCTTGCCCATTGGGCTTCGAGGTCTCTAATAGTATTTTCATCCGCCGCCCGCGTGTCCGCCGGCGTCTCCCGGTTGCAGGCTGAAGCAAGTAGCAGAGCAACACAACCGCAGAAAATCAGCTTGAATCTTAGTCCGATCTCGCCACGATTGATCATTGGTAAATCCTCCCGGTAAGGGCCTTATACCAGAGAACACCTAGAGGATATCCGGAGGTTGTGCAGCCCCCAGGAAGTCGCATCTCAACTCCTGTGTTATCGATAAACCGGAAGTTATGCCGTTGTTGAAGGTAAATCGTAATGGCACTCCTTGCGACTCACACCAAGCCTGCCTTCAATTCCTTTAGCGAGTATTTTGTGCCGCGCCAGATTACTCCGCCGCGCCACAACGCTAGCAGCATCGAGCGCAGCATGGTGTATGCGAACAGGATGGTGCTTACGGGGTGCAGCAAGAAATAATATGGCGGGATGGATGATCTCCAAGACATTCCTACGTAGATTGAGAACATCGAAAATAGGGCGACGGCGTAAGGCAATCGCGCCCATCCGTGCGCCGATACGACTCCGATGAAAGGAAATAAATTTAAAAACAGCAGCGCGGCAACCGATAGCAGCACTCGCCACCACTGGAATGACAAAATGGCGAAAGAATTCTTCGTCAGATTATTTACTACGCCCATCGCTCCCTTTGCCCATCGGACGGTAATCAAGTCATCACCGAAGACGTTGCGCTGGGCGTATCCGCTTTCTTTGACCACTTTGCCCAGTTTCATATCGTCTACTATCTCGAAACGCACAGTCTGATAGGTTCCAATCGCCTCGTAGACGCTGCGCCGGATCAGGTTGAACGCTCCGACTCCGATGTGGTCTTTGGTTTTTGGATCGGCGACCCTCCAGGGGCGATGTCCGAAGACAAATAATGTCTGGAAGAAGGCGATCATCATTTTTTCTCCCGCACTTTTCATAATCATGCGCGGGAAGACGACGAGATGGTCAGCCCGTTCTGTCTCGGCATAGACAAGGGCGCGTCGCACGGATTCCGGCTTGAACAGTACGTCAGCGTCGGTGAAGAGCAGCCAGTCGCCGCTGGCTTGTGCTGCTGCCTTCCACATTGCGTGCGCTTTGCCTAGCCATCCCGCTGGCAATGTTTCGATGTGAATGACTTTCAGGAGTCGGGAGGCATTGGCGCCCGCTGCGACAGAATCCATAACCTCACCAGTGCGGTCGGTGGAGCGATCATCGACGGCGATGATTTCGTAGTTGGGATAATCGAGCTCAAGAAGCTGGGAAAGAGTTTTTGCAATATTCTCTTCTTCGTTGCGGGCGGGAACGATGATGCTTAGGCGGGGAACAGGAGAGGCTGGATTTTGATCCCATTCCGCATGGGAGATGTCGGGAATCCTCAACATGCCGAAACCCGCGCCCACCAATCGCGAGAGCCAGGTGAGTCCCAGGAAGCAGCCTGCGATCCAGTAAAAATAAGTCATCCGGGTTGGACACCGGTTTCTGTTGTCTGCACTTCGGGTGCGAAGCGCATTCCGTAAAACAGTATTGCAGATGAAATCGCCATTGCGATGATGGGAAGAATGAAAGCGGCCTGCAGTGATTGGCGGTCGGCGACGTAGCCCATCAGCGTAGGCGAAGGGACGTCGCCGAGCAGGTGGAATATAAAAATGTTTACCGCGATTGCGGTCGCACGAATATGCGCGCCTACGGCATTCACCAGCGCGGTATTGAGTGGCGAGGTATTGAGCAGAAGCAGAAAGGCGGCTACGGCGATTGCAGGAAGCATAAGCGGTCCCCGGGTGAACAAGCCGATGAACATCACGGGGACGCCTAGGCCCATGCTGATCGCGGATACGAAATAGTAGGAGCTCTTCATTCGGGGGAGGAGGCGATCTCCGATCCATCCTCCGGCGAGGGAAGCGAGGATTCCGGCAACGACGACGATTTTGCCAAACATGAGATTCGCCGATTCAAGACTGTAACCGCGGACGCGAGAGAGAAACGTCGGCATCCACACCTGGATTCCACCGAGAGAGAATGTTCCCGCAGCCATTCCCAAGGTTACAGTTAGAAAGGCAGCGTTGCGCGCGAGTCCACGCAACGTTCCGCGCTCGAAGGTCTCCTTCTGAGAATCGAATTGACCACGCGGCGGTTCTGGGATAAACAATAGAGCAATCGCTAGAAGGAAACCTGGCACGCCGGCGACGTAAAAAGGATAACGCCATCCCAGACTCGGGCCAAGCTTTCCGCCAAGAAGATAGCCCATCGCCGTACCTACGGGGATCGCCAGATAAAATATGCCGAAAATGCGTCCTCGTATCCGCTCCGGGAAGAGGTCGGCGACAAAAGTTGGGGCGATCGTTACGAATGTGGCTTCGCCGACTCCGACCAGCGTGTGGCGAAGCAGTAATTCCCAGTAAGTGTGCGTCACAGCGGTGAGCAGTGTGAGAGCGCTCCAAAAAAACGCGCCAACAATAATGATCCACTTACGCGAATACCGGTCAGCTAGCGGACCGGCAAATGGCGCAGCAACCATATAAAAACCGAGAAACGCGCTGGTGAGATATCCAACTTGGGTGTTGGTGAGATGAAACTCGCTTTGTACCAGCGGCTGCACGGCGAATAGCACTGAGCGGTCAATATAGTTGAGTAAATTCAGCGCGGTGAGCAGTGCGAGCGCGGTTCGCGGATAGAGTTTGGTGGATGGCACTTTGCGGGACTATAGCATGGCGGGTTGGCAGGAACTTAGTTCACAGTTTCGGGTTTCTAGTTTCCAGTTCGTAGTTCTTAGTTTTCTGCCTTGGCCATCGCGCCACTACAGTCGTCGAGATTCCTCCGCGGGGGCGGAAATCGCCTTTCACTTCCGCCCATACTGGACGCACCCAGCGAACAACATCTTTTAAGACGCGATTTACGACGTTCTCCTGAAAGATTCCCAGATTTCGATACGACTGGAGATATTCCTTCAGCGACTTCAGCTCCAGACATTCCTTATCAGGCATGTAGCGGATGCTCAGGTGGCCGAAATCCGGCAGGCCAGTTTTTGGACAGACTGAAGTGAATTCTGGATCGTCAATCGCGATTTCGTATCCGGGAAACTGGTTGGGCCAAGATTCGATTTCCGGAAAATCCGCGTCGAGGCCAGATTGGGCGTGGTCGCGAGTATATCGGGGAGACTTTGGCATGCTCCATTGTAACCAGCATTCGGCGGAAGTTTTGGGAACGAAGTGAATACCTCTACTAAGTTTGTGCATCCAATGGCTTAAGTATGACCTGGCTCAAGACCAAGTGATACATTTAGGCGACTAGTTTCTTAAATGGCATTCGTTGAAAAAAGAAGACCCGGGATTTTTGGCGGCCGTCGCTGGCTTGGATGGTCAATCGGCATCGTCGCGGCAATAGTGCTGCTGGGTTCGTTCATGTCCCACGGCGACCCGGTTCCGGTTATGGCGACTACAGTCGAGCGCACCACGATTCGAAACATAGTCACCACTAACGGAAAAGTCGAGCCAGTTCAGAGCTTCGAGGCCCACGCCCCAACGGCCACGACGATAAAGAAATTATTCGTCCGGGAGGGCGATGCAGTTAAGAAAGGGCAACTGCTGGTGCAGATGGACGATGCCGAGGCGCGCGGACAGGCGGCGCGGGCTCTGTCGGAAATGCGAACCTCTGAGGCCGACAATAGCGCGATTAACAGTGGCGGCAGTCAAGAAGAAGTACTGACATTGCAGTCGGAACTGACCAAGGCGCGCACGCAGCACGATGCAGCGCTTCGAAACCGTGACGCTTTGCGGCGTCTACAGCAGAATGGCGCGGCGTCGCCGGGCGAGGTGCAGGCCGCCGAAGAACAATTGCAGCGGGCTGAAGCCGATCTGAAATTGCTGGAGCAGAAACAGAAGGATCGTTACTCGACTCCCGAAATCTCTCGCGTTCAGGCGCAAATCGGAGAGGCACAGACTGCATATTCCGCAGCTGAGGATCTGCTCAATCAACTGAATGTCCGCGCTCCATTTGATGGCATCGTTTATTCGCTTCCCGTCCATCAGGGTGGGTATGTGAATCCCGGAGATTTGGTCTTGCAAGTGGCTGATTTGTCCAAAGTATTGGTCCGAGCCTTTGTCGACGAGCCTGATGTGGCGCGACTGGCGCCGGGTCAGCGGATTCAGGTCACCTGGGACGCTATGCCCGGCCGAACTTGGGAGGGCACATTAACATCGGTGCCGACGACTTTGAGGCTGCATGGGACAAGAAATGTTGGAGAAACAACCTGCGTTGTCGACAACGCGGATCGCAAGCTGCTGCCCAATGTGAATGTTGGCGTCAGCATCGTGACCGCTGAGCACAAAGACGCGCTGGCTGTCCCGCGCGAAGCCGTCCGCCAGGACGATAGCAAGCCATACTTGTTTCAAATTGTTGACAATGAGCTTCGACGGCGGGACATCACAACGTCGGTATCGAACCTGACTCAGGTGGAAATTACCAGCGGGGTCCCGGAAAAGGCGCTAGTCGCGCTCGCCTCTACAAATTCCAAACCGCTGCATGAAGGACTGGTTGTGAAGGTGGTTCATTAGTGTCTATTTGAAGCCGCTGAACATAACCACATCAGTATCGTTGTAGCGAGCGCGGGTAACGGCGAACTTCTTTCCGTCGCGCGACCAAGCGTATGCGAGTACAAGAGCTGGTTCAGAATCGAAGTGGGTCAACTGTACCGGCGCGCCGCCGGCCAGCGGCTGCATGTACACGTTCTGCGTGTTCCCCGTTGTATTGTGGACAAAGGTTAGCGCGTGGCCATCGGGTGTCCACCCAAGCCTCTGCCAATTGTATGTCGAGGGTACCTCGATCTCCTGGAGGGATGCGCCGCCCTCCAACCTCTGCACGACCAACTTCGACTTAGTGGCGGCTCCTTGTCCCTCGAACCGTCCATAGGCGATTGACGTGCCGTCCGGGGACACAACTGGCGATGTCACGTTTCCGTGTGCTAATTCCACGGGTGCACCACCATCAATGGAGACTTTGAAATTGTGATAGACGTTGTCAGTGGCCTGAGGTCCTGAATAGAGGACCCATTTGCCGTCAGGCGTGCAGGACGATGTCTCCTCGTCCTTCCCTAAGGTGAGCTGCTTCAACTCGCCAGTGGCGGCATTCAGACGCCAAAGATTCGGCGTGTTGCCCTCGAGAACTCTGGAGACGATGACAATGTCGCCGAGTCCGCAGGCTTTTGCGTCGATTGTCACATCATCATTCTCCAGCAATCGAACCCGGTTAGTGCCATCGCCGGCAGTTGAATAAATGTGAAACGCTCCGTCTCGCTGCAGGAGTTTGCCCCCCGCAGTCCATGAAAGACCGTACCCGGTTGCCTGTTCGGTCGAGATAGGCGTCAGTTTCCAATCGATTTTGTCGTTAAGGATGGAGGGCGAGTCGCCCACATAAATCGTCGCAGCCGGGCGCCCTTGGGCCGTGACAAACGATTTGCCGTCACCGGCAACGCTCAGCGAGCTGTACTGACTTAGGTCGTTGCTTATTTTGAAGGGATCTCCCGCAGAATAGGGCTGAAACCAGATCTGCTGCCGCAGCCCGGTCGACTTTTCCGCCGCTACCTCGAACAGCCCGGAGGAATCGGGGAGCCACGCGATGGCATTAACGAACATCGGTGTTGGAAAAGTCTTTACCAACTTGCCCAGTGGGGTGAGAATCAGAACTGACGTAAGCGCGTTCTTTCCCACTGCAAAAGCGCCGACCGCGATGAGGTCGCCCGAAGCCGACCAAGAAGGATCAGTGAGCAAGCCGTCGATCCCGGACTTACGCCGGAAGATGACATTCTCATTGCCGCCGTCCGTATTCGCGACCAACAACTGATCCTCGCCCTTGCTGGAGATCGTGCGCCTGTACGCCATTTGTTTGCCGTCGGGCGAGAACGCAACCCCGCTGGCCACGTCACTCACGATCTGCCGCGATGCCCCACCCAGGGCAGGCACACCATAAACATTTGTATTGTTTTGGTTCGATGGGTCTCCGTGAGTGTAATAAAGATAGTTGCCGTCCGGCGTGAAAGTGGCTCCAAAGCCAAAGAAACCGGTCTGCGGCGGCACTACAGTTACTTCGCTGCCGGTGGCAACCTGCTTGACCCGCAGACTGCGTTCCCCTTCGCGCCTGCCATACGCGACCAATCTGCCGTCAGCCGAAATACTGGCAAAACTTATGACTTGTCCGTGGTCGGTAAGGGGCCGGATGCTGATATTGCGAGTATCGATGGAAGGCGCGCTCCGGCTCAGATATTTGTAGAGCCCAAATCCTGCCGCGAGTATCAGCACCAAAACTACGACGCTCGCGACAATCAGCTTGCCTTTATTCCTACGGGCCTCGCCGATAAGCACGGAACTCGAAGATGGTCCGGCAGAAGCGGACGGTGCACCGGGCGAGGGCCCGGTAGCTGGAGGTGGTCCCGAGGCAGAAGAAACTTCGGAAGGGGGCTCTGTCACCACTCTGCCCGATTCCGTCTCGCGCTTCAGCCGCTTCAGGTCGGCTCGCATGTCGGACGCGTGCTGATAACGCAAATCCCGGTCCTTCTCCAACGCCTTGTGGATGATGCGTTCGAGTTCAGCGGGAACTTCCGGATTGATCCGCACCGGAGCCGTCGGCGCTTTCCGCAGAATCGCATCGAAAATATCGCCTGTGCCTTCGCCTCGGAACGGGACCGTGCCCGTCACCATTTCATAGAGCACCGCTCCGAATGAGAAGAGATCGGTGCGCGGATCTAACTCCTTGCCTCGCACCTGCTCCGGAGACATGTAGGCGACCGTGCCCAGCGTAGACCCGGGGCTGGTCAGATGTTCTTCGCTCAACAGCGTTTCTTGAACAGTCGCGGTCGCGCCCTCGGCGACGCGGTTGCTTCGCAGCGTCACCTTTGCCAAACCGAAATCCAGAATCTTGGCACGGCCGCGCTTGGTCACGAAAAGGTTTGCTGGCTTGATGTCGCGATGGACAATTCCCTCGGCGTGGGCGGCGTCGAGCGCGTCGGCAATCTCAATGGCGAGGGACAGCACCGTTTCCATTTCCAGGGATCGTCCTGCGATGCGGTGCTTCAGAGTCAGTCCATCCAGAAACTCCATGGCGATAAACGTTTGCCCATGCTGGTCATCAATCTCGTGGATGGTGCAAATATTGGGATGATTCAGGGCAGAGGCGGCTTTGGCTTCGCGCTGAAAACGGCTGAGGGCTTGCTGATCTTTGGCCACCTCGTCGGGCAGGAACTTGAGAGCTACGAAGCGATCAAGTTTGACATCTTCGGCTTTGTAGACGACGCCCATGCCACCGCCGCCGATCTTCTCGACGATGCGGTAGTGCGAGATGGTTTCGCCGATCATTATGAGACGCGCGTCACGCTGGTCCGATTCATCTTACGGACGGGCGCATTCCCCCGTCAATGAATGGCGGGGTGGTGTATACGATCGGCAAAATTCTCCCCGAAGGAATCGACCATGCGGCAACAGGTCAATGAGTATGATTGCGTGTTATCGAAAGCTAGACTGGAACCGTGAACTTCTCCGGCGTAAAGTGTTGATGTGAAATTTCCTAGCGTCTTCTTTATGGCTGCCATTTTCGTAGTATCTGCTAATGCGCAAGTGTCCAAACCGGAGGGTGTGGTAAATGAACTTCGGAAGTCGCATTCGGCGGTCAAGTGGAACAGCAAATCCGCAATCGTTGCAGATGTAACCTGTGATGGAAATCTGGATACTGTCATTTTGGGTTCCGAGAAGAACAACGTCATCGTAGGGATCGTATCGGGAGCACACCCAAACAAGACGAAAGTATTCTCCTTCCCGATTAGACCATCTACACAGGACGTGTTTTGTGCGTTCCCCACCCGAATTGAAATAGCGCCTCTGGATTGCAAATCTGAAACAGGCGCTCTTCCAGGTTGTAAACCCGTCAAAGCATGTCAGGCGTTCAGTGTTAGCGACAACAAGTGTGACCCATTCAACTTCTACTGGGATTCCTCAACCAAGTCTCTCGTGTGGTGGCGAAACTAGGTATCTGCCGAAACACCGCAGTTACACTAATTGAATCGGACGAGGGTAAGGGGTAAATGCCGCGTCGTTTGAAACTCTCGCCTTTGCAGCGCGACGTCGTGATGATGCTCGAAGAAGCGGGAGCAGAGACGATAGGAACCGTTATCGCAACTGTAAAGCCAGCGAATCAGAATGAGTTCCGTGCACAGGTCGACGAGTTGATAGAGCTTGGCTCCGCGTTGAAAGCATAAGCTAATCTCACGCTCCGTGCGTCAGCCGCCGTGACTGCTCAGTTGGCGTAACACCGGCACACAAGCCCGTCAATCAATGACGGCGCCGCCTCGCCGTCATCGCCAACGATTAGTCCACACAGTCACTGACGCTTGAGGTGTCTAATGAACGGTCGTCCGAAAGCACTATTGACTCGAACAGCGCGGTACCTCTAAATTGATGAAGGATGCGTTTAGCTAAGTCACTTTTGCTGGCTGTGCTCGCCGTAGCTCTTGGGGCTTACGGATTCGACTGCGAGGCTATGCCGACGCCACAACAGGCGAGCCAGTGCTGCCGGTCTATGTCGATGCACTGCTCGTCGCACGGATCGCATGGCATGGATTGCTGCAAGACGATGCGGACAGTTCACGCTCCTTTTGTGCGATCCTCGTCGGCGCGGGGGTTGTCCACTTCGCCGATCGTCTTCGCAGTGATACCGGCTGCTGGCAAGTCTACTGGCGTGCATTCCTCTGATTTGAGCATCGCGACATATTGTCATGCTCCACCCGAATCGCCCTTAGCGGCTGCTCGGCCCCTCCGCGTCTAAATCTCACCCTCCAAATACTTTTTGCGTTTTTCAGGCACGCGTGTGCCTTAGCTTTGCTGTTTTTCTGGAGGAGATCTGTGAGATTGCAAAAGCCAGGGATTTTTTGCGGGATGTGGGTGCGGCTCGCGCTCGTCGTATTATTTTGCGGCTCAATTGCGAGCGCGCAAGGATCAGCACCCGAAACCTTCGGTCAGGAACAAAACCACAGGTCAGTTGAGGTTGCCTCGGCACCGCAGCAACATCCGCATTCTGAGGCGGTCGTTCCGCTGCAAGATTTGTTAACCGAGGCGGAGCAGAACAATCCGCAAATTCAGGCCGCGCGGTTGGCCTGGGAGGCGGCGAAGCAGGTTCCTTCCCAGGTTTCGACGCTTCCCGATCCTCAGTTCAATGTGCAGCAAGTCAATGTCGGCAGCCCGAGACCTTTCGCGGGATATACAAACAGCGACTTTGCGTATATCGGATTCGGTGTGTCTCAGGACTTTCCTTATCCAGGCAAGCTGCGATTAAAAGGCGACATAGCCAGACGAGATGCAGACGTTGTGCAGCAGCAATACGAGTCTGTCCGCCGTGCCATTTTGACCGAAGTCAAATCCGCATACTTCCAGCTTGCCTATCTCTCAAAGACTCTGGGAATTCTTGAGAGCGATGGAGACCTTCTTCAGCAGGTTGAGAAGGCGGCGGACGCACGTTACCGCTCGGGGATGGGGAACCAGCAGGACCTGTTGCAAGCGCAGCTTCAGCAAACCAAACTGCTCCGCGAAATCACGATGCACCATCTGGAAGTGGCAAAGGTAGAGGCACGGATCAAGCAGTACCTCAACCGCTCGCAATCTTCGCCCGACATAGAGCCCTCCGACCTTGTGGAGACGGCGCTCCCGCAAACATTCGAGGAACTGCTCTCTGCCGCGAACAGTCAGAACCCGGAGATTTCTGCTGCTAAGAAAATGGTTGAGAAGCAGCAACTGCAAGTCGATCTTGCGCACAAGGATTTCTACCCCGACTTCAATGTCCAATACATGTGGCAACGCACCGACCCGACTCAATTTCGTGCCTACTACATGCTTGGCGTGGGAGTTCGCGTTCCGATTTATAGAGGTCGCAAGCAGCGTCCCGAGCTCGCTCAGGCGGAGGCTGAGTTGAACCGCTCCCGCAGTGAGTCGGAAATGCAGTCGCAACAGATTGCCTTTGAACTTCGAAGTGAATACGACACACAGCAGAAAACCGCTGAGTTGCTGAAGATTTATCGTGAGGGGCTTTTGCCACAGGTACGGGCGGGATTCCAGGCTGGAATTGCTGCATATCAAAACAATCGCCAGGATTTTCAAGCGGTGCTGGCTTCGTTTCTCGATGTCCTGAATTTGGACGAGGACTACTGGAAAAACATTGCCGAACGGGAAACGGCGCTGGCCCGGCTCGAACAACTCACCGGACTGTCATTGCGAGAGGAAGGGACGAAGAGATGAAAACCTACCGCACGGGGTTTTGGCTGGCTTTGATTGGAAATATCGTGCTCGTCGTCGTGCTCGTTGGAGTGTGGCTGCATTATCGCTCTGCGAGGCCAATGGCGGTTTCGGAAACGAAAGAGACGAATGCTGCCAACCAGAATTCTATGACCGACACGACGGCTCCACCGCTGGCATCGTCCGACGCGGCGCTGATTCCGGTGCAAATCTCTGCGCAACGTTTGCAAAGTATCGGAGTCAAGACCGGCAAGGTCGAACGAAAATCGCTCGAAGATGAAATTCACACGACGGGGAATGTGGCACTGGATGAAACCAAGCTGGCTTATGTCCAGGTTCGGTTCTCCGGCTTTGTCCAAAGAGTCTTTGTGGATGCCACGTACCAATACGTTCGCAAGGGACAGCCTCTCTTTACAATTTACAGCCCTGATCTGGTTGCTACGGAACGCGAATATTTGGTCGCAAAGCAGAATCAGCGACAGGTGGAGCAGAGCACTGTGGCGGGTGTCGCATCGAGTGCCGCATCTTTGCTCGACGCCACCGCTGAGCGCCTCAAGCAGTGGGGCGTTCCCCAGAAGGAAATAGCGAGGTTGGAATCCACCGGCGGAGTGCAACAGGAACTTGAAATTGATTCACCGGTCTCTGGCTATGTCACTGAACGCAACGCTTTCCCCAGTGTTGCGGTTCAACCAGAAAAGCGTCTCTACACGATCGCCGATCTGTCGACCGTCTGGGTTCAGGCGCAAGTTTTCCAGAACGATCTGGAACGTATTAGGGTGGGCGCTCCCGCCACGCTTGAAGTGAATACTTATCCGGGCCGCACGTTTACTGGCCGTGTGGACTTTATCTATCCGCAGGTGGATATGGACACGCGGACGGCCAAGGTGCGCGTTGTCTTTCACAACCCTGGACTTCAACTCAAGCCTGGCATGTTCGTTAACGTGGACTTGAAAGTTCTTATGGGACGCCAACTGGTTATCCCTGCAAGCGGAGTCCTACAGTCCGGCACTCGCCAAATTGCTTTTGTGGAGCGCAGCGACGGATACCTCGAACCACGCGATGTGCAACTTGGAGCCCGCGTAGGTGATGATTTCATTGTGCTGAAAGGATTGAAAGCCGGCGAGCAAATTGTTACATCGGCAAACTTTCTGATCGATTCCGAGAGCCAGCTTCAAGCCGCAGCCGGTTCCTTCGTTCCGCCTCCCCCCGGCGCTGGTGCTGCGGCGGCGATGAACTCGCCAGCACAAATCCAGGCCGTGGCGGAACTGACGACCGATCCCACTCCGCCGCATAAAGGGAGCAACACCGTGCTGGTAAGACTCACCTCCAACGACGGGAAGCCCGTGACCGGAGCACAAGTGACGGTGACGTTCTTTATGGCGGCCATGCCTGCCATGGGGATGGCCGCAATGAAAACTGCCATATCCCTGAATGACAAAGGAAGCGGCACGTATGAAGGAAAAGGCGATTTGGGTTCAGGCGGAAGTTGGCAGGTGAACATCACTGCCACCCAGAACGGACAGGTGATTTTGAGCAAGCTGTTAAATCTGAACGCAACAGGAGGGATGTAAATGAAGAAGCGAACAAGTGATTGCTATTCAGGCCGTGGTCTTCTTGGCCTCCATCGGAGGCTTCTACTTGGATTTGGCATGCTCTTTTCACTGAGTTGCCTTGCGGCTTAGGCACAGTCAGACACGGGAAGTGGTGCAATGAGTATGCCGTCAGACGCCCAATCCACTGCGAAGAAGTCGATGCCGATGGCGCAGGCCACAGTTGAGGTCACAACTGATCCATCGCCGCCGCAAAAAGGAACTAACACCGTCTCGGTGAAACTGACTTCGAAGGACGGCAAACCAATTGATGGAGCAAAAGTAACGGTCACGTTCTTCATGGCGGCAATGCCTGACATGGGAATGGCGGCGATGAAAACGGTGATCACCGCGAGCGACAAAGGCGGGGGCAGCTACGAAGGCAAAGGTGACATTGGCTCGGGCGGGGCTTGGCAAGTGACTGTCAAGGCTTCAAAGAGCGGTCACGTCATCGCAACCAAAAAGTTAACCATTAACGTAGCCGGAGGCATGTGACGTGATCTCCCGATGGATTGATTGGTGCGCTCAAAACCGCTTCCTTGTTTTCACCGGGACATTGCTGCTTGTGCTAGCAGGAATCTGGTCTCTGCGTCACATACCGCTCGACGCATTGCCCGATATTTCCGACGTGGAAGTTATCATCCACACGAGCTGGGAGGGTCAGCCTCCCAGCATCATCGAAGATCAAGTTACTTATCCCATCGTCACGACCCTTCTCGCGGCGCCGCACGTTAAGGCTGTGCGAGCCCAAACCATGTTTGGGGACTCTTACGTTTTTGTTGTCTTTGAAGACACGACAGACCTTTACTGGGCACGGTCACGAGTTTTGGAATACATGCAGCAGATAACGGGACGTTTACCGGAGGGCGTGCATCCTGTCATCGGGCCGGATGCGACCGGAGCAGGATGGGTCTATGAATACGCCCTTGTGGACCGCAGCCATCGACGCAGTTTGGCCGACTTGCGCAGCCTTCAAGATTGGTATTTGCGCTACCAGCTCGAAACAGTTCCCGGAGTGGCGGAGGTAGCCACGATTGGCGGATTTGTGCGTCAGTACCAGGTCAATCTCGACCCCGACAAACTTCGCGCCTATGGCATTCCTCTCTCAACTGTGATTGAAAGAGTTCGAGGAAGTACGAATGAAGTTGGTGGTCGCCTGCTGGAAATGGGCGGAGCTGAGTACATGATTCGCGGCCTCGGCTATTTGCATTCGCTGAGCGACCTGGAAACCGTTCCTGTGATGACGAAGAACGGAACGCCCGTGCTCGTCCGAGACCTTGGGACAGTTACATTCGGGCCCGACATTCGCGAAGGAGTTGCCGAGTGGCAAGGGGAAGGCGAAACGGTTGGTGGCATTGTCGTGATGCGCGACGGCATGAATGCCCTCACCGTCATCAATGGAATCAAGCAGAAACTGTTGGAAATCAAACCCTCGCTGCCACCAGGCGTGGAAGTTGTTGCAGGGTACGACCGCTCGGGATTGATCCATGCATCTATCGAAACTCTGCAACGCGATTTGTTCGAAGAGGCGATCATCGTCAGCATCGTGATTGTCATCTTCCTATTCCACTTCCGCTCGGCGTTGATTCCGATTTTGACGCTGCCTATCGCAGTAGTGGCAGCCTTCATCCCGATGTACTACCTCCATGTCACGTCGAACATCATGTCGCTCGGCGGTTTGGCCCTAGCGATTGGCGTCCTCGTGGACGCCGCTATCGTCATGGTTGAAAACGGATACCGGCAGCTTTCCGAGCGGCAATCCGAAAGCCCTGATGCTCTTCCTGAAACGCAGCGGCGAAAAATACTGTTGAATTCTGCCAAACAAGTCGGTCCGGCTATTTTCTTTTCGCTGATCATCATTGTGGTTTCGTTTCTGCCGGTATTTTTATTGGAGGCGCAGGAAGGTCGCATGTTTCGCCCGCTGGCATGGACAAAGACGCTAGCAGTTGGCTTCTCCTCTGTCCTGGCTATTACGCTCGTTCCGGTGCTCATGATTCTATTTATTCGCGGGCAGCTGACACCTGAATCGCGGAATCCCATTTCAAGAATCACTCAGGCTGTTTATCTGCCGGTTCTACGCCTCTGCTTGCGCTTTCGCAAAACTACATTGCTGCTGAATTTGCTGTTTCTTGTGGTCACGCTGCCGCTCGCCTTTCACATTGGCAGTCAATTCATGCCTCCCCTGTTTGAGGGCTCGGCTCTTTACATGCCTACAGCCTTGCCTGGAATCTCAATTGGACAGGCCTCTCAGTTATTGCAAGAACAGGACCGGATCATTCGCACGTTTCCCGAAGTCGAGACTGTCTTCGGCTCCATCGGGCGATCCGACAGCGCGACCGATAATGCTCCGCTGGATATGTATGACACGACGGTCATGCTCAAGCCGCGTAGTCAATGGCGTACGGGAATGACCTACGAGAAGCTAATTCAAGACATGGACGCGAAACTCCAGTTTCCCGGCCTGTCCAACACGTGGACCATGCCGGTCGAGAACCGTCTTGATATGGAGTTAACGGGCATCAAGACACCCCTCGGATTGAAGATTCAGGGACCAAACCTGGAGGGCATTCAGCAAGTTGGCGCACGTGTACAACAGATACTCTCAGCCATCCCTGAGATGCGCTCAATTTTTGCCGAACGTGTCTCGCAAGGCTTCTATCTCAACGTCGAAGTCAACCGGGCAGAGGCCGCCCGTTACGGTCTGACCATTAGCGATGTTCAACAGGCGGTCAGTTCGGGAATCGGTGGTCAAATGGTTGCTGAAAATGTCGAGGGACGCGAACGCTACCCGGTCAATGTCCGCTACAACCGCGACTTTCGGGACAACGTCGATGAACTGCGACGTGTCCTGATTGGAACACCGTCTGGAGCGCAGATTCCTATCGCGGATGTGGCAAAACTCTCCTTCTCGCGGGGACCCTCGATGATCCGTGATGAAGATGGCGCGCTGACCGGCTACGTTTACCTTGATCTGAACACGAACGACTACGGCGGGTTCGTGGATCGCGCGACCAAATTACTCAAACAGAAACTCGCACCGCCTCCCGGCTTCACCTACAAGTGGTCGGGCGAATACGAGTTTGAACTGCGGGCAAGGAAGCGATTGCAGCTCATTCTTCCAATCGTGTTTTTTGTCATCTTCGTTTTGTTATATATGGTGTTCCACTCTGTCGCTGAGGCCGCCGTTCTCATTTTTCCTACGATTTACGCTTTGACGGGCGGGCTGATTCTCCAGCGGCTACTTGGCTACAACTTCAGCGTCGCGGTGTGGGTAGGCTACATCGCTCTATTCGGAATCGCCGTTGAAACTGGCGTCGTGATGGTCGTCTATCTCCACGAAGCCTTGGATCATCGGCTCAAGTCGGGTGCCGCGCTTCGTCACGAGGACATCGAAGCCGCCGTAATCGAAGGGGCCGTTCAGCGACTCAGGCCAAAATTGATGACGGTCTGTGTTGTTCTCGCCAGCCTAATCCCGATTCTGTGGGAAACAGGAGTCGGCTCCGATGTCATGAAGCCAATTGCCGCTCCCATCGTGGGCGGCATGATTACATCGACGATTCACGTTCTGATTCTAGTGCCCGTGTTCTTTGCTCTGATGAAGGAGCGCGCGCTACGGCGAGGTACATTACAAACGAGAGAACCACATTCGGGCACTGAGTAAACCCACTGGTTTCGCGCGGCGAGATGCGGGTGACGGACGAACGCTATCGTTCAACAACCAGCGCATCCATCTCCAGGAACTCCTGCACGATCGGTTCCTGGCATTGTTCCATCTCGGCGTAGGTGCCGAAGAAAAGCGCTTTTGCTTCGTGCAAGAAGACGATGCGATTTGCGAGTTTCCTTGCCAGGCGCATGTCGTGAGTTACCACCACGCTGGTCAAGCGGAGCTGAGTCTTTAAGCGCTTGATGAGGTCGCCTAAGAGCTGGGCCATGAGAGGATCGACCATGGTTGTAGGCTCGTCATATAAAACACATTCGGGTTGGGCAGCGAGCGCGCGGGCAATCGCTACAGAGCGTTTCATGCCAGTGGAGAGATCCGACGGAAGCTGGTCTCCCATTTCCTTGACGCCGACCATTTCGAGCAAGCCATCCACAATCTGGAAAATCTGTTCTTCGCTGACGCCTTTCCGCTCTCTAAGCGGAAATGCGATGTTCTCGCGCACGGTGAGCGAATCAAAAAGCGCGCCGTTTTGAAAGACCATGGTTACTTTCTTGCGGATTTGCTCCAATTCAGGTTCGGTGAAATCAGTGATATCTTGCTGGGCGACGATCGCCCGGCCGGAATCTGGCTTCAGAAATCCCATGATGATTTGCAGGGTCACTGATTTGCCGACACCGCTGCGGCCGAGAATGCAAACCGTTTCTCCCGGCATGACGTCGAAGGTGACGCGCTCGAGCACGTGATGATCGTTGAAAGCCTTAGAGATATCCTTGAAAGCTATATAGGGAGTTGGTTGCTCTTTTGTGGGTGGTTGGGCCGGTGTGCTCATTGTTTAAGATTCTCGCAAGATGTCTTCTCACCAAATCTAAGGTCAGCTTCCCGCCACTCTTTGGGGGTGTTAATGTTGCGAAACATTTCAGGCCGAAAGCCCAGCTGTTGCAGCTCCGCTTCCTCAATCACTCTGGTTTTGACGCTGGAAAATAGCATATCGAGCCTGTTTTGCCCGAGGATCAAGGATTGCTCCGCCAATGCGGCAAACTCTTTTCGATACACCGCACATAAAGAATGAATGTGTCCTCCGGAGCGCGGCACCGTGACCACGGCATCGCTTTGGCGGGCTTCCGAAATCAGAAACTCCAAGAAGCTTCCGTCAATAACGGGCGCGTCGACTGCGAGCATAAGGTTCAGTGCTGTCTTGGTGCTAAGTAGCGCGGCATGAATTCCGCCTAACGGGCCGCGCTCTGGATAGACGTCTTCAACCACCGTACCAAACTTGGCAAATTTCGCTGCCTCGCCCACAATTCTTACGCTCGGCGTCAATGGCCTCGCCAAATTCAGCGCTCGCGAGAGAATCGTCTCGTCCCCAAGCCGCAGGAACGCCTTGTCCTCTCCCATGCGGCTGCTTTTGCCACCCGCCAATATGAAAGCCGTGAGGTCGTCCACGGGCTGATGATACACGGCGGCGAGAAAGAGAAGCTGCGCGGGTCCGCCTTTACTCCCATTCAATCGTTCCAGGCGGCTTGGAAGTTATGTCGTAGACGACCCGGTTCACGCCCTTCACTTCATTCACGATTCGGCTGGAGATCGTCTTCAAGACTTCGTGCGGCAAGGGCACCCAGTCGGCGGTCATGCCATCTTCTGAATGCACCGCGCGAACGGCGCATGTATACGCGTATGTTCGCTGGTCGCCCATGACGCCCACCGACATTACCGGTAAAAGCACCGCGAAAGATTGCCAAATTTTGGTATAGAGGCCGGCACGTCGGATTTCAGTCACTACAATGTCATCACACTCGCGCAGGATTGCTAGCCGCTCGGGAGTTACTTCGCCCAAAATCCGCACGGCGAGACCGGGGCCGGGAAAGGGTTGCCGTTGAAGAACCTCATCGGGCATCCCAAGATCGCGGCCAATTTTTCGGACTTCGTCTTTGAATAAGTCCTTCAACGGCTCGATGAGTTTGAGCTTCATCTTCTCGGGCAAGCCACCGACATTGTGGTGCGACTTGATCACCTGCGAAGGCCCGCGAACTGAACGGGACTCGATCACGTCGGGATAGAGCGTGCCCTGCACCAGCCAATCGACGCCGCCCTCCAACTCCTCGATCTTTCGTGCTTCTTCGTCGAATACGGCAATAAATTCCGAGCCAATGATCTTGCGTTTCGTTTCGGGGTCGGTGACGCCCGCCAATTTGCCGAGAAAACGCTCTGTCGCATCCACGGCGATTACGTGCAACCCGAGTTTGTCGCGCAAGGTTTTTTGCACGGTTTCAAATTCATTTTTTCGCAGCGTGCCGCTATTCACGAAGACACAGGTTAGCTTTGAAGTACCACTGTCGTTCTTATCCCGGAGCGCTCGGTCTACGAGCGTGGCGGCCACTGCTGAATCCACGCCGCCAGAGAGCGCACAGATTGCGCGGCCTTTTCCGACGGTCTGTCGAACACTCGCGATGGTTTCATCGATGAAGCGTTGCGGCGTCCAGTTGGGTTTTGCCGCGCAAATGTTGAGAACAAAATTTCGGAGGATGTCGGTTCCTAAAGGAGTGTGATGAACTTCGGGGTGGAACTGCACCGCCCACATCCTTTTTGCCGAATTCTCGATCGCGGCAACCGCGTTGGCCGACTTGGCAGTGAGCGCGAAACCAGCTGGAAGTTCTACGGCTTCGTCGCCGTGCGACATCCAAACCGCGAGGACTTTGGGGAGGGCCTCGAAAAGCCTCGATCCATTTAGAATTTCGACCTTGGCATGGCCATACTCGCGCTTCTCGGCAGGATGCACTTTGCCGCCAAGGGCGTGCACCATGTACTGCAAGCCGTAGCAGATTCCAAGAATCGGGGTACCCATCTCGAAGATTCGAGGATCGGCGGTCGGAGCATCTATGTCGTAGACGGACGAAGGTCCACCGGAGAGAACGATGCCAACCGGAGAATAACTTTGAATCTCATCGAGCGGAGAATTGCAGGGAAGCACCACCGAAAAGACGTTCTGCTCGCGGATGCGGCGCGCGATCAGTTGCGAATACTGCGCGCCAAAGTCGAGGACAACGATGGATTGGGTTTCCACCAATAAATGTCTCAGATCGAAGCGCTAGTGTAAAGGAAAACGAGTGATGTCATAAATGGGCTGAAATGCCCTTTTTGCTTTCCGACGGGAGGCGAAGATGCTTGCCTGTTAACGTCAGTAATCTTGCGTTGCGTTTCCTCTCCCTTGACAATCGACCGTACACGAGGTGTTTAACCGCTAGGAGGGCCTGAATGCGCAACGCAAGCAGAGTGATTGGTGCAATCAGTTGCTTATTAGCCGCACTGTGCGCCCCCGCGCAAGCGGGTATGCGAAGAATAGTCCTGCCGAGTCCCCAATTGATTGATTGCCATTCAGCGGAATGCTCGCAATTGTGGAAGCAAGACTCGGGCGATGGTGGGGCAGCTTATCCTGCGCAAATCCTGACGGACTTGGTAAACGGTCACGTCGTCGGACTCACCGCCGTTTACGACAAATCAGTTTCCGCAAGTGAATTACGCGCCGCGATCGAGGCACTTTACGGAAAATGGACTTTTCATGGCGTCGGAATATCAAGTTGGCGAGTCGAATCGCAGCAGTTTGTCGTCTCTATATTCGATGGAGATGACGGGCAAACCGAGATCAGCTACCTGAGACTCGGTACTCCCGGCTCTCTCGTGCCCTCTGCGCACATCGACTCGTGTAAATAAGTGTCGAAATGTCGCAATAGCGCCCTTGACCAGGGTCGGAGTGGCCTCCATTGCAGGTGTCACGCTGATGGTCAGATATCGCTGAGAATGAGTTCGTCCCGATCCATCCTCGCCATCGGGTCAGGCGGGTTCGCAGGATGATCAGGGTTCAATAAAAGCGGTAGCGGATCAGGCGGCGTGACTGGTTCGAGAGGTGATTGGATCATCGCGACATATGCGGCCATACGTCCGGCATAGAGAAAATCGGCTGCGGCGAAATAAAGCAGGATCACAAGCAGAACTCCTCCCAAAACAATCGCTGGAGGCAACATTCCGGCAAAACCGAGTGGGACCATGATCATTGAGCTGGCAATAACAAATACGAAAAAGTGCGCGAGCCCGAACCATGTGCTGGCAGCCAGCACTGAGACCGAACGCACGCGCCAGAGATCCACTGCTTTCGAAATTGCGCTGAATGTGAGGCTGCCCTCGGCTACTGTAAAAATTGCGGCGAGGGAAAGAATCCAATTCAGAAACGACCACGCCAAAAAGATCCCCATAAGGAGGGTAAGGAAAATTAGCGCTGCGCTGCCAGGCGATGGATTGGTCGGAGGAGATGCGGCTTGCGCCAGAAGGAAGGCTCCGAAAACGCCCAACGTTGCGGCGGCTGCCGTCGCAACTCGCAAAAGGTTGAGTCCCAGCGGCGAGCGCGGACGAAACTTCGTGTCGCGAACATCCGCCAATTTTTCTCGCGGCTCGGTTTGATCTTCGCGGAAATAGTCGACCAGAG
>Ga0073928_10002665_pt1 | contig 30077 bp, 37 predicted proteins | sample PaiPotPPA55metaG_FD_76969 | JGI IMG/M metagenome (GOLD analysis project Ga0073928, IMG submission 76969) | Iron sulfur acid spring bacterial and archeal communities from Banff, Canada, to study Microbial Dark Matter (Phase II) - Paint Pots PPA... ...
GCCATCGGCACGACACCGTTGACCACCTGGTCGACCGACAGCCACGCCGTCTCGGTCGCGTCGTCCGCCGGCACGACCTCCGGCAGCCCCTCGACCCGCACCACGAACGCCCACGTCACGTACCGGCCGCGCGCGTCGCGCTCCGGGTCCGAGTAGACGCCGGTCTGCTCCAGGTCCTGCTCCTCTACCTTCAGGCCGGTCTCCTCCTCGAGCTCGCGCCGAGCCGCCTCGCGCAGCCGCTCCTTGCGGTTCGCGTGACCGCCGGGCAGCGCCCAGCAGCCCTCGAACGGGTCCCAACCGCGCCTCACGGCCAGCACCCGCAGTCGGCCCTGTTCGTCCTCGCCGAACACCACGGCGTCGGCGGTCAGCCGCGCGAGCTCCGGCGCGGTCGCACTCGCCCCGCCAGAGGCCAGCGCCTCGCGCAGCGCCGTGTCCACGGCCCGGCGCACCTCGCCGCGGTCCGGGTGCTCCGGCGAGGCCTGCGCGGCGCGCATGATGGCTTCCCCGGCAGTGCCGAAGTCGCCAGCGCCCAGCGCGACCGCAGCCACCTGCGCCTGCTCGTCGATGAACTCCAGGTCAATCACGCTCGTCGTCTCCTTCGATTTGGTTGCGGTGGGGATCTAGGGGCCGGTCGCCCGGCGCGCCGCCCGGCGACCGGCCCCGCCGTGCTCCTAGCCCTCGTCCTCGTCGGCCACGGCGAGCTGCGAGACGAGGTAGACCTCGTCGTCGACCGCGACGAACACGACGGCCGCCAGGTCCTGCGGGCTCGGCTCGCCCAGCGCGGTCAACTCGATGAACTCGAGCCCGAAGTCCGCCGGGCCCTCGGTGTCCATGTACCGGATCGCCGCGTCGAACAGCTCGCGCGGCACCCCATCCCCGTCCCGCTCGGTCACCGCGCGCAGGTGACGCAGCGCCACGCAGCCCTTGGTCTCCGGCTGCGTCGCCGCGTCCTGGACCAGCGTCCGGTAGGCCCCGATGATCCGGGCCGCGACCTCGCGCATCTTGCCCTGGTCCAGGCTCGCGTCGGCGGCCACGTACCGGGCGGTGTAGTCCTCGCCGAGCGTGTAGACGGGCTCGTGCTCCATGGGATTCCCCTCTCGGAAAGCTTGTAGCGAATTAGCTACAAGACCCACTGTAGCGAAAGTGCTACAGCCGTCCAGGGGTGCGAGGGGGCGCACAGGCGCACAGACGGCTAGACGTCCAGGCCTCCCGCGCTCCGGAAGGCGGCGAAGGGTACCGGCCAGGGTTGCCCGATTCCTTGCCCGCGTCTCCCCACCTGCGGCGCGGCGGGTGGGCAAGGCGCCCGGGCGAGGCCTCGGCGAGGGGTCGGGCAACAATCCGGGCAAGGCCTGTAGCGAACTTGCTCTCCCTCGATCGGGCCGCCGTAGCGAATCCGCTATCTCCGGGCCGGGAGAGTGCGTGGGGGGAAGATGTCGCAGCGGCGCCGAGCTAGCTCGCGGCGCGCTGACCAGGGCGTTGTCGGGCCAGGGCGAGGCCTTGATGCGGCAGTCACGGCGGTACGGTCCGCGGTGGTGTCGACGGCAGCTTCAGCGGCACGATCGGCGGCAGTCTCGGCGGTAGACGCGGCACGGCGAAGTCGGCCAGGCGGACGCGGCCGGGTGTAGCGAATCCGCTATCGGCGCTCCCCGGCGCCGCGGCCACCGTCGCAATCCGGATCGCGGCGCGCTGCCGGCGGGCGGCAGCTGCTGCTCGTCGACGTCGGCCAGGCCGACGCGCCGGGCGGCCCGCTCCTCGAGGAGCGCGGCGCCGGGGAGCGGCCAGGGAAGGTCAGCGGCCGGGGCCGGCCGCGTCGTCGGCCAGGACCACGCCGGGCGGTTGGCGGTAGGCGATCCGGGCGCGCAGCAGCTCGGCGAGCTCCTCGGCGCCGACGTCGTCCAGGCCGTCGTCGGCGGCGCGCTCGCGGACCTCGGCCACCGTGATCCCGACCGGCGCGCCGCCCAGGACGTAGCGGCGCCCGGCGGTCGTGATCGCGAACTCGACAACGTTCGCCAGGCGTCGGCGCCGATGCTCGGCCGCGACCTCGGCAGCCCGGTTCTCGCGCCGCCGGCGAACCCACTCAATCGTCATATGGACCAAGGTATCCCCACTTGCGTGCGGATACGTCCGGGACGTATTTCGGCGTCGGTGCAGGTCAACAGGCGAAGGTGAATCGAGGGGGAGGGCTAATGTATCTGCGGCAGCGCCGCGATACGTCCGGGACGAAAACCGGGCGCCTCCTAAGGCCCTGGTCAGGGCTGTATCGCGTGCGGATGCGCGCAGATACCTTAGCCCTCCCGGACGCTTCTCATCCGCCCGTTGACATCGTTTCTCCCACCCCTGGCCCCCCACTCCCGGACCATGATCAAAAGACTTAGCTTAACGCTGCGCTCCATCTTGCCGTCCGCCGATCAGCCCTGACTGATCTTGGTCCGCCCCGCCCCGTTCCTTGATCTTTTTCCCTCACACCTATTGGAGTTTTGTAACAGCGCTCCCCCGGCCCGTTGTCGATCAACGTCCGCCCTGATCCGGCCGGGTCCCGGGCCGCGGCCGCCGATCCGGATCGACGCGGCCGGGGCAGCGTCCGCCTGGTCAACGTCGGCGCCGCGCCGAGCCGTCGCCGGCAGCGCCGCGCGCCCGGGCCGTCGACCCCGGTCGGGCGCCAAGCAAGATATTCGTTTGGTTGCACCAAACCGCCCGCGAAGGTGCCAAGCAAGATATTGGCGAACTTAAAGTTCGCGGCCGCCGCCGAGCGATCCCGACCCGGCGAACCGCTGTCAACCCCGCCCATGATCGCCCCCGCAACCGCGTCCGCCTGGTCGTCATGATCCAAGCCATGCCGCAACGGAACACCTCTTGCAACGGAGCCCCTCCCGGAAAATCGATCATCGGAATCGGGGGTTGAGCTAGCGGTTCGGGGGCTAGCTCAGCGCGGCCGCCCGGGGCTAGCTCAAGGCCTCCCGCAAGGCCGTGACGGACCCCGCTCCGGGGTCGTTGGCGGGGCGTGGACGATCCCGACGACCAGCGCGGCGCGGCCGCCGAGCTAGCCCCTCTCGCCCCCGGCCGGGGCCGTCATCGCGGCCGCCGGGCCAACGAACGTGGCGGGGTCGTGCAGTTCTTCGCCCCGACCGCCGACCTCGCTCCGGATCCGGGCGCCCCGGCCGCCGGTCTCGGGGTGCGGGCGCTGCTCGGCCAGGGCGCGGCCAAACCGCGGCCATGACCGCCTGACCGTTGCCATGGCCGTGGCCAAACCGGGTTGGCCGCCTGGCCGTTGGCCGTGGCCGAATCCGGCCCGGACAGCCGGGGGCAAGATAGTCGATCAGGTCACCTGATCGATTCGTCCGGGACGGATCCCGGGCGCTGCGCTGGGCTGCTACCGGCGCCGATTGGCCAGCGCTTCCAGGCCTCCCGGGGTCGCCTCGTCCAGCGCCCGCATCGCGCCGATCAACGCGGTGTTCAGCTTCCCGTGGTCCCAGTACTTCCGACCGAGATCCCCGTGGATCTGCTCCTCGAGGACGCCGAGCAGCTTGACCCAGTCGGCCACCCGCGTCGGCACGGCGGCCGCGGCCGGTGCCGGCGGGGCGGTCTTGGCCGCGACCGGCGGACGCGAGACGACCTCCCGGACCGGGGCGGCGCTGGCCGTCCCGGCGGCCAGGTCGCGGCCGAGCCTCTTCTCCGCGGTGCGCACTTCCCACGCCCGGTTGCGGTGGGCTTTCGAGCAGTACGTTCGGCGCCGACCGCGCCCCGAGTAGACGATCAGGTCCCCGCACCATGCGCACGTCCGGCTCACCAGCCGCTCGTCCGCCGGGTCCTCGGACAGCTCCCCGGCCCCCGTCGACGCGTCCATTCCGGCCCCTTCCGCCGCACGATTCCCGTCCGGGATCCGTCCCGGACGTATCCATGATTGATCGTCTGCAAAAGGTGTGTCGTCGGCTGAGTGGGTGAATGGATGACCGGGACGGCCAGAGGCCCGCGCCGGGAGGGGTCGGCGCGGGCCTCTGGGGATCGTGTGGAGCCTAGAACGGCGGCTCCTCGCTGAAATACCCGGGCGGAACGTCCTCGTGCTTGTACGGGCCCTTGAGGTCCGCGAGCGCGGCCTCGGGGCTCTCGGTGCTGCCGCCGACCCCGACCCTGCGGTGCTCGGCGTCGAACGCGTCGGCGGTGAACGACTCGGCGATCGGCTCGTTGGCGACGTCGCCGTCCGGGGTCATCGACCCGGACTCACCGGGGTCGAACGAGAGCGTGACCGAACCGCCGGCCTCGAGCAGCTGCGCGAGGTCGACCGGAACGCCCCAGCGCGGCGCGTCCGGCGAGATCTCCCGGCCCGGGGTCCGCTCTGGCAACAGCCCGGCGCGGACCGCAGCACGCAGGTAGTTGCGGGCCGCGACCTCGCTGGTCGCCCGCTCGTCGTCGGTCAGCTCCTGCCACGTCGGCAGGAACGTGCCCTCGTGGGCGATCTGCTGGCGGGCCACGGCCAGTTGCAGCGACCGGTCCCGCTCGTCCTGCGAGATGAAGCTGTACGACACCCCGGAGCTGGGGAACTGAACGCGGATCGTCGTGTCCTTCGTGCTGGTCATGGTCATGCCTCCGTATCGGTCTGAGGGGTGCGGGCCGCGTGCTCGGCGCGGACGACGACGGCCAGGCGAACGTAGTCGTGGTCGACCGGAACGCTCGCGACCGAGTAGGCCGAGCCGTCGACGTGGCCCATCGCATCGAGCGCGAGCGCGTCCAGCGGCAGCAGGTGGGATCCGCCGTGCGTCATCAGCAGCGCGACGAGCATCGCGTGGCTCGTCTCCAGGTTGGTCACCTCGTTCGGCGCCGAGCCGAGCGGTCCGGCGGCGGCCGCGGCCGGGCCGAGCTCGCCGCGCCGGATCCGGTCCAGGTACCGGGCCGAGTCGGCGCCGAGCTGCTCGCCGAGCTCACCGAGCAGCAGCCGGAGCGCCGCGCGCAGCTCGTCGACCAGAGCGCTCGCCGCGCCGAGCTCGTCCGCCTGGCCGTCGCCGAGCAGCCGCCCGATCGTCTGCCACTGCTGCTCGGTCAGCATCGGCCCGCTCCTTCGACGTCGGCCTGGCCGTCGCCGGCCTTCTGCTCGAGCAGCTCCCCGGCCAGGTCCCAGAGCGCGGCCGCGGCCTTCTCCCCGAGCTCGGCCACCACCGTGTCGTACCGGACGTGGATCTCGGCCTCCGGAGCCCGGCGGGCCAGCTCGGCGAACTCGGCGACGATCGCGCGCCGCCGGATCCGGGCGTCGATGACGGCGGGCAGATCGCGCCAGGACACCGCGACGGCGCCGAGCTCGAGCGCGAGCCGCCGCTTGGACGCGGTCACGTCGTAGTGCCAGTTCTCGGCCGCGCGGCTACCGGGCGCGGCCTTGAACTTGCCGTTGACGGTCGGGTCCTGGAACCACTCGCGCCGCAGGCCGAGCCGGGCGGCGAACGCGTGCAGCTCGGCCTGGTCGTCGGCGATCAGGTGCGACCAGCGTCCGGACAGGGCGCCGACCTTGGCCGGTATGCCAATGTCGTCGACGTAGACGGCCACCGCTCAGCCCTCCCGCGCGTCGTCGGCGGACGCGCGGCCATCGGCGATCGCCGCGACGCGCTCGGCCTGGCGGGCCTCGTCCAGCGCCTTCTCGGCGCGCACCCGGACCCGCTTGGCCTCGGACCACGCCAGGGTCGTGTCGTGCCGGTCCAGGCCCATCCACGGCGGGGTCTCACCGGCCTTCGGCCTCGGCTCGCCGCCGCGCTCGAGCGAGACGCGCACCCAGCTGTCGGGCTCGGTCACGTCCCCGCCGTCCGGCTCGTAGAGGGTCCACTGCACGCCGGTCACGACGAATCCCGTCTCGGTGTCGCCCGGCTCGTCCATGTCCGGGTAGACGTCGGTGCTCATCCACACCAGGGCGTCACCGACCCTGGGCACCGCGAGGATCCGCCGCTTGCGCGTCTCGCCGGACTCGAACATGAACTCGACTTCCACGCCCTGCTCAGCCACGGGAGACCGCCTCCCGGGCCTCGTCCCACAGTGCGGCCGCCGCGGGCTCGCCGAGCTCGTCGGCGACCACGGCATAGCGGGCCTCGGTCGCGCCCTGGTCGCCGTTGCCGGCGAGGGCGACGAACTCGGCGAGCAGCGTGTCGTGGATGGTGTCCTGGTCCCAGTGGTAGCGCACGCCCTGCTGCCAGCCGGTCAGCTCGTCCCACCCCTCATCGTCCGGGTACCGGGCCTCGTTCAGCGGCGTCTCCGGGGTCCGCGCCGGGATCGGGCGCAGCTCGGCGCGCAGCAGCAGGCGCAGGTCGCCGAGCTCGTCGATCAGCGCATCGAGCGCCTCGTAGCCGTCCTGGCCGTGCTTGGCCCGGGCGGCGGCCGGGTGGTTGCTCCAGCCCTCCCGGCCCTCCCAGACCGAGAGGTGGAACGTCACGGTCCTGATGTCCTTCTCCAGCCGCTCGGCGGCGGTGCGCAGCGCTCGGCGCTGCACGGTCACATCGTCGGTCATCGTCCTCGTCCTAGTCGTTGGATCACGGGGCTGGCAGGATGGGGGCCGCGGGCGCCCCGCCAATTCACCTGGCGGGGGGTCCGCGCTTTCCGTCCTGGTCCTACTGCTCGGCGCTGGTCTGGACGGCCAGGCGGCCAGACGTCTCGGCCTCCGGCCGGGCCTGGCTGCCGGTGCACCGCCGGGCGTGGTCGTACTGGTCTTCCTCGATCTCGCGCGGGCTGGTCCAGCCGGACGCGAAGTGGTTGCGGCCGCAGCGCGCACACCCGTACTCGGTGCCGGTCACCGGCTCCGGCAAGGCAAGGCCAAGGGTGGTCAGCATCCGTGCGAGCCGGTCGCGGACCTGCTCGAGCGCGTGGTGCTCGCTGACGTGGTCGACGTCCTCGAAGGTGCCCTCAACGCGCGCGTAGATCTCGGTCAGTTCGGTGCCGACGTAGACCTTCAGCGCGGTGTCCTCGTCCAAGCGGTCGTCGTCCTCGGTCATGCCGCAGCTCCGAACTGGTCGCGGGTCTCCATCACGATCCGCACGTCGCGGGCACCGATGCCCCGGACGTGGCCGAGCACGTGCTCGAGCTCCAGGCCGTCGCGGGCGTAGCTCGTGGCCGGCCTCCACTCGATGCGCCCGTCCGACCAGACCTCGCGGGTGGTGTAGGCGACGATCGCGCCGGGGCGCCGCTGCATCCGGCGGCGGTAGCGCCGGATCCGGCCCGCCTCCCCGGTCATCCCGTGGTCGACGAGGTACGAGCGGGCGAACACAATCACGAACGCGGCGATCGCGGCGAGCGTGACGATGGTCTTGAGGGTGTTCATCGGTCTTCCTCCAGTTCGTAGAGCAGGTCCAGCCCAACCGTGGGCTGGCCAAAGAGCTTTTCCGCCGGGGCCAGTTCGATCGTGACGGCCAGACGGACCGTGCCGAAGTGGTCCTCGGCGTCGACTTCGACGAGCTCGGCCCCGCCGGCCTTCGCGTAGGCGGCGAGGATCTCGCGCGCCGTGTGCTCGCTAATCAGGTCCGGGTCCAGGTCGGCGTTGATCAGGCCGTACTTGGAGACCCGCAGTTCGACGGTCGGCAGCTGCTGCGCGGCGAGCCAGCGCGTCACGGTCGTGAGCGCATTGAGCTGCCAGGCGCGCTGCGTCTCGTTGCTCGGGGCGCTGACGTGCTTCGGCGCCGGGTCCGGCAGCCGGGCGGGCAGCTTGCCGTTCCACTCCGGGTGCTCGGCGACCAGCTCGGCGAGCAACGACAGGCAGGCCTGGCACGTCGTATCCACGCGCAGCGCCGTGATGCCCTCCGACCTGCGGTATTCCGCGCCGCACAGCGCATCGCCCATCGAGGACCTCGCGTAGTGCGTGACCAGCTTGTCGGTCGGCAGGGGCTGGAGTCCGTTCGAGTCCGTGGCCATCAGCGGGCCGCCCTGATCTGCTGGGCGCGCTTGTAGACCTCGATCGCCGCTCCCGCGTTGCGCCCGTCCTTGCCGCCGTTCGGGTAGACCAGGGAGCGGGACGGGTCGATCCGCGCGTAGAGCTCGGCGCCGTGCAGGCGACAGGCGAGCGTGCCGCCGAGTTCCTTCTCCCGCTCACTCGCCGGCCGCGACTGCTCGAAGACCCTCACCGCGTCGGCTGGGCCCTCGCAGGCCTCGGTGCTGCTGATGAGCTCGGCCGCCTCGCAGGGCCCTGAGGGTACGGGGACGGCGAGCAGCGCCTTGGTCTCGACTCCGGCCGCAGCCGCAATCCACCGGGCGATGACCTGGACCGTGGAGGTCTCCCGGCTCGCGAGCCACGCGGCCGTGCTCCGGTCGTACTCGCCGAGCTCGACCCCGGCCGCCGTCAGCGCGGCGATCAGGTACTCGGCGTGGATCTGCCGCCAGGGACCGGGGCCGTCGAAGTTGGCCGCGTCCGCGATCCGGTTCCGAAGACCGGCCGCGTCCTCAAGCACCTGGCGCTCGTTCTCGTAGCCAGCCATCACTCCGCCCCTTCCAACAGGACCATGACGCTCGCGTTGCTCGGCAACAGCACGACGATGCACTTCGAGCCGTTACCCAGCGTCCTGACCTCCCGGCCGGTCACCTCCACCCAGCGCTGCCATTTCGCGAGGTCACCGGTTCGGTCCGCGTGCAGCGTCGCCACCACGTAGTCCTTGTCGATGCTCATCGCGAGCAGGGGCAGCCAGTTCGGGGAGCTCGGGCCGTGCGCGCGCAGCAGCTCGGCGAGCTCCGCGAGCGTGGTGAGCCTCTCGTTGTACTCCTTGGGCGTCGGCGGCGCCGCGGCCACGGCCTCGGTCACCCCCTCCATGAAGTCCTTCGCTTCCTGCGGCGTCATAGCCACGGTCACTCACCCCGCCCGTAGTTGTTGACGACGCCGATCACGCCGATCGTGGAGTTGCTGATGACGTTCACGCGGCTCTTGCGGGCGGTGCGCTCGGCCTCGTACTCGCGCTCCTCGGCCTCGGCGAGCTGCTCGGCCTCGGCCTGAGTCAGCCCGCTGACGGGGTCACGCCGGTCGTTGTTGCCCATGGTCATCAGTCCTCGGGGTAGTTGTTGACGATGCCGACGACGTTGATCCGCTTGCCGCGAGCCACGTGCGCGGTGCCCTCGACCTCGGCGTTCTCCTGATGCGTGGCCTCGGCCACGTGCTGGCGGGCCTCGTCCGCAGTGCCCTGGTGAAGGCCGTCCGCGTCGCGCCACACGTTGTGCTCATCGCGGTAGTCCTTGCGCACTGCGGCCACCCGGCGCCGGACCGAGGTCGGGGCGACCTCGCACGGCGCCGCGATCTCGCGCCAGCTCATGCCGAGGGTGTCGCGGCACGCCCACATCAGCTCGCCGTATCGGCTGTCGACCATGTTGGCCACGAACCCGAAGTCGCGCAGCAGCGCGTACCCGTCGTCCTGATTGCGCGGGGCCTCCGGGTTGCCGCAGAGCCGCAGGAAGGCCTCGAGCCGGTCCTTGGCGACCAGGCCCGACAGGATTCCGCGCGGGTCGTCTCCCGGGTCGATCTCGATCACGATGCGCCGCAGGTGCATCGTCTGCGGGCCGCCGTTCGGGTCCGGAATTGGCTCGGTGTACTCGCCTTTGATCTCCATGCTTCCCCTTCGCCACTCGGTGTGCCGTTCCGGCACAGCCCTACTGTGCCGGAACGGCACACCGAGCGCAAGCGGCTGGGCGGGCGCATGGGCGCCCGGCGCTTTTGGAACCAAAAGCTATCCCTTGCTGCGTCCTGGATTCCCGCTGATCAGGGGCCAGGCGCGCGCCGAGAGACCGCGCGCCGTCTAGACGTCCAGACGTCTGGAAACATGCCGCTGCCGCGTCGGCAAACTGTCGACGCGGCAGCGGGGTGGGATCCGGCGGGGGCCTTAGCGGGCCAGGGCCAGGGCGGTGACCAGCAGCACGGTCACGTGCGCCACCTGGTCGACGTGCGCAGCGCCGCCGCCGTGCTCGTAGAAGCCGCGCTGCCCGGTGCGGGTCATCAGCCAGCGGATCGGCCAGCGGCGATCGATGAACGCGTGGGTCGCGGCGATGAAGCCGATCGCAAGGGCCGCAGACCCGATCCCGGGGCCGTCGCCGAGCGCCAGGGCGCCGACGCCGAGCACGAGCGCGGTCACCGCGGCGTGGGTCGCGGCGTGGGCCGCGTTCGCGGTCCACCCGGCCCTGCCGGGGTCGGCTTTGTGGCCGGCCTGATGGTCCGTCTGCGCGGCGTAGTCGGCGATCAAGTGCGCGACGTAGAGCAGCACGAAAACCGGTGCGAACATGAGGGAACTCCGAGTCTCTGCGCGAGGTGAGGTGGCGGCTCGGACAGGGGCGGTGACCTCGGGCAATGAGGTCCCGCCCCGCCGCTGTATCCAGCCTCCCGGCCGCCGCGCGACGCGTCTGTAGCTTTTTTCACACCTCACCGGAGTTCTCGGGTGAGGTTCGTCGACCCCGAGGGGAGGTTCCCCTGACCTGGCTCGATGGTTTCAGCCGTGGTTTCAGCGGCGGTTTCCGCCGTGGTTTCGGCGCCCCTCACGCCACCCTTGCCATCGACGCAGGTCAGCGGCGGGATTCTTCCTGCAGGTGAGGTCCGACAGTTCCCTCCGGCGGACGCGCCAGCGGACGACGGCCCGGTCGCGGCGAACACCGCGAACCAGTACCGACCGCGCTACCGACCGGGATGCCAGCCGCACTACCGGCGGCACCTCGAGGCGAACCCTCGTTTACCCAGGTCAACAGCCGTGCCCGCGATCGAGGGGAGGTGCGACACTCCCCGCCGGCGGGCGCGCAACGCACGACCGGCCGCGACCGACCCCTTCCGGGATTGCGAACGCGCAGGTCAGGGGGCTGTTTTATAACAGGCCTAGCACTGTCCGACGTCCAGGCGGCCAGACGGCTCGGGCTCTGGGCGGCTGGCGCGCGGGTTGCGATCCGGCCAGCCCTCCAGACGGCTGGCCGTCCGGGCGCTACGGTGCGGGCATGACCACCCGCCGGTTCGTCACGCTGCTGATTGCCACGCTCAAGGGCGGCACCCGCAAATCCACCACCGCGATGATGCTCGCTTTCGCGTACGCGGCACGCGGATTCGAAGTCCTGGTCGTCGATGCCGACGCCGGAACCCAAGGCGTAACGGACTGGGCGTCGCGGGTCTACGCCGCAGACGGCGAGCTCCCTTTCCACGTCGTGCAATGGGCGCCGCACTTGGGCTTGCTAGTCCCGTTCATCCAGGAAGCCGCCCGGCGCACCGGGGCGACGATAGTGATCGTGGACGTCGGAGGTGAGCACCCTGAGGTGCTGCGCCAGGCCGCGATCCTGGCCGACCTCGCCGTCTCACCGATCGGCGCCGAGCAGGCCGAGCTCGGCCGGATCGAGGCGACCGCAACCGTGCTCGCCAAGACGCCGATGCGCGTGCTGCTCACCCGCGTGCCCTCGGTCGGCCTGGGCAAGGCCGCGGCCGCGCGCGAATCCCTGGCCGCAGCCGGCTACACCGTGATGAAGACCGAGACGCCGCAGAACCTCGCGCTCTACTCCGACATCTGGGGCACCGTGCCCACCCAGCTCGGCGCGTACGAGCAGCTCGCCAACGAACTCAACCTCGGACACCGAAAGGCCGGCCGATGAGCCCCGCCAAGCCGCGTAAGAAAGCGTTCGACGTGGCTGGAGGCACCGCCCCGACCGCAGGTGAGCGGCCCCGCAGCCAGGCGGCCAGACCTCTCGCCGTCCAGACGGCCAGGGACGACGGACCCAAGCGGAACTCGTTCACCTGGCGGCAGTCTCCGGAGCAGTACGACGAGCTCGACGACCTGTTCCGGACCGTGCGGCGCGCGGCCGGCCGACGCGTCGACCGGGCCGACATCCTCGCCGCCCTCGTTGAGCTGACCAACGAGCGCCGGGATTGGCTGGGCGAACTGCTCACCCGGCTCGACGAGCGACACGGCCAGCAGTAGACGGCCAGACGTCTAGAGCCCTGGCCGTACAGCGTTTCCGCAGCTCAGCCGCCTGTAGTCCGCGTGCCGCTCGCTCCGCGAGCGGTGCCGCCGGGCCTGTTAGCTGACCCGCTTCGACCTGCGGGTTTCCGAATCAGGACGCACGTCGCCCCTGGTCAGGGCTCCGGAACAGGTCCTCGTCGGGCACGCCCCAGCTCTGGCAGAGCGCGACCATGGCGAGCCAGCCGCCGGACTTCGCGGCCTGGAGCAGCTCGTGATCCCTGGTCAGATGCCGTGCGATGTACCGGCCGAAGGCGCGGTTACTGAGGAATCCGGCGACCTCGCCGTCTCGCTCCTCTTCAAGAATCTCCTCGTCGGTGCGCTCGTCGTCGTCCTGGCCGAACTCCTTGAGCAGTTTCTTGAGCTCTTTCACCAGGTCAGGGGTCCACGTCAGGGCCTTGTGGCCCTTGGTCGCCTTCTCGTACTCGTTCCAAAGCGCCAGCTCAGCGGCGTCGCCGGTCGCGCTGAAGTCGTCCAGGATTTGGAACGGCGTGCGGCTCTTGCGGCGGCCCGACTTCAGGTCGACGCGGGTCATCTCCATCGCCGCGTTGTGCGTCTTGCCGGTGTCCTTGTCCTGCACCTTCGCGATGTATTTGGCCAGGTCACGGGCTCCGGCCTCGCCCCGGCGCACCGGGTCGACGCGGACGCCGTGGGCACGGCTGGGCTCGCCGAGCCCGTGCTTGACCGCGGCCTTGTGCCACATGGCGTACAGCTCGTCTTCCATCCGCCGGGCGCGCTCGGTCGCGGCGTCGTCTTCGAGCGCCTCCCGGAGCCAAACGAGCACGTGGAAGTGCCCGTGCCAGCCGTTCTCGCCGTGCGTGATCTCAATAGCTTTAGTCAGTCCGGCGAGTCCGTACGCATCCTTGAACTTCTGCCAGCGGCGGCCCTGCTGCATCTTGCGGAAGCCGGTGGTCATGGCGTTGAGCTGGGCTTTCAGCCGGTCGTGCTCGTGGTGGCTGACGGTGAACGTGGCCATGGCGAGGGAGTTCCCGGCGCGCATCCACACGCCCGTCTTGTTCTCCAGGTCCTCTGACCTGGCCTGACGGATCGTCGCTTGGCAGACCGCGCATGCCCAGATCGAGCTGCACGAGCTCAGCCCGACGTAGTGGGCCGCGCCCGCCGTGACCTTGACCCCGACGACCTCCGAGCAGGGCGTTCCGCATTTTCGGACCCGCTCGAGCGCCGAGACGTGGCCGTTGACCCGCCGGAGCCGGAACCGGGCGGCCCGGCGCTCGTCGTAGGCCGTGGCCTGGGCCTCGGCTGGGTCGACGGCGGGAGCTTGCGCGCCGTTGTGGTTTGCGAGAGAGGGCTGCGCCCCCTCTCGCACTCTTCCCCGTTCGCGGCCTCCGGCGGGGTCGGGCTGACCTGGGGCGGACACATTGTTCGCGGTCTTTCCAAGGCGCCGCTGCGCGGCGCTGGCCGCCTCCGGCGTGCCAAACCCCACCCCGGCCCCTGCCGGGGCCGCCAGGCGGCCCGCACGGCGCTTGGCGGCCATCCACGCGCGGCCGCAGCGGACGCTGCAGAACTTCGGCGTGCGCTCGCCGGGGCGCGTGGCCGCGACCGGGCGGCCGCACTGGCGGCAGCAGCTGCTGCTCCTGGCGGACGCGGAAGCGGCCGGCCTCGTCGACGAGGCGGCCGCGGTGGCTTGGGAGGCTCCGGAGCTCGACCCCGGGGGGGAGCTCAACTGGCCAAATGCACCCGAAAGATCTGGTGTGACGCGCCCATCACGGGCTGTCCAGTTGGCGGCAGAGCCGCCTGCAATTACTCTGTTCAACGGAGCGAGACCTTTGTCCGGTGTCACGGATGGCGGTCAGATCACCGGAGGCCGTCCAGGGCCGATGGTGATCCCAATACGTTGAGTGGCTCAACGCCTTGCCAGGGCGGGAGGTCACTCACCGAAGGGCCTGGGGTGCCAACCCCGGGCCTTCGGTCTTTCTACAGGCAAGAATCCTGGCCCCTGACACCACATCAGCGCAAGTCAGACACGGTGGGGGCCAGGATTCCGTTTCCCTGGGCGAAATCTGGCGTCAAGTCAGTTATCTACGGATTGTCAGATTCGACCTGTCGCCCAGAGGGTCACGGCGACGGCGGCCGCGGCCGGGACGAGGGCCCACAGGATGCCCCCGGCGCGGCCGCTGCCCTTCTCCGGGAACGTCATTCCGGGGAACGCGTCCTGGATCCGCTGCCGGGCCTCGTGCTGCCGGGCGTGGTGGACGAGCAGCGGGTGACGCAGCCACAGATCCAGGTCGACGCGGGCCGACTGGCGGGTGGAGCGGCGGGCCTCGCGGCGGGCGCGCTCCTGGTGCCGGATCCTCGTCATGATGATCTCGAAGACCAGCGAGGCGATGATGGCCGGGCCGATCAGCAGCACGTACATCCCGACGCCCGCGTGGTGCAGCTCGCCCGCTCGGGAGTAGTTGACCAGGACGCCCGCGGCGATGGCTCCGTAGGTGCCGAGCCGGGGGAGCTTGGTCGACTGGCCCGCGTTCTGGAACATCGCCGCGAACGCGCCGCAGAACAGCGCCGCGCCGTCCAAGGCCGGGCTGCCGAGCACGGCGAGCCAGATCGGCGCCGAGCCGGTCCGCGCGTAGCCGTAGATCGACCATGCCGAGTAGGCCAGACCCGGGGCGATGAACGGGATCGTCATCACGAAGAACCAGAACTTGGTCCATCCGGCGAGCGGCTTCAGCGGGGTCGGCGCGGGCTCGCCGCTTTCCGATTCGCGTGCCAATTCCGACGTGCCGATCGGCAGGGGGTCTTGCCGAATCGGAACGGCAACGCTCTGCCGTTCCGGCTGCGTGCCGATCGGCGCGGTGTCCGCGTGTGCCGATTCCGGCGTGCCGATCAGCGCGAGGTCCTGCGTTCCGGTCGGCATCGGCGCGTAGTTCTCCATCCATGCCGGGGGCTGCGTGCCGGTCGGCACGGGGCCGGAAAGCGGGTCGCTTGACGTCGAGACAACCGGCAAGGCGCTGGCCAGGTGCCCATTCGCACGCTGCTGCGGCACGATCGGCACGGCGAGCGGGTCAACGCCCTGCTCTGCCGGTTCGGCGGGCGGCGCGGCGTGCGCACTCTGCCGTGCCGATCCGTCCGCGTCCTGCGTGCCGATCGGCAGGGTCTCCTCGCGTGCCGATTTCGACGTGCCGGTCGGCGCGGGGCCGCCCTGCGTGCCGATCGGCACGAGCGCGTCCTGTGCCGATTTCTGCCGGTCGAGGGCGGCGACGATCCGGAGATCGGCGGGCCCGACGATCTCCGGCAACTGGTTGTACTTGAGCAGTTCCCAGGTGCTCTCCATCGTCGGGTCGTTCCGAATCCGCGAGACCATCGTGATGAAGCCCGGCGTCTTCTCGGGGAGCTGGCCGGCGTCGCGCTCGGCCTTGGCCCGGGCCGCCTGCTCCGAGCCCCACCGCTCGCTCATGCCGAACGCGCGGCCGAGTGTGGCGCCGCGGATCACGATGTGTGCCTGGTCAGCGGCGTGCCAGAGCACGCGGGCGCTGGTGCGCAGCATCTCCAGCTCGTCGGGGTTCGTCATGGTCGTCACTGGTCGTCCTCCTCGGTGAGCATGTCTAGCAGGCTGGTCTGACGTGCGGCGTAGTCCGCCACACGGGCCGCCTTGGCAGCCTTGGCCTTGCGGGCGGGCACTTTCGCCCGGTCTTCGTTGCAGTCGTGGCAGAGCACTGCCTTCTCGCCGTTCGGTTCGGTGACCAGCACGAACGCCCCATTCGTGCAGCGCTTCTCAAGGGTCACGTGGTGCTTGCCGCACTCGGCGCGGCCCGGCGCGTTGTCGCACTGGCACACGTAGCCAGCGGCGGCGAGCAGCTGCTCGCGCTCCTCGCGATCCGCACGGGTCACCGTCCGGCCTCCGCCCTGGCCTGCGCGGTCAGCTCCGGCACCGCCTGGCGCTGGACGCGGCCGCGCACGTGCGGCATCAGCCGCAGCCGCGGGGCGGTGCCGGCCTCGATCCGGTCCTGGTAGGCGCGCATCTCCGCCAGCCGCTCGCCGATGGGCAGGTCCTGGTGGGGGCTGTCGACGAACGCCGCGATCAGGCAACCGATCCCGGCGAGCACCGGCAGCGTGAACGCGGCCGCCGGGCCGAACAGCATCATCGCCATCGCGGTCACGCTGCCCGCGCCCATCACGCCGCAGCAGACCATGTACGCGGCCTCGGCTCCGGTGTAGAGGCGCCGCAGCTCCGTCCTGTGCAGGGCCGGAGCGGGCGGCGGGCCCGGAACCGTCACGTTGATGCCGCCGTGGCCGTCGACGGCGGTCTGCGGGGCCGTGACCGGCGCGGAGCCGGTGTGCAGCACGATCGGGCGCTGGGCGCGCTCGTAGGCCGTGGCCTCGCGCAGCAGGGCCTGGACCTGGCTGAGGGTCAGCCGCGGCTCCTCGTCCGCCCCGGCCTCCGGACGGCCGGACGGCCAGACGTCTGTGATTTCGACCAGGGTCGCGTCCTGGATGGTCATGATCGGTACTCCTTCGGGTTTGGCAGGGTCGTGAATTTGCTGGTCAGTGGCCGGTTAGCCGCGAGAGCCGACGAGCCCCGGGGAGAGCGAGGCTCGTCGGCAGGCGTGGCCCGCCGAGCGGGTCAGTCACGCCAGGTGAACTCGTCGGCCGCAGCGCCGCCGGGGTTCGCGCCGCCGTGGCTGTCGGCCAGGTGCTTGTCGAGGCCGGCCTTCGCCTCCTGCTCGCTGGCGAACGCGTCGTCCGGCTGACCGGCGATGATCCGGCAGGGTTGGCAGGACCAGCCGTAGCCGGTGCGGGTCCGGCCGGTGCTGACCTCGGAGAACGTCCCGATGCGCAGCCAACGGCGGCCGCCAGGACGCAGGTTTCCGGGCGGGACCAGGCGGTCATGGCCGTCGCCGTCCAGCAACACGCGGGCGTAGGTGACGCCTTCGACCGTGGCCGTGCCGACGCGCTTGCCGGACTGGCCGTCCAGGCCCTCGTAGGCGGTCACGGTCACGCGCTTGGAAGGGAACATCTCGTCAATCTCCTTAGATCTAGCGTCGGGGGTTAGTTAGGCGGCCCGCCCCCCGCACAACTAGCCGTCTGGAGGCCTGGACGGCGGGGGGCCTAACTCGCTCGGGGCACCTAACTCGGCTAACTTGCGCTGACCAGCGCTGTTAAGTGGTTGATCTTCTATCGAGTTACGGATCTAACTCGTTTCCGGTCGTCTAACTCGCCTCGTAACCCTCTTCGTCGGGCTCCTCGTCGTCCGTCGCGTCCGCCGCGCGGTGGTTGATGGCCTCGCGGATGAGCTCCGGCGTGATGATCCACTTGTTCTTGGTCGACGGGACGCGGGCGCCGATCCAGGCGAGCTGGAAGACGAGGCTGTTTTCCTCGGACTTGTCGCTGTTGCCGACCAGGCCGCGGTAGGCGGGCCAGTCCGGGGCGAGCTGGCGAAGCAGCGTCGCGACCGACGCGGCCGGGGCCGGGGTCTCGTTGAGGACCGCGAGCACGTCGGCGAGAAGGTCGCGGTCCTTCGGCGCCTCGGCGGCCGGGGCCGCGCCGTCGACCGCGATGCCCTCGTTCTCGAGCTCCTTGCGCAGCTCGATGATGCGATCGACGATCGGGCTGATCTCGTCCAGGCCCTTGCGCTTCTCGACGTTGTACGCCCGGATCAGCTCGAACGCGTTCTTGCTGAAGCCGATCGTCAACGCGGTGCCGACGTCGGTGGCCGGGTTGAGGTTGGTCGCGCGGATGCCGGCCTTGAACTTGCCGGAGCCGAGCAGCCCGTCGTTGGCCACGTGGTCGCCGACCGCGAACGCGACGCGGTTCGAGCAGTTGCGGCTCAGGTCCTTCGGGATGGACTTCGCGGTCGGGGAGACGGTGACGAAGATCAGCACGATGCCGACCTTGCGCGCCTTCTTCAGCGCCTTGATCGCGAGCTCCCCGGCCTCCTCGCCGAATTCCTTGTGCTCGAACAGCTCGTGGCACTCATCGAAGATGATGACCTTCGGGCGCATCCGCGGGTCGCTCATTGCGAGCTCGCGGGTCAGCTTGGTCTCCTCGCCGCCGAGCTCTTCGAGGATCTTGCCGCGCTCTGTGACCTCGCCGACGATTCGCCGCAGCGCCTTGAGCGCCTTGGCGATGTCCTCGGTCTCGTCGCCCTTGACCAGGGTCTTGAGGACCCGGCGCATCGGGTCGTAGTCGACGTTCTGCGCCATCACGTAGACCTCGGCCTCAACCAGCGGGTCAAGCAGCGCGCCAAGCAGCAGAGTCTTGATGATCGAGGACTTGCCGGAGCCCATGATGCCGCCGGCGACGTAGTTCTTCGCCATCAGCGGGCCCCAGATCACGTCCCCGCGCTGCGACTCGGCGATCGGCACGCCCTTCCAGAAATCGCCACGGATCGAGTCCAGCTCGGTCAGCCACGGCCACGGGCCCAGCGGCCGCGAGAGCGAACCCTGGTCCGCGACGAACAGATCCATGATCGTGGGCTTGATCTCGGTCGGCCACACCTCCACCGGCATCCGGACCAGGTTGTGCGCGAACACGTTCTTGAACTTGGGGGTGGCGAGCTGGTCGATCGGGCAGCCCAGCGGCAACTGAAGCTGGGCAATCCAGCCGTTCGCGATGCGCGCTGGCGGTTGGATCCACCGCGGCTGCCAACCCTGCTTGATCGCCTTGTTCATCGACGCCCAGCCGATGTTGCCCAGAGCCCTGATGATCGCGTTCTCGTCCGGGACGAGCTCCAGCGCGGCCGCGTCCTTCGCCGGAGCGACCCACTCGGGCGCGACCGACTTCCAGCGGCCCATCGCCCAGCACGTGGCGAGCGCGACGCCCGGACTGAAGATGATCGACAGCGGGATCGCGACCTCCATGAACTCGGTGAAGTCGCGCAGCACGCCGAACGCGGCCATCAGGGGCTGGAAGACGTCGCGGCCGTGGTGCGAGTAGATCGCGAGCGAGACGCCGAGCAGGAACAGCACCCCGGCCAGGATCGGCGCGCCGATCGCGATGGCCTGCGCGAGGTGCAGTGGCGCCTTGACCCGGGCCATCCGCCGCGCGTGCAGCTCGGCCTTGTGCTTGCGCGCCTTCTCCTCCCACTCGGCTAGCGCCGCGTGGTCGCCCACCGCCTCGGCCGCGCGCATGGCCCGCTGGTGCCGGCTGGTGGTCTGAGAGTCCATCAGGCGCCGGAACAGCACGCCCGCGCCGAGCCCGATGTAGACCAGCTCGCGCACCATCTGCTTGAACACCTTCGAGCGCAGCCACCAGCGGTGCACCGCACCGGCCGCTACCGCGACGGGCGAGATCCGGGCCGCGCCCTTGTCGGGACGGTTGACGATCTCGCCCTCGATCGGCTGCTCGGCGTGCTCCTGGTCCTCGTCGGCCTGGTCCTGCTGCGCCCCGGCCGGGGTGGTCGCCGCGTCGTCGACGTCGACCGGGCCGTGCTGCTGCGGGATGGACCCGCTCGGCGCCACGTCGACCGGAGCGCCCGGCGCGGCGCTGTCGGTTTGGGTATGGCCGTTGGCCTCGATGACCTCGGTCATGATTAGTGTTGCCTCTCCTTCGGAGTGGTGAGAAAGGGCCGGGCGCGGTCGGCCTGGAAACTTCCCGCGCCCGGCGCTTGACCTGGCTAGTTGTGGTTCGTGATCTCGACCGCCCAGCCCGCCTTCAGGGCCTCGGTCGTCTTCTTGGTCATGTCCTCGGCGGTCCACGCAGCGATCGTCGTGACCGAGGGCAGCGCCGGGTCGGTCACGACCTGGCCGCCCTTGCTGAAGGCCCTCGCGGTGAACTTCGGCTCGCTCATCGGTACTCCTCGTCTCAGGGGTCGGTCCCAGCTGACCGGCCTGGGCGGGCTCCGTCTCCCAGGGAGAAAGGAGACGGCCCCCACCCGGCCCGATCGGCTACGACTGCCGCCCCGCCTGAATCGCGGCGTGGTTCGACGCGCTCTGCCAGTGACGGGACTCGCCCTCCTCGCCCTGAAGCCGGTACGCCGCGGCGGTGTTGCCGGCGGTCTCGGCGAACTGCGCGAGCTCGTCCTTGCTCCAGCCCTTCATCTCCTGCTTCTCCTGCTCACTGAGCGCCATCTCGTGATCTCCTTCGGTGTATTTGGTCCGGCTGGTCTGGATTCGGCAGGCGTGGCCCGCCAGGTGCTGCTACTCGATGTGGCCGGTACGCAGCCGCTCGACCTGCCGGTCAGCTACACGGGCGTTGTTCGAGGCCTGCGTCACCTGCTGGGCGGTGGCGTTCGGGTCCAGGGCCGCGACCATGTGCTTCGCCGCGATCCCCGAGTACTGCGTGATCTTGCTTTCCGTGCTGCTCATGAGTCGATCCCCTTCGGTGGTTGGTCCGGCTGGTCTGCCGGATTCGGCAGGCGGCGGCCTCTCCTCGGGCCGTCACCCACCGGACCCGTCAAGCGGCGGGGTCGGTCTTGCCGGTGCCATCGAGCAGTTCGTCGGCGGTCTCGTGCCACAGGCCGGTGACGCTGTCCTCGAGGTAGAGGTTGGTGCTGGGCAGTTGCTCGATGGCGCGCAGCCAGCGCAGCGCCTCGGCCTGGTTGTCGGTCTCGCCGAGCTGGCTGAGTGTGCTGTCGAGCCACAGCGTGTAGCGGGCCATGATTGGTGCCCCTTCAGGCCTTGGCCAGGCGGGTCGGGTCGACGATCGCCACGATCGTCTTGCCGTCCGGCAGCGGGATCTCGGCGACGGAGTGAGCAAGCCGCGAGACGAGCAGCAGGCCGTAGCCGCTCTCGCGCTCGGTGCCGTAGCTGTCGGCCGGGTCGGTCTGCGTGGTGGACGAGTCGGTGCAGCGCACGACGATCACGCCGCCGTCGTGCAGCTCGATCTCCAGGCGGACACGGCCGCCAGCGTGCCGCACGACGTTGGTCACCAGCTCGGAGACGATCAGCACGATCGCGTCGATGGTCTTCTCGCTCACGACGCTCTCCTTGATCAGGAGATTGCGAGCGTAGGTACGGGCGAAGCTCGGGGTTGCGTCGGTGACCTCGGGCACTTCAAACGGTGGGGCGGTAACTTCGAGCACAGGTCCGGCTCCTTGTCAGTCGGGCTCAGGTGGCCCCGTCCGGAGTCGCGTTCCGGCCGGGGCCGCTGCCATCAGCGGGGGGCTTTTAGGTGCTAGCACCTTCTGCTACGTTGAGAGTGGACCCGGACCCCTGCCATTGTCAAGGGGAACCTGCTAGCACATAAGATCAAGGCCTGAAACCCGACTTGGAGGACCTGATGGCGAGTGCGGAAGAGATCGCGGGCGAGCTTCGCGCGCGGATTCGAAGCGGTGACCTGCAACCGGGCGACCGCCTGCCGACGATGGCAGAGCTCGGCACCTCGTACGAGGTCAACCGGCAAACCGCCCGCCAAGCACTGATCGCGCTCAAAGACGAAGGCCTGGTCGAATACCGTGGCGGCCGCGCCGGAACCTTCGTCCGGCTCCGGCCGACCCAGCGCCTCGTACGCGCACGCAGCATGGAGCGCGACGAGCTCGGCTACTATTCGGGCCCCGACGTCCAGCATTGGCGGGCGCTCACCCAGACCGAGGTCGACCACACCGCCCGCGTCCCCGAGGACATCGCGGCGCTGCTCGGCGTCGAACCCGGCAGCCCCGCCGTCGTACGCCGACGTCTGAACGGCGACCCGGAGATCCGCGAGTACCGGCAGCTGACGGACTCCTGGTTGCACCCGGCCGCCGTAGCCGCGGTGCCGGCCATCGCTGGGGACTCCGGGCTCGGCGGGATCTACGACCGGATCGAAGAATGGGCCGGGGCCCCGCTCGTCTGGGAAGAGGAAGCCACCTCGGCGACGCCGAGCCCGGCCGAAGCCGAGGCGCTGCTGCTGCCCACCGGCGTTCCGCTGCTGCGCCTGCTGCGCTGCTCGATCGTCACGGAACCCCCGACCGGCGGCGGTCCCCTGGTCGTGGAGGTCAACGACATCCGCATGAGCGGCGAGCAGTTCAGCGTGCGCTACCCCCTCGAGCGCGGCCCCTCGGCCCGCTGGCCCGTGACGCCGGCGACCGGGAACTTCTACACCCCGGTCACGCCCGCCGACCCCGGTCCGCCGGGCGATCTCTAGCGGATCCCCACCCCTCGCCGCGCCCCCGATCCTGCCTCGGATCGGGGGCGCGGCCACATTTCCAGGCCTCCCGCAACGCATCCGTCGATCCGTCAGCACCGCAGGTCACCACCGGAATCGATCCGTCGGAGCATCCGTCGGACGATCCGTCGGAGCCCCGACGGATCCCGGCCCGCTCCGACGGATCACGCGGCGGCGTTCGCGCGCTCGGTCCGGATCCTCGCGGCCAGCGCGCGCAGGTCGTCGATGCGCCAGCCACGCTCGTTGCCGATCGGCGACGAGGGCAGCCCGAGGCCGGCCATCTTGCGCCCGAGCACGACCGGGCTCAGACCCGCCCAGCGCTGCTCGCGCTTCTGCAGCTCGTCAACGAGCCCAGCCGGGGTCATTGTCTCGGCGCCTGCGGCCGCGAACGCGGCGAGGATGTCGGCCAGGATGTCGGGGATCTCGGCCGCCTCCGCCAGGTCGACGTCGATGGTCTCCTCGGCGATGCGCTGCGGGATGATCCTCGGATCGAGCGCGCGGACCGCGTCCAGCGTCTCCTGGTCCAACTCGCCCGGGATGCCGGCTGCGAGGTACGACGCGGCCCGCTCCTCGGCGGCCTGGCCGGACATGTCGGAGAACTTGTAGAGCAGCGGGGTGTTGAGCGAGCCGGAGCGGATGTAGGCGCGGCCCGCGTCGTGCGCCTCCTCACCCTCTGCGGGGTGCAGCTTGTCGGGCCGCCAGCCTCCGGCGATGGCGCCCTCGCCGAGCACGAGCGGGATGTCCGCGTGCCTGCTCGCCAGCATCGCGGCGATCGAGATCGAGTCGGCGATGGCCGAGCCGAGCGCGTCCTTGGTCGCCTCCTGCGAAGCGAAGATGATCTGGACGCGCGCCTTCAGGCCGATGCGCACGAGCGTGATCGCGAGCAGCTTGTTCTCCTTGGCCAAGCGCGGGAACTCGTCGATGACCAGCACGAACGCGGGGTACTTCGCCGAGGCCTTCCAGACGTCGCCCATCCCGAGCCGCCGGAACATCTTCGTGCGCACCTCGGCGACGGCGATGGCGAACAGCAGCAGTGCGGCCGCAGCCTCGTCGTCCAGGCCCCGGCGGTACAGCGCCTTCTCCTGGGCTTCCAGCCCTGATCCGCCGGTCACGTCGATGTCGGCGACGATCGCGTCGCCGGAGGCGAGGATCGCGTCGACCACGACCCGCAGGGCCCGCGACTTGCCGGACCGCGAGACGCCGATGAACAGCGCGTTCACGCCGAGGAAGCTGAGCTCGAGCGGCGCGCCGGTCATGCACATGCCGAGCTTGGACCTGGTTGCCAGGCCCGCGCCGACCTTCCGGGCCGCGGCCGGCCCCATGTTCGCGAACGGGTCGCGCCACACGATCCGCAGCACCACCCGCGCCGCGTTGGCCAGCTCCGGCTGCATCAGCACCGCGTCCTTGGGCGAGGCGAGCCGCGTCTCCAGGTCCGTGAGCACGGCCGAGAGCTGGGCGGGGGTGCCCTTGGCCATCAGCATGGTGACTTCCCAGCCCCACGATTCCTGCGTCACGCTCTCGATGCCGCGCAGCTCGATCCGCAGGTCGGCGAACTCCTTGACGAGCAAGTCGGCCACGTACCGGCCCGGCATGCCGAGCTCGAGCACCGGGGCCGCGTTGACCAGCCGGACGCCTTCGGGCTCGGCGAGCTCGGCGCGCCGGCGGGCCTCGGCCGTGCGGCCCATCAGCACCACGGCGAGCGTCGCGGTCGCGGCCGCGACCCACGGGACCACGGCGCCGATGCGCTGCTCGCCGACGACGAGCCCGGCCGCCACGGCGCCGACAGGGATCGCCGAGCCGACCAGCCGCCACGTCCTGGTCGACCAGGCGGTCTTGCGCGCGATGTCGAGCTGAGCCTTAGCGTGCCGCAGGTTCTCGCTCGCCTGCTCGATCGCAATCTTCGAGGACGACGAGAACCGCCGCGTGAGCTTGCGGTGCTCGCGAGCGGCGAACAGCACGTCGCGGCGCAGCGCATGGACGACCGCGCCATCGGCCGAGTCCCACGCCCAGCCGCCCCAACCGCGCAGGACCGCGCCGATCCCGGCCACCCCGAGCCGGGCCAGGCGCCAGCCGTGGACCGGGCCGCGCCGCGCATGGATCAGCGCGTAGCGGCCCGCGTACCGGATCGCCCATGCGGCGGTGTCCTTGGTCACCTGCCAGTCCGTCAGCCACGTCGGCATCGGCTTGAGCTCGGGCAACGCGCGGCCGGTGGCCCGGTGAAGGACCACCTGGCCGCGCAGCACCGCCCGCTTCGCCGGGACGAGCGCGCCAGACGTCTGGCCCTCTGGACGTCCGGGCGACTCGGCCGGTATCGACTCGGGCCTCTCGGGCTCCGGCGTCGCCGCGTCCGGCTCGGCCAGGCCGACGCGCTGGGGCGGGAGCAATTCGCGCAGGTAGCCCTGCGGGATCTCGAACGCGCTCGCGGCCGGCCCCGGCGCGATCTCGGGGATGCGGGGCGAGGGCAGCGGCATCTCTCCGGCCGGGAGCACGATGCCGTCCGTGTCGGCCAGGCCGTGCGCTTGGAGCTCGGCGAGCTCCTCGGCGGACATGTAGACCCCCGGTGTCCGCACGGAGTGGAAGTACTGCCTCGCCGCGCGCAGGTCGTAGACGCGAGCTCCGGATTCGGTCAGCTCGGCCTCGGCCTCGTCGTGCTCCTCGTCGGGGTCGACGGGGTTCGTTGCGTTCATGAGCTCTCCCTGCTCATTGGTGGAACCGGACGAGCCGGTCGCAGTCGCGTTGCGCCCGGCCCGCCCGGGGTCTGTGGGTGTAGCGGGTCCCATGCGCTCAGTCACGGTAACGCGGGGTGCCCGTGACCAGCGGAATCTGATGTTCCGTCAGTTCGCGTGCGGGGTCAGAGCCTGCGCAACGCGTCGCGGACGCGGAGCAGCAGCGCCAGGTCCACGTGCTCCGGCCACTCCCATGCCGGCGGGCGCGGCGGGCTCTGGTCGCGCGGCTTGCGCACGGGCTCGGCGCCGTAGAACCGGCCGCGCGCCTGGGGTACCGGCCGGTCCTCATCGCTTCTCATCGGGCTGCTCCGCGAGCTGCGCGGTGTCGTCCAGCAGCTTGAGCACCTCCTGAGACCGGGCGAGCACCGCCTCGATCCCCTCGGCCGCCGACTTGCACGCGCGGGCCAGCTCCCCGGCCGAGTCGTAGGCAACTCCCATCTGCCACCTGACCAGCGCGGCGAGCGGGTTCTCCGGAATCCGGCCGAGCGCGGTGATGCACACCGCCTGCGCGACCTGGACGCGTTCGCGCTCGCCGAATTCCGGCGCCCCGACGAGGGCGTGGCCCTGGCGCTGCCGGTCGCGCAGGACGTCGGTGGCCGTCATCACGTTGTGGCCCCCGGCGCCGCCGCGCACCAGCTCCTCGGCGACGACCTGACGCGTGGCGTGCAGCACCTCGGCGAGCGCGGCGAGGGTCAGCGGCTCGCCGTCCAACTGCCCGTAGAGCCCGGCGAAGGTCAGTATGTAGGCGTCGGCCACCAGGCCCTCCGCGCTCCACAGCACGAACCAGCGGGCCGAATCAGGGCCGTGGCACTCGATCCTGGCCACCGTCAGCCGTGATCCGGGCCGGTTGTGCTCCGCGAGGGTGCGGGCGGCCTCGTCTATGGCCGCTTCGACCTGCATGTAGTCCGACAGCGTCGGATCCACATCGGTGCTCCAGGTGTAGCGCAACTGCATCACTGCTCGATCCCCTCGCGGCTACTCGGTGTCATAGACACAGCCTCACCTGCGCGTGGACCTGGGGGAACGTAGTGGTCCTGCCGTAGCACTGAAGTTTGACCGAAGTTTGGCGCGTTCCAGCGTGGCCGAGAAGCCGGGTGGTGTACGCCCGGCTGCCAGACTGAGCGGCATGACGGAACTCGATGGCGCCCCGGTCTCCCCTGAACAGCTCCTCGCCCTGGGCCTGGCCCCGTTCGGCCACTTCACTTCGATCCGGGTGGACGATCAGCGGGCGAAGGGGGTGGGCCTGCACCTCGAGCGGCTGGCCCGGGACTGTCGCAGCGTGTTCGGGGTCGAACTCGACACCGACCGCGTGCGCACCCTGGCCCGGCGGGCAGTCTCGGACACGACGGGGCCGATCAGCCTCCGGATCACGATCTACGATCCCGCCACCGAGCTCGGGCACCCCGACCTCGCCACCGACCCGCACGTGCTGATCACCAAGCGCGCGGCGTCCGCCGTGGCCCCGGCGCCGCTGCGCGCGGCCGCCGTCGTCTACGAGCGGGAGATGCCGGAGGTCAAGCACGTGTCCTTGTTCGGAACCTTGGTTGCCCGGCGCCAGGCGCACAAGCGCGGGTTCGACGACGCGGTGTTCGTCTCCCCGGCCGGCTACGTCTCCGAGGGAGCGACATGGAACATCGGGTTCGTCCGCGCCGGGGAGGTCGTCTGGCCGCACGCGCGCGTCCTGCCCGGCGTCACCGCCGAACTGCTCAGCCGCATACACCGGCCAGCCCAGCCCACCCTGATTCCGCGCAGCGCGCTCGGCGAGTTCGACGCGGCGTTCGCCACGAACACCACGGTCGGGGTCCGTCCGGTCATCGCGATCGACGACGCCGAGTACCCCGCCGACCACCCCGTCCTCAAGCAGCTCCAGAGCGAGTACGCAGCAATCGAGCCCGAGAGCTTCTAGCCCGGGGAGAAGGAGCAGGGCCGTGACCACAGTCGACAAGTGGACCGGGCTGGAAGTCCGGGCGCTGCGTGAGGCGCGGCGGATGACCATCGCCCAGTTCGCCGAGGCCATGAACGTGACCGAGCGGATGGTCAGCCTCTGGGAGGCCCGCGGCGAATCGATCCAACCCCGGGCCGCCAACCAGGACTCGCTCGACAAGATGCTCGCCGCCGCCCCGCTCGATGTCCACGAACGGTTCTGCCACGCCACCGGCATCGCCATCGAGCTGCCGCCGGACGAGCCGACCGCCGCTCACCACCAGATGCGCCACCCGGTCGACGGCAAGCTCATGGCCCTGATCCCCTCCGGGGTCTACCTCGCGGGACCCAACAACCAGCCGCGCTGGTTGTCAGCCTTCTACATCGACGTATTCCCGACCACCAACGCCGACTATCACCGATTCGTCCTCGCCACCGGCCACCCCGCGCCCCAGCACTGGAAAGACGGCGGGTACGACGACCACCTGCGCGAACACCCGGTCGTCTGGGTCACCCACCAGGACGCCGCTGCGTACGCCCGCTGGGCAAAGAAGGAACTGCCAGGCGCCGAGCAGTGGGAGAAGGCGGCCCGCGGTCCCCAGGGCCGGACGTATCCGTGGGGCGACGCCGCATCGATCGCCAAGACCAACTGTCGCGAGTCCGGCATCGACGGGCTCACGCCCGTTGAGCGCTACCACTCCGGGGTGAGCCCGTACGGCGTGTACGACCTCTGCGGCAACGCTTGGGAGTGGTGCTCCACACCGACCACCGGCATTCGGTTCGAGCTCAAGGGCAGCGCGTGGACCTCGCCCTTCGCCCGATGTACGCCCTCGAACTTCAACGACGCCGACGAGACGATGCTCGATGACGACACCTCGTTCCGCTGCGTCTGCCCCGCCTAGGCCCTAGACGGCCAGGCCCCCAGACGTCTGCACGGCCCGCCCGGAGAGAGCTCGGGCGGGCCGTGCAGGGTTTTCGGCAAGGTTCGCGTTCCCGCCGGTCAGGGACCGGCAGGGTTTCCGGCAGTCGGTCTGTCAATGTTGCCGGTCCCGGCATCGCGGCAGGTCAGCGGCTATGCAGGGAATCCGGCAAGGTCCGCGGCTATCCTGCCCGCCCACACCTCGCGGCCCACCATCGACTCGGGCCGCGTCGGAGGCCTGCGGCCCCAGCTCACGAAAAAGTCAAAGACAGCCTCCGGCGGCCCCTCCGGGGAGGGCCGGGCTCCGAGAGGCGGGGGTGATCTTGAACGCTGCGGATCATGGGTGGTGGGGTGGGTCCGGGTCTGTTCCCTGATCCTCTCGTCACCGCGGCACCCCAAAGGGGACCATCCGACGAGGCGGGAATCAAGCCGGGAAAAGCGCCCGGCTTGACACCCACCACGACGGATGGTGCTTCGCCCCCGCCGCGGTGACGAGAGGATCAGGGAACAGACCCTCGGGGGAGGGCTGCGGCGAGGCGCCACGGGGCCGAGAAAGGCACGCGCCGCCCAGACGTCTAGACGGCCAGGCCCGTCAGCACTCGTGCTCCTCGCCCTTGGGCATCCCGCAGAACCGGCACGTCTCGGTGCCGGCGGGCACGGGCACGTCCTCGCGCTTGCGCCCGTACCGGTCCCGGCCCGGCCCGGCGATGCGCACGTTGATGTCGCCCTGGCGGCGGCTGTGCAGCTCGGCGAACGCCTGGCGGGCCGCGTGGTACTCGCCGCCGATGACCAGCTCGGCGTAGCGCGGATCCCAGCGGTCGGCGTAGTCGACCAGGTGGCCCACGCACAGCTCGGGCCAGGCCTCCGACAGACCGTCCACGGTCCACACGGCCAGGCTGAGCGACCGCGTTCCGGAGCACTGCCGGTCGTGCTCGTCCAGCTCGCAGCGGTCCAGGGCGACCATGCGGGCGTGGCGGGCCAGGCCGTAGGCCGCGTCGACCGGGTTGTTGGTCCACCGGTAGAGCGCGTCGGTCTTGTGTCCGTTGGGCGTGGCCCGCAGGTCGTCGACGTCGCGGGCGAGCTGCTGCGCGCCGTCGTAGAACGCGGCCGCGTCGCCGAGCTCGGCCAAGCGGCGGGCGGCCTGGCCGTAGATGCCGAGCAGCGGCGCGGCCTGCTCGAGCAGCTCGCCGAGCGCGAGGGCCTGGCGGTGCAGCTCGGCCAGCTTCGCGGGGTCGACCGGCATCGTCTGCGCGGGCTCGGTGCCGCGGTTGGGGATCGCCAGCAGCTCGATGGTGAACGGGCCGCCGGTCACCGGGTCCTCGCAGCTGTCCGCGAACGCGTTCCACTGCTCGCCGCTCCAGGTCTCCGGACCGTTGTGCGCGTCGACGAGCAGCTCGGCATCGGCGGGGAAGCGCTTGATGGCGGCGGGCTCGGTCCTGGCCGGCCTTTCGGGGCAGCCCTCGTTCTCCTGGCCGAGCGGGTACCAGCGCCCGCAGTACGCGCAGGTCCCCGGGCCGGGGAAGGTGCTCGGAAAGTGCGGCAGCAGCTCAACCGGCTGCGAGGCAGGCGACGCGGCATCGGCGGCCGCGGCTGCGGGTCCGCCGGCGGACTCGGCGCGCTGGGCGTGGGTGTAGGAACGGCCGGAGGCCTCGGCGAGCTGCCTAGCAGCGGCCTTGGCCTTGCGGTTGGTGGTCATCGGGTCCTCGTGTCCGGCGACGTCCCATGCCCGCCGCCTGCGAGTCTCGGATGACTAGGCGAGGGTCGTGCTCGGCGCGATTCCGTGAACCTTGGCCATCGTCGCCGGCCGCCCCCGCATGGGAGGGGCTCCGGCTACGGAGACGGGCGGGCGCACCGCCGTGAACCACGGTAGCCGCCCGCCCGGACAATCAGGCCTCGTCCACGAATCCCGGCGACCCCTCGCCGGTCCGGGCCCACAGCTCGCCCTGGCCCGGCCCGATCGGGTTCTCGGTGGTCCCGATCCACTTCTGGCGCCGGTTCTGCGCGGTGCCGCGCACCACGCCCATCGCGTGCCCGAGGTCCTCAACGGTGCCATCGCGCCGGGCGTGCTCGCGCACCGCGCCCGCCATGACCGCCGCGTTGATCTCGCCGAGCTCGGTCAGCGCCGAGATCACCGACGCCCAGTCCCGCGCGTCCGGCTCGTAGACCACGCCGTCCGGGTCGACGGCCCACTCGGCCCCGCGCAGCGTCGCCAGGCCCTGCAGAACCACAGCGATCCGGCTCAGGATCACGTCGGAGTCCCGGCCGAGCACCGCGGCCTTGGACGGGGCGATGTTGATCCGGTGCTCGCGGTCGGCGGGCGCGTCCTGCTGAAGATCGGTCACGATCATTCCCTTCTCGATAGTCCGTCAGTTCCGGCGCAGGCCGATACGCACGGCGTCCTGGACGATCTGCCTGTGGTCGAACGCCATCGGCACGACACCGTTGACCACCTGGTCGACCGACAGCCACGCCGTCTCGGTCGCGTCGTCCGCCGGCACGACCTCCGGCAGCCCCTCGACCCGCACCACGAACGCCCACGTCACGTAC
>Ga0073928_10002667_pt1 | contig 30019 bp, 21 predicted proteins | sample PaiPotPPA55metaG_FD_76969 | JGI IMG/M metagenome (GOLD analysis project Ga0073928, IMG submission 76969) | Iron sulfur acid spring bacterial and archeal communities from Banff, Canada, to study Microbial Dark Matter (Phase II) - Paint Pots PPA... ...
AAGCAGATAGTAACAGGTGAGGCGTCCCGCCAGGCGATTTTGCGCGGCGTGAATGCTCTTGCCGACGCAGTGAAGATTACGCTCGGCCCCAAGGGCCGCAACGCGGTAATCGAAAAGAAGTTCGGCGCGCCGATCATCACCAAGGACGGCGTAACGGTAGCGAAGGAAATCGAACTACGCGACCCGCTCGAGAACATGGGCGCGCAGATGGTTCGCGAAGTGGCTTCCAAGACCAGCGACGTGGCCGGCGACGGAACCACCACAGCGACGGTACTGGCGCAGGCGATTTTCCGCGAAGGCGTGAAGACCGTAGCGGCAGGATCCAGCCCGACAGCTCTGAAGCGCGGCATTGAACGCGCGGTGGAAGTTGCCGTGGAAGAGATCAAGCGCCTGCACAAAGACGTGAAGGGCGACATGATCGCGCAAGTTGGCACCATTTCCGCTAACAATGACAAGCAAATCGGCGGCATCATTGCCGAAGCGATGAAGAAGGTTGGCAAGGACGGCGTCATCACCGTGGAAGAATCAAAGACCATGGAAACGACGCTGGAAGTGGTCGAAGGTATGCAGTTCGACCGCGGCTACCTGTCCCCTTACTTCATTACCGATCCGGAGCGCATGGAGTGCATTCTGGAAGATTGCCGCATCCTGATCCACGAGAAGAAAATCAGCTCGATGAAGGATTTGCTGCCTTTGCTGGAGCAGACCGCCAAGATGGGCAAGCCCCTCTTGATCATCGCTGAGGACGTGGAAGGCGAAGCACTGGCGACGTTGGTGGTCAATAAGCTGCGTGGCACGCTGCAATGCGCTGCCGTCAAGGCTCCTGGCTTTGGCGACCGCCGCAAGGCCATGTTGGAGGATATCGCGACGCTCACGGGGGGCAAGGCGATTACCGAGGACCTGGGTCTTAAGCTGGAAAATGTGAAGCTTGAGGATCTGGGCCGCGCCAAGAAAATCACCATCGACAAGGACAACACCACGATCGTGGAAGGCTATGGCAAGTCCGCGGACATCGAGGGACGTGTCAAGCAGATCCGTTCGCAGGTGGAAAACACCACATCCGACTACGACAAGGAAAAGCTGCAAGAGCGGCTTGCCAAGTTGGTCGGCGGAGTGGCGGTCATCAAGGTGGGCGCGGCAACCGAAACCGAGCTGAAGGAAAAGAAGGCTCGCGTTGAAGATGCCATGCACGCGACCCGCGCAGCCGTCGAGGAAGGCATTGTTCCCGGCGGAGGCACGGCGCTACTGCGCTGCATCTCGGCGATCGACAAGCTGAAGCTGCAGGATGACGAAGCGGTTGGCGTCGGCATCGTGCGGCGAGCTCTCGAAGAGCCAGCCCGCCAGATCGCGCACAACGCCGGAGCTGAAGGCGCTGTGGTGATCGGCAAGGTCCGCGAGTCGAAGGAAGAGAACTACGGTTTCAACGCGGAAACCGGCGAGTACGGCGACATGGTGAAGATGGGCGTTATTGACCCAGCCAAGGTTACCCGGCTCGCGTTGCAGAACGCGGCTTCGATTGCCGGCCTGATGCTCACGACGGAAGCGCTCGTCGCAGAGATCAAGGAAGACGATAAGAAGTCGGCTGCGGCCGGCGGCGGCCCCGGCGGCCCCGGCGGCATGGGCGGCATGTACTAAGAGAACGGCAACAATTGAGGTGAAGAGGGGCGTCCGGAGACCGGGCGCCCTTTTTTTCATGCGGGCGAGTAGCGTGCCCCGATGTGCGAGGCGGCTTGCCTCGGGTTCGCTGGGTCTGGTAAGGTCTGACAGCTTTTGAAGCGTCAAGAGCGGCTTCCAGGGGAGCCATTTTATGACTGGGGTTTTGCAGCGGCTATTGCCGCGTGAGGAAGGGTTTTATCACCTCTTCGTCAAGCAGGCAGATAATATTTATGTGGGGGCGAAGGCGCTCCTGGAGATGCTTTCGCACTACACGGGAGTGCCCGAGCAGGTGCAAAGCATCAAAGCCATCGAGCACCATGGCGACGACATCACGCATAGTATCCTGACCAAGCTGAACCAGACGTTCATCACTCCGTTTGACCGCGAAGATATCCACGAACTATGTAGCCAATTGGATGACGTTATCGATTTGATCGACGCAGCGGCCAGCCGTTTTGTGTTGTATCGCGTGGATGTGGTGCGGCCGGGGACAATCGAGCTGGTTAAAGTGCTGGTGTCCGCCACTGCGGAAGTGGCGGCGGCGGTTCGGGACCTGGAATCACCCGAAAAGGCACTGAAACATTGCATCGACATCAATCGCTATGAGAATGAAAGCGACCGGTTGTGCCGCACGTTGATCGCGCAATTGTTTGACGAAGAACGGGACCCAGTGCAGATCATCAAGTGGAAAGAAATCTTCGAAGTTATCGAGACGGCTGTCGACAAGTGTGAAGACGTTGCCAACGTAATTGAAGGGGTAATCCTCAAGAGCGCGTAACCCACCGATGGAATTTTTAGCGATGTGCGTTGCTAACGTGAATGTGTGTGGTGATGTTGCGGGCTATGGGCATGCTTATGCGCCGGATTATGTGACGAAGAGTTGTAGCTGTGGATAGCTTTAACCTGCTGCTGATGGTCGTTGGCCTCACCTTAGTGTTTGAATTTTCCAATGGCTGGCATGACGCCGCGAATTCCATCGCGACGGTGGTTTCAACGCGGGTGCTGACGCCCTTTCGGGCGGTAGCGTGGGCGGCATTCTGGAATTTTGTGGCGGCCTTTGTGTTCGGGACGGCGGTCGCGAAGACGATTGGAAAAGGGATGGTCCGCATTGAGATGGTGGACGAGAAGGTGCTTTTAGCCGGGCTTCTTGGCGCGATCACCTGGAACTTGATCACGCTGATACTGGGATTGCCGACCAGCTCGTCGCACGCGTTAATGGGCGGGTACGGCGGCGCGGCGGTGGCCAAATCTGGGTTTGGGGCGTTAATTTTGAGTGGATGGACGAAGCCGGTGATTTTTATTTTTTTGGCGCCGGTGATTGGGCTTTTTGTGGGCGCAGCGGTAACGATTGTGACCAGTTGGATTGTGCGCAAGCAGCGGCCGCGGCGCGTGGATAAGTGGTTCCGGCGTTTGCAACTGCTTTCGGCGGCGGGCTACAGCCTGGGGCATGGCACGAATGACGCGCAAAAAGGCATGGGGATTATTACCACCGCGCTTGTCGCGGGAGGTGCGCTGAGCACGTATGCGGTGCCCTACTGGGTAATTCTTTGCTGCCACCTGGCCATGGCCGGCGGTACCATGGCGGGAGGCTGGCGCATCATTAAGACCATGGGACAGCGCATTACCAAGCTGACTCCTTTTGGCGGATTTGCCGCGGAGTCGGCGGGGGCTTTGACGCTGATCGGGACGGCGCATTTTGGTATTCCGGTAAGCACTACACATACGATTACCGGGGCGATTGTGGGAGTGGGAGCTACGCGAAGGCTTTCGGCGGTGCGCTGGGGAGTGACGAGGCGGATTGTTATTGCGTGGGTTCTGACGATACCGGGCGCGGCAGTGGTAGGAGCGGCGGTATTTCACGGGATACGGCTTTGGTTGAAGTGAAGAGTAAGGTTATAGAATCGGAATGGAGTGCTGGTTTGCCAGGTGTGAGCGGTACTTGGGATTGAGCATGGCTGAAAATAGATCACATTTTGCGACGGTGGAGGAAGCGGTCGAAGAAATTCGTCAGGGGCGCATGATTGTGCTGGTGGACGATGAGGATCGCGAGAACGAAGGCGACCTGACGATGGCGGCAGAGAAAGTTTCTCCGGACGCCATCAACTTCATGTCCAAGTATGGGCGCGGACTGATCTGCCTGACGTTGACGGAGCAGCGCTGCGACGAATTGCATCTGCCACTGATGTCGCCGATCAATACCTCGGTACATGGCACGGCATTCACCGAAGCGATTGACGCGCGGGTAGGCGTGACCACCGGGATCAGCGCGTCGGACCGGGCTATCACCGTTCTCACGGCGATCGATCCAAAAACCAAGCCGCAGGATCTGGCGCGGCCAGGGCATATGTTTCCGCTGCGGGCGCGTAATGGCGGAGTGCTGGTGCGCGCGGGGCAGACGGAAGCATCGGTCGATCTTTCGCGCATCGCGGGGTTGAACCCTTCGGGAGTTATCTGCGAGATCATGAATGAAGACGGCAGCATGGCTCGTGTGCCGCAGTTGCTGGAATTCTGCAAAGAACACGACATCAAGATGCTGACGGTGGCGGACCTCATCCGCTATCGCATGCAGCACGAACGGTATGTGCGGCGCGTCGCGGAGGCGGTGCTGCCGACGCGGTATGGTAATTTCCGAATGATTGCGTACGCCAGCGACGTGGACCACGATCAGCATATCGCGCTGGTACGGGGCGACCTGGAAGGCCTAGAGCCGGCGCTGGTGCGCGTACACTCACATTGTTTGACGGGAGACGTTTTTGGGTCCACGGCGTGCGATTGCTCAGAACTGGTGGCGGGCTCGCTGGCGGCCATTGCCAAGGAAGACCGGGGAGTGTTTCTTTATTTGCATCATACCGGGCGCGGATTTTCCGTCGAGACCGGAGCGGAGCCAGGCGCGCTGCCGCAGATTCATTTTCATTCGCGGGGACAGTTGGATCGCGAGCCCGCGCGGTTGCGTATGGTGCAACACGAGAGCGGAATCGGGGCGCAGATCTTGATCGATTTGGGATTGAAAGATATACGGGTGCTGACTAATCATCCGAAGAAAGTTGTGGCGCTGGAAGGGTATGGGATACGGATTGCGGAGCAGGTGCCTTTGCGATTGGAAGTTCGTGATGGTGAGCTGCGAACTACGCACCAGAGGCTGTAAGAGTGTCACGGCACAATGAAACATATTGTGCTTTCAATTTAGGGAGAACAGTTCAACTGCAAGACCCGGGTTCAACTCAACTGCGAACCCCGGGACACCCGAAGGCGTCTTTCCAACTTAAATTATTACTAGGGTTCTTCTGTTTCTGGAGCGGGCTGCTCGGTCGGCGGCCGCGGGGGCGGCGTGTTTTGTGTCGCGGCGGATTTTGCCGGTGCGGATACGCACGGCATGCTTGAATACAAATTATTTTAGGGGGGCGCCTTGAGCGTCGTAGATTTCCAGGTCGCCGAAGAGGCGGGCTTGGGATTCGATTTGGGTGCGGTCGCCGACGACTACAATTTGCATGTTGTTGGAGTCGAGATACTGGCGCGCGGTGTTGAGCAGGTCTTCGGGAGTCAGGGCGCGGACTTTGGCGCGGTAGGTCTCCAGATAATCGTTGGGCAATTCGTTCAGGGCGACGGTGGCGAGCTGGCTGAGCAGGCCTTCCTGGGTGGCCAAGCCCATGGAAAATACTCCGGTCAAATAATTTTGCGCATCGGCCAGCTCAGCAGCGGGCACGGGTAGCGAACGCAATTTATCCATCTCATAGAAAATTTCAGTGAGCGAGGCGGCAACAACATCATTGCGTACGGCCGCTGATACGGAAAAATAGGCGTGCTCGTGCAGCGGGTGGACAGCGCTGCGGGGGCTGTAGGTGTAGCCCTTGTCTTCGCGGATATTCATGACCAAGCGCGAATTGAAAGCGCCGCCGTAGAGGCTGTTGGTCAGACCGAGCTTGATCCAATCGGGATGGGTGCGGGTGATGGCCGCGCAGCCTGCGACGATCTGGGTTTGCACCGCGCCCGGAACATGCACGAGATAGACGCGGCGGCCGTGCGGATGCGGAGGGGCGGCCGTGGGTTTTGTTTCCGGCTTCCTCCCTGTCCATGCGCCGAAAATTTTTTCGGCGCTTTTGACCATGGCTTGCGAGTCGAAATCGCCGACCATCAGCAGTAGGGCATTTTCTGGAGTGTAGAACTCGCAGTAAATGGAGGTCAAATCTTTGCGGGTGTAGGCGGCGACTTGCGCTTCGGTCGCGGAAACCTTGCCATACGGATGCGCGCCGAATAATACTTTGCGAAGGCGCTCACTGGCGAGAAAGCCGGGAGAAGTGCGCTCCAACTTTACTTCTTCGAGTTTCTGGCGGCGCTCGCGCTCGAATTCCGGCGCGGGAAAGCTGGCCTCGCGGGCCAGTTCATTGACCATGCCGAGAAGTTGTTCGGCGTATTCCGACAGGCCGGCAAAGGCGATGGCGCTGTTGTCCTGACCAGCGCTGGTGGAAAGGTCCGCACCGATGCGGCGAAGATCTTCTTCGATCTGGCGGCTGGCACGCTTTGCGGTTCCGGTGCGCACGACTGTGGCGGTCATATCCGCGAGAGCTGGACCACGACTGAGAGCAGCGGCGTTTCCGGAGCGAAAGAAAAGTTGGCCGTGAAATTTGGGAATGGAGTGGGCTTCGGCGAGGACGAGCTCGAGGCCATTTGAAAGGCGCGTTTTGGTTTGCTTGGGCCAGGTTACGGCACGTTCCGCAGAGAGCGCAGGAACGGCGATAGCGACTGCTTCTTCAACTGAGGCGGGACGCGCGGACATTTAAGCAGCCTCCTTTGCCGCTACGTTGACAGGTTTGCGGAAGACGATGGCGCGCTTGTCGTTACGCAGATATTTTTTCGCGGCGGCCAGAACGTCTTCGCGAGTGACCGCCAGAAATCCATCGAGAATGGTATTCACGAGTTGCGGTTCTCCATCGAACAGAGTGAAACATGCGAGCAGATGCATCAGGCCGTAGCGGGGCATATAGCCGCCGCGGCCGCCTTCCAGCGTTGAGTAATAATCGGAGCGCCATTTCACTTTGAGCTGCTGCAATTCGTCTTCGCTGATGCCATTTTCCTGAACTTCGCGAATTACGGCATCGAAAGCGGCTAGGGTGGCTTCGCTGGAAAATTCGGGCTTGTGCAGGATGCGGGTAATCATTTGCGAGGGGCCGTTATACCCGAAAATGTCGTCGATGCCACCATCAGCCTCGACGGCAATTTGTTTTTCGAGCACCAATTCGCGATGGAGACGCCCGGCACGGCCACCGTGCAGCGCCATATCCAGCAAAGTCATGGCGGACCAATCGCGGGTGCGGCGCGCGGGGATGGGATAACCAATGGCCATCGCCGGTAGCGTGCCGAACTTTTCTTCCACCTCGCCGCGGCGCTCTTCTTTTTGTTCCGGCTCGGTGGGATCGGCGAACGGCGGCGGCGGTCCTGCGGGAATATCGGAGAAATATTTTTTCGCGAGGGCAATGCCTTCGCCGGGCTGCACGTCGCCGAGGATTAACAGCACCGCATTGTTGGGCACGTAATACGTTTTGAAGAAAGATTGGACGTCCACCAGGCTGGCGGCATCAAGATCGGCAAAATCGCCATAGAAGTTGTGCGAATTAGCCCAATTGCGGAAGGCGACGGGAGGAAGATCGAGCCAGGGAAACCCGCCGTAGGGCTGATTCATGACGTTGACGCGCACTTCTTCTTTCACGACGTCGCGCTGATTACGCAGATTTTCGTCGTCAACTTTCAAGGCGCGCATGCGGTCGGCTTCCAGCCAGAGCACGCGTTCGAGGGCGTTGGAGGGGACGGCTTCGTAATAATTGGTAACGTCGTAGTGCGTTGATCCGTTAAGCACGCCGCCGCTGGAGTTGATGAGCTTGATGTGTTGCATCTTGGGCGCGTTGGCAGAGCCTTGAAACATCATGTGCTCGAATAGATGCGCAAAACCGCTGCGGCCCTGTGGCTCGAGGCGAAATCCAATTTTGTAATAGACGCCGACGGTGACTACCGGGGCGGTGGAGTCCGGAGCGATTACGACTTTCAATCCGTTGGGAAACGTGGTGTGTTCGATTACGATTTGCGGTTGCTTCAACCTTTTCCTCCTGCGGAACCAATTTTCACAAGGGTTTTCACAATACTGATTTTATTTCTCGAATCGCCATTCAGAGCGGCCAGGCTTCCGGCCGAGCCGGGAGACAAAACTAGCATGGCCAGGCTATTCAACGCCGCATAGGCGTTGGAGAATTCACGCGGTAAACGTTTCATGGCGGCCAGATGAGCGGCAATAACGCCATAGTCGCCACGGGCTAAAGGCCCGGTCCAGGCGGCTCGCGGGCCGAGGCGTTCGAAATTTTCGAGCACCTGGCGGGTCAACTGCAACAGGGCGCGAACGGCTTCGCCGCGCTTCATTCCGGTTGACATCAACAGACGGGTTGCTGATTCTTCGATGGCCAGCACATGTCCAGCGGCGAATGCCGCAGCGGCGTGATACAGGGCCTTGCTGCCGCCCGCAATTTGCACGGGTAGTCCACCAAGAGCGCGCACGATTTGCCGCGCCAGACGAATCGCCGCCGGATCGCCTTCGATCGCAAAAACTCTGCCTTCGAGCGGCGGGATGGCAACTCCGCTGAAGGATTGCAACGGATGCATCGAGCCGACGGCCGCACCGTGGTCCCGGACAGCCTTAAGCGCGGCGGAATTCAAAGCGCCGCTGGTATGTAAGACGACTTTTCCGCGCAATTCTTCCGCGCCAATGCGCGCCAACTCTTCGGAAAATTTTATGATCGCATCATCCGGAGTGGATATAAGGATCAGCCGCGAGCCCAGAACTTCGCGGGACACCATCGCGCGTGCTTTTCCGGCGCCGATAAAGCGCACCGCCTTGCGCGCGGAGGCCTCACTTCGTGTTATGACCGCGCCGATTTTCCAATCCAGCTCATGCAGACGCCGTCCCAGCGCGCGACCGACGCGTCCTGCACCTATGATCGCCAAAGCGCCACGCATGTCATACTAGGATAACCTGAGGGCCACTTCCGACACCAATTCATGCACGCGTTTGCGCTGGTAATTTTTGGAGGCACCGCTTTTGTCTGGATTATTCTTGGCTTGCGCATCGCGTACGGTGCTTTGAAACTCCCCTGGCTTAAGGATTTCCCACCGATCGCCGGAACTGACGTTCCGCGGATTTCCCTTCTTTTTGCGGCGCGCGATGAGGAAGAAAAACTTCCCGGCGCGCTGGCCACGCTGGCCCAACTCGATTACCCGGAATTGGAAATAATTGGAGTGGATGACCGCTCCGAAGATGCAACCGGGCGAATGTTGGATGAGTTCGCGGCGGCGCATTCGAGATTTCGGGCGATTCGTGTAAAGGAGCTTCCCGCGGGATGGCTGGGCAAACCGCATGCCTTGCAGCAGGCTTACGAAGCGTCAAGGGGCGAATGGCTTTTATTTACGGACGCGGATGTGCGCTTCAAAACTGATGTGCTGCGACGAGCGATGACGATGGCTACCGAGCGAAAGCTGGATCACCTAACACTATTTGGTGATGTGGAGATGATTGGTTTCTGGGAAAAGGTGGTGGTGACGTTTTTTGGGATGGCATTTCATCTGGCGACAGCGCCTAACGAGGTGATTAATCCCAAGTCGGGGGCTTACGTGGGTGTGGGCGCGTTTCAACTGTTGAAGCGTTTGGCGTATGAAGCGGCAGGCACGCACCGGCGGTTGGCGATGGAAGTGATCGACGACATGAAGCTGGGGAAAATTGTAAAGCAGGCTGGGTTTCGGTCTGGCGTAGCGGTGGCGCAGGATTTTGTGGTGGTGCGATGGCACTCAGGCGCGCGCAACCTGATCAATGGGGTCACGAAAAACTTTTTCGCGGGGTCGGGTTTCAGCGTTACCCGCGTGGCGATGTCTATTCTTGGGCTATTTCTGATGAATGTGCTGCCGTTCGCGGGGTTGATTTTTGGTCATGGCTGGGTGAGGATTCTTGCCGGGATTTGCGTGGTGATTGTGCTGTGTTTCCATGCGGGGGTGGATATGGTGATGCGCGTGTCGCCGCTGTATTGTTTTACGGTGCCAATTGGCGCGGTGATATTCAGCTATATGCTGCTGCGATCGACGGTATATACGCTGAAGCAGGGGGGGATTATTTGGCGCGGGACGTTTTATCCGCTGGAGGCGCTCAAGCGTGGAGCGGTGCGATGACGGAAGAATGCGCAATTTTTCTTTAGCCGCCCCGTTCGGCCGGAGCCGGCAGTTCAATATTAATTAAGCCCGCCAGGTCTTTCTGCCTCAGGCTGCGGATGCGGTCGCGTAATTGGGCGGCCTTCTCAAACTCAAATTTCTTGGCCGCTTCGCGCATTTGAATTTCAAGTTGCTTCAGCATTTCTGCAAGCTGATCGCCGGTTTTGATATTAGCGGTGGCGGCGTCGAGGACGACATCATCGAGCGGAATGGTTACGTAGTCGGCTTCGACGATGCGCGCAAGATCCATATCCACGGATTTAATAATGGACATGGGAGTGATGTTGTTTTCTTTGTTGTAGGCCACCTGCTTTTCTCGGCGGCGATTGGTTTCGCTTATGGCTTGCTCCATCGAGCCGGTGCTGCGGTCGGCGTATAAAATTGCGCGCCCCTCGATGTGGCGTGCGCAACGGCCGATAGTCTGGATTAGAGAGGTGGCGCTGCGAAGATAGCCTTCCTTGTCGGCGTCCAAAATAGCTACCAGTGAAACTTCAGGGAGGTCCAGGCCTTCGCGCAACAAGTTGATGCCGATCAAAACGTCAAACTCGCCGCGGCGCAAATCGCGGAGGATGCGGATGCGGTCGAGCGTTTCCACTTCGGCGTGCAGGTAGCGGGAACGTACGCCAATCTCGGCGAAATATTCGGATAAGTCTTCGGCCATGCGTTTGGTTAGCGTAGTGACGAGCACACGTTCGTTGCGCTCGGCGCGAACGCGAATTTCTTCCAGGAGATCATCGACCTGACCTTTGACCGGGCGCACCTCAATTTGGGGATCGACGAGGCCGGTGGGACGAATGACCTGCTCAACGACTACGCCGCCGGATTTGGTCAACTCATACGGACCGGGCGTGGCGGAAACATAGACGACCTGGTTGAGACGGTGCTCGAATTCTTCAAAGGTGAGCGGGCGATTGTCGAGCGCGCTGGGCATGCGGAATCCGTAGTCGACCAGAACTTGTTTGCGGGCGCGGTCGCCATTGAACATTCCGCGTACCTGGCCGACGGTTTGGTGCGATTCGTCGATGAACATCAGAAAATCTTGCGGAACGTAATCCAGCAGGGTTGGGGGAGCTTCTCCGGGCAAGCGTCCGCTTAAGTGACGAGAATAATTTTCGATTCCGTGGCAATAGCCGACGGTGCGCATCATTTCGATATCGAAGAGCGTGCGTTGCGTCACGCGTTGAGCTTCTACAAATTTGCCCTGCTTCTCCAATTCTTTTTTCCACCATTCCAGCTCGGCATAGATACTTTGAATGGCTCGCTCTTTTTGGTCCTGGGGCACGACGTAATGGGTTTTGGGATAAATCGAGACGCGGGATAAATCTTCCTGGCCTGCACGAATTTCGCCCGTGAGAGGATCGATCTGGCGCAGCGCTTCGATCTGCTGGCCCCACATTTCGATGCGATAACCCTGGTCCTGATACGGCGGATAAATTTCGATCGTGTCGCCGCGCACGCGAAAAGTGCCGCGGCGGAGATCCTCGGAGCGCTCGTACTGAATATCGACGAAGCGGTGCAGCATGGCTTCGCGAGAGATTTGCTGGCCTTTTTCAAGCATGACGATCTGGCCGTAATAAGCTTCCGGCGAACCGATACCGTAGATGCAGGAGACGGAGGCCACCACGATCACGTCGGTGCGTTCGAAGAGCGAGCGCGTGGCGCTCATGCGCAGCTTGTCCAATTCGTCGTTGATAGTGGCTTCTTTATCGATGTAGATGTCGGCGGAAGGTACGTAAGCTTCTGGCTGATAAAAATCGTAATAGCTGACGAAGTATTCGACAGCGTTTTCGGGGAAAAAACTTTTGAATTCGTGGTAGAGCTGGGCCGCAAGAGTTTTATTGTGCGCCAAAACCAGAGCCGGCCGATTCGCGGCTTCGATGAGCTTGGCCATGGTGAAGGTCTTGCCGGAGCCGGTGACGCCGAGCAAGACTTGCTCTTTTTCGCCGGCTTCGAGACCGCGATAGAGCTGGTGGATGGCTTCAGGCTGGTCGCCGCGCGGCTGATAATTGCTTTGTAACTTGAACTTCATTTGCTGAATTCCTTGGTGTCGTCGAATTAAGTGCGGTCACCCGGCATACGTAAGCTAATTTTTCTGGTGACTGCAGAAACCTCCATTATACGCGATCACGCAAACCCTTTCAGGGAGAGGTTCTTGGGCGCAAATGAGCAGACCGCGAGGCGTGGTCCATGACACCTGCGATGATTTAGGGTTTTGACAACGGTGCGTCGGCGACCAGCAGGACTTCGGTGTGACCGGTGGCTTCCACGTTGTAATGGATTTGATTGGACGCGTCGGCTTTGGCTACGAGCACATCCATGAATTGGTGGGCGTCTTCGGTGACACGCACGATGAGACCGGACTTCAGAGAGATGTACGAGATAGTTTCATTTTTGCCTGATGCGTTACCGGTGGTGCGAAGGTCATGAAGTCTAAAATCTCCCGGGGTGGTGTCTTTCGGCGAGGATTTCTGTTTCAAGATGGCGCTGGTCAGAACCACCGCGCATGATTCGGTGGGAGTATTTTTGGGAGTGATGATACCCGTTTCAGAGAACTGAATCGGGCGGCAAGGCTCATCACGAACGTAGGTGGCTTGTTTCTCCCACTCGAGCCTTACGATGGGCGAGGGAGCTTGCTCAGGTTCGCTTGATTTCCAGGACTGGCCGAGCTTTACACCCGCTCGAGGAAAAACGCCGGCAATGGCGAATTGCCGCAGCCAGACTTGCCAAACTTGACGCTGGTCGGGAAAAAGGTCGGCGAGACCGGTAATGGAATCGACTCGGCCGTCGGGGAGAATGGTGAAGTCGACCGGTTTCGATTCGAGACTCGGGGCTGCTGAACCGGACAAAGGTTGTGGGGCGCCGGTATTATTCTGAGCCATTGCGGAAGCGACGCTTCGAAACTGAGAACGGGCGTGGATGGCGGCGCGCTCGCCCTGCGGATGGACGTCCAAAATATCTACGCGCAAGAGCCACTCGGCGTCGGTCTCGGCATCTTGCGGCCCGGTGTGCGTCACGACCCGGCTCTCGGTCTTGACGTTTTTTTTGATGCGATATTGGATGTAATACGTAAATGTTTGGCCGGCGTGAAGCCGGGGAAAAAGCGTGGCGCGTGCGGTTGACGCTGCGGCAACGCTGGTAAGAACAACGCTGGTATGAATCTGAGCGGCGCTGGATAGTGTCGCCAGCATTAGTAGAAAATAAATTATGCGGCATTTCAGGTTTGCGATTTTTGAAACTCTAATTGTCAGAGATCACTTCCTGGGACCGCCGAAGTGGCGATCAAAGAAATCGCTGGCAGCCTGGTAGGCGGCCAACCAATCGCGGTGCAGAAGAAAATCGTGGACTTCGTCGGGAAAAATCAGCTGTTCGATTTCCACGTTTTTGGCGCGTAAACGCGCGATCAAGTCCACAGTCTGAGTAAAGGTCACGTTGCGATCATCATCGCCGTGAATGAACAGCACTGGCGAGCGCCAGGTATCGACGGCGGTGACTGGCGAGGAAGTGTGGGCCAACTTGGTAAGTTCGGCCGGAATATTTTTTCCGTCCCAATTGTCGGTGGGCCAGTCGTGCACGCCGTGCAGGTCGACGCCGGCGGCGAACAGATCGGAATTACGGCCGAGGCCGAGCGCCGTCAGATAACCGCCGTAGCTCCCGCCCCACAGGCCGATGTGCTTGGCGTCGACGTCATTGCGCGCCGCCAGAAATTTTCCAGCGGCTACGACATCCTGATATTCGGAAGCGCCTCGCCCAGCGCGCCCAGGAGCTTCAAAAAATGAGTGACCGTAGCCGATTCCGCTGCGGTAATTCAGAGACAGAACGATGTAGCCGCGACTGGCCAGATACTGATTCATGGCATAGCAATTTGAGTAGTAAAACATGTAGTGCCAGCCCAAAAGCATTTGGCGGATAGGGCCGCCGTGAAGAAAAACAATGGCCGGACGTTTCTCGCCGGACTTGAAGTGGGGAGGCAAGAATAATTGCGCATGAAGTTCGAGGCCATCGCCGGAACGAAAAATTGTTTGTTGCGGAGTGACGAGACGGTCGGCGGGAAAGTCGGCGGGAAAAGTACCGGAATCGAGCCAACGGGGCGAAAAATCAAATGCAAGAGTTGAAACAAACGGGCGCCCGGAATGTTGGGCATCGGAGCCCAGATAGGCGATAGACTTGCCATCGCCCAGAACAACTGGATTCCATTCAATGCCCTCGCCGGTGGTGATACGAACGGGTTCGCTGCCGTCCCCGACATCTACGCGTGAAAGATGGCGGCGATCGATGTCCTCTTTGGCGCTACCACAATTCGAATTAAATACTATGGTTTGCTTATCGGAGGAAAAAGACCATTGCTCCACTTCGCAATTTCCGGGCGTGAGAAGAACAGGATTTTGTTTTTTTCCATCCGCTGGTAACGAATACAGATGTTGCCAGCCGTCTTTTGAGCTGGCGATAATAAGCCGCTGATCGGCGGCCCAATTGAGCACACCGCCGCCGGTTTCCCCGGCCATTTCGGGGTAGGAGTCAGTTAGCTCTTTTCCGCTATGCCAAATTTCATGGGTAGAACCACTGGAAACATCGGCAATCCAGATGGCCCACGGCTCCGGCACATCTGGCGCGATAAAAAATCCTTCGGGTTTGTCGCGCAGCGCGGCGGGGCGGCGGATAAAGGCGATGAATTTGCCGTCTGGCGACCAGCGAGGAGTCTGGTCGGAATCCACAGAGGGAGCCAAATAGCGCAGAGATTTATTTGAAAGGTCATACACAGCGATGAAAGCGTGATCGGTGCGGCCCGAAACAAAGGCAAGCTTTGTTCCATCTGGCGACCACTGGGGGTCAGCGTTCTTACCGCGCACTACAATTTGCAGCGGCTTGTCGGATGTGTCGAGTTTGGCCAGCCATACCTGGTGGTCCTTAATGTAGGCGCCGACACCCGAGGCAGAAAGTGCCGGCGAATCGCCGGCGTCGAGTTTTTTTGGCTCGCCACCGGTCCAGGGGATGGACCACACGGATTGCTCGAAGCCCGCAGTGTTGCTGGTGGGATTGGGAGACTGGCCAGCGGTGTTTTTTCCCTCGCCACGCACGAATACGATCTTATTTCCGTCCGAGGAAAAATGTAGATCAGACAGGGGCTGACCTTCGTCGGTGTCGTATTTAGTTAGCTGGCGAACACGAAATCCGGGCGCTTCGGCGACCCAGATATTTCTGCGGCCCTGTTGATCGAGGGTCCAGGCCAAGCGGCCACCGGTTTTGGAAGCCGTTAAATCGGCGGGAAATGGAGCACTCAGCAGTTGTTCGAGGGTGAAGGAGGATTGCGCTGGAGTACGCGGCACGCAAAATAAGAAAACTACGAGCGCAATCGGTAGCTTTCGAATCATTGACAGGCTCCTGGCCGAACTTATTTCTGCTTCCCTTATTTCTACTTCCGGATTGTTCTCGCTGATACATTTCTCTTTCAACCACTTTCGGCGAAGGGCTCAGTCCGCCGGTTGACGCGAGGCGCTTTTTTCTCTTGTGACGCGCGGACCATCCAGTGGCCCAACAATTTTCAACACCTGTCCGGGACCGTTGGCGTTGCGAACAGCGCGCCGTCCGGCACTGGTTTCAACAGCGAGATCGGCTTCACGGTCGAAACTGACCGTGCCGTCAATTAGAGTGAACTGCACACCACCATCCAGCCGTACATCTTCTAAGAATACATTGCGGTCGCGAACGGTAAACGTTCCAATGCCCGACGGCCAATGCGAAACTCCGGGATGGATATCACCATCGGCCACGCTGGCATTCACGTCCCAGCCGCGAAATTCAAGATTGTCCAAACGAACTTTCCCGGCGCCGGTTAATTTTTGCAGCAATTCGTCACGGCCCACACCAGCTGTCTTGAGGTGTATAGCGCCCGAAGCAAAGCCTGCCAAACGATCAGCTACCGACGCATCAATGGGCAATTGAGTTAAATTCACGCCATCCAATTGCGCGTGCACGTCATATGCAGGACGCGGAAGAAATTTCGCAAGCATGGTGGCGCGAACGGCGCCGCCTGCCCATTGTGCGCGTCCATCAGTCACACTAAGCTGCAAATCATGCAACGAACCTTGCAGGTGCAGTTGCTGAAGCTTTAGTTTCTCGATGGTGAACTCGTCTACCTGGACATTTCCGACAACGTTTAAGCGGCGCACCAGTTCGCTGGCGGGAACGGTTTGTGCTTTACCGCTGAATAAAGATGGCAACAAGCGTTGTACCCAGCCAGGGCGGGCACGTGGTCCGACCCAGCGGTCCAGTTCGGTGGCATCGAGGTGATCGGCGTGAAGTTGAACGTTCCAGACTCCCTGCTGTTCAGGGTCGGGTGATTTTATCTCGGTGATGTTGCCGGACCAGGTGGCGCCGAAGCCTTCGACTTGACCGATCTGCGCGACACGGTTTCCGTTTTTCCATTCGAGGCGCGCTTTTTGAAGTTGCACAGGCCGGTTTAAGCCCGCGGCTGCGAGTTGCGCGTCAGTTACTTCCGCAGCGCCATTCCAGACACCAGTGGATGTGGAACTCCATTGGCGCCGCATGTCGATGCGCGCAGGACCCGTGAGATCCCAGCCATGATTGACGGTGTGTCCGAAATCGGCGGCGATCTTCAAAAATTTTTCTGCGTTTTCAATATGGCCCTGAATGGCAAAGCCACCGGAGTGCGACGCAAAATCGTGGCCCAGGGTGAAGTTTGCTTCGCCACCGGATTCGCCAGGGGCGCGGAGTTTCGTCAGCCGGCCGATGGCCGCGGGTGGCGCAGCCGGAGAGTTGTTAACGACAGCAATATGGAGGGGGTCCATCATGAGTCTGTTGCGATTCAAAGCGGCGTGGAATGCTCCAATTTTCAGAACATCTTCGCTGCCCCGCAGATTCACCGTACCGCCCAAACTCGACACCGTTATTTCTTGAAGTTGCAGCGGCCAAGCTTGCAACTGCAGCTTGCCGGTGAAAAATTGGTCGGCGGAGATTGGGTCAGCTACGTCGGGGTGAAATGCACGGTACCAGGAGAGAATGTCGGCGGCTTGAACGCCGGCGGATTCGAATTTAATCTGCATGAAGGGATTCGCGGCGCTGACAAATTCCGCACTTCCTTTCAGATTTGATAGTGGCGTCTCGATCGAGAGGGTTTCCGCGGAAAGCTTTTTTAGCGCGACATTGCAACGGCCTTCAACTCTGGTGGTAAGGGTAGGGTTGTCGGAGCGCTCAGTAAGATCCCAGCGATGGATTTGAGCGGCAGAAGCCTTCAGTGTGTAGGACCAATCACCGCCGACAAAAGAATCGTTGGAGGAATTAGCATTCACGGCATCAACTGTATCGGGGGGAGCGCCGCTTTTCGCGGTGGCCTCCAACTCAAACGTACCGCGCACCCCGTAATCTTTTCCGTGCAGGAGGCGAAACAAATCGGCGAGTGAGACTTTATTCCAGCGCACCGCGAGAGAGGCGGGCTGCAAGCGCGCCGAGGTGCCGGCGATATCGCCGCGAACTTGAACGGTTCCGGCTGATTGCAAAGCCACGCCGCTGCGCCAGGGTTGAGCCTTGAGTTCCAGCTTCCAGCGGCCGGGTGAAATCTGCTCCACGATGCCGCTTACCGAAGTCAGAGCAAAGGGCTGTTTGATATCGACCTTTTTGAAATTGATCCGGCCATCGTCGATTTCTATTTTTTCCAAGCGGTTGGCGATGGTGGGAGCGCGACTGGGTCCGTACACCGGTGACGTTATGACTCCGGTGCGTTTGGCTGGTGGCAGCCAGTCTTCCAAATTCCAACGGCCTTCACTGTTCCTGACCAGGGTGAGGCTTGGCTGAGCCAAACTCAGAGTGCCAAATTCAAAGCGCCCGCGCAAAAAACCAGACCAGCGGAGGCCTGCAGTGAGCTGCTCGGCGCGCAGAAAATATTCATAACCAAATGCGAGATCTTCCCCTACGGTTACGCCGCTGGCATAGATACGAGGACTTGGAAGGAGTTCAATGTTGAAATGTTTCACCTGCACGGGGCGGCCGAAGGCATCTTCCAGCCTGGCGCTGAAATAATTACGAACGCGGGGAGTGCGTACGGAAATAGAAGCAGCGATTTGAGCGGCCACGAGAATGGCGGTCACCCCAAGGGCGATCTTCCACGAATTCCGCAAATTGGTCACGGTCAAAAGTCTGGCAGACTAAGGCCAAAATGTGTAGGGCGTATGGTCTTGAAAAGTTCAGCCGGAGCGGTCTTCCATTTGGTCATTGAGACGGAGTCACACAACGAGCCACTAATGGACAGTGTGAAACATTCTATGCCAGCGAGTGCGCGCGGGAAGATGCATAAGGGTATCGAAGATGCCGACGAGCCGCTGCCAGAAGGTGCTGTCGCCGGAATAGTCGGCGCTGGTAGCGTCAACAGACCAATAAATAAAAAAGGGATGGCCCATGATGGCCTCACGATCGACGAATCCCCAATAGCGGCTGTCCTGACTATGATCGCGGTTATCTCCCATGGCGAAATATTTGCCGGGAGGAACGACCATTTCATCTCCTTGAACATATTTGCGTAACTGGGGGCGCCATTCGTTGATGACGTTCAGGGGAATCATCCGGTCGCGCAGCGGCGGGAACGAATAGTTGAAGGGATCGTAGGGCACCGAGGGATCGTGCACGACGTAGGGTTCATCCAAAACCTGGCCGTTGATGTACACCTGCTGGTCGACGAGCTTTACGTGATCTCCCGGCAACCCGATGATGCGTTTCACATAATGGGGATGATCCAGGTACGGATATTTGAAAACGATGATGTCGCCACGTTGCAAAGAACGATAAGGCAGGAACTTTTCATACCAGGCGCCGTGGCCGCCAAAGATAAATTTGTTGACCAACAGATGGTCGCCGATTAACAGGGTTTTTTCCATGGAAGCGGAGGGAATTTTGAAGGCTTGCACGATGAAGCTGGTGCCGAAGAGCGCGAGGATAATGGTGACCAGCAGGGATTCGAGATATTCGGAAAAAGTGGTTTGCTCGCGGTAAATGGAGGAATGTCTCGCGCGCGGAGGAGCTTTTTCTTCCGGTATATTTTCGGCCGGAAGATTTCCAGGCGGCGCGTTTTCGGGAAGTGCGCCGTCGACCGGAACTTCTGTGCCGTCCGCCATCGGGTTCCAGCCTCCAGGGTTAAAAATTCATCGTATGTGCAGTGCTATCGAGTAATCACTGTGGCAGCAAGCGCGATTATTTCGCAAGCTCTAACAGCTGGAGCGCTTTGCGAGCGGCGCGTTGCTCGGCTTCTTTTTTTGTGCCGCCCTTAGCGCTGGCGACGCGCGAGCCATTCACCCACACTTCAATCTTAAAAATTTTCTGATGATCCGGGCCGGACTCGCCGACTACACGGTATTCCGCTGGGACCTGGCCGCGCGACTGCAAAAGTTCCTGGAGCGCAGACTTGCGGTCGGACTCGGCCATGCGCTCGCCGGCTTCTTCCAAGGCTTGCTCAAAAAGCGAATGGCGCAAAACTTCTCGCGCGGCGGACAAGCCGGCATCCAGATAAATGGCGGCAAGCACGGCTTCGAAGGCATCGGCTAGAAGCGTCTGCTTTTCGCGGCCACCCGTTTTTTCTTCTCCGCGGCCGAGGCGCAAGTGATCTCCTAGGTGCAAGCGTCGCGCGGCGGCTTCCAGCGAGTACGCATTGACGAGGCGCGCGCGACTTTTGGAGAGTTGCCCTTCGGTCCAATCTGGAAAAGCGTCCAGAAGGTATTCGCTGGTGAGCAGCTCCAGCACAGCATCGCCGAGAAATTCAAGACGTTCGTTATTTACCGCGGCTTTTGCGGTGTAGGATTCACCCTGGCTGGCGCGCATTTCGGGGACTGCCGAGCTGTGCGTAAGAGCGTCGTGCAATAGCGCGGGGCGTGCGAATTTGTGACCCAAACGCTTTTCCAGAAGCGCGTCGTCCGCGGGAGTCATCTCACCTACAAGTCAGAAATCCGATCGAGTACTTATTTGGGTGCGCTAAGCTGCGTGGCGCTAAGTTTCTTGGCTTCCTCTGCGCCTTTTTTGCACGTTTCCTGCATTGCGCCGGCGATCGCTGCGCATTTGTTATACGCAGCCACGGAATCATCGAAATGGGAGGTCTTCACATTGGCCATTCCGAGTAGGTAATAGTTTACCGGGTCGGGCGTGGGGTCAATCGTCACGGACTGATTCAGCTCGGGAATGGCTTCACTAAACTTACCGCGCCGGATATACACCAGACCGAGACCACCGTGAGCCATACCCAAGGTTTGGTTCTTGACGGTGGAAAACGATTCTTCCGAGACAGTGGCAGGCTTGGGTAAGGTGGGAGTCAGTTCGATAGCTTTACGATCGTACTGCTCGGCCTTGGCCAATACCTTATCGGGGTCCGGAGTTTTGGAATTCATGGCTCGCGGAAGCGTCTGGCCGACTACCGCCAAAACCTGTACGTCATTAGGATTCAGGGCAATCTCCTTGTCCGCGACCTCTTCCATTTTTTGCACCTGGCCGCTTTGCACATAAGCCATCACGAGGGTGCCGTATACCGGCGAGCGGTAGCGGCTACTCGGATATTTCTGCAAGAAAGCTTCACCGAGTTCAATGCGCTTGGCTTGATCGTTCGCTGGGTCTGAAAGAGCTTTGAAGGCGGCATCCTCTTCGGCATTGACCGGCGCGGCATTAGGATCATCTAGCGTAAGCGAATTGTTTGCCGGAGGTTTTGATTTGTCCGTCGATGTAGCAGGGGGCGGATTTTGATTATTGCCTGATGCGGGCGCGGGAGGATTTTGCGCTGAGCTTGCTCCGACTGCCGCCAGCATAAACGCCACCAGCGCGCCCGTTGTGACCCACGTGTTGCACTTTGCCTTCATATGCGTTTTCTCCTGTAGAGTTCACCATCGGATGTGCGGGCTCACACCCGATTGGTGTTGCTGCTTTTAAAATCAATTTGCGCACCGGAAATTTACGGGCGCTCCACGGGCTTTTCACGAGCCGTGTCGGCCAAACCTTTTTGTGCGGCCTGGCGAGCTTGTTCCGGGCTGCCCTGCACCGTTAACGCGGCCTGATACTCGGCCTCGGCCTGGCGCGGTTGGCCTTCCCCATCATAAATCCGTGCGAGGTAAATATGCGACCAGGCCAAGACCATGGGATCGGAAGTCGCGGCATGCTCGCCCGCGGTTAGACGGCCGAAAACTTCTTTGGCGCGTGGACCATCATGATCGAGAAGAGCAACCAGGCCAAGGCCATACCAGGCGCGCGGCTGGTCTGGATACTTCGCTACGACTTTTTGAAATGAAGCTTCGGCGGCGCGGGCGTTCTTTTCGGCGATGCGGCGCTCCCCTTCGGTGAGTGCGGCGATCGCGTCGGCGTCATTAGGGATGGTACCGGGCATGGCGGCAGCACCGCGGCGAGCGACCTCTTCGACGCTCAAGTCGCTGGAATTTCGCTGCCTACCAGCAGGCGCAAATTGCAACGTACTGACTCGCTTGAGCTCGGTCGGGACGTCGACGGAGCGCACCAGGTCAGGGAAAAACAATTCCATGGTTGGTTCGGCGCCTTCAAATCTTGGCAGCGCTGCTAAAAGCGGACGCACCAAAACGTAGCCATCGGCGTCATTACGCTCGAGCGCAGCGTCACGTTCGCCGGGCGACATTTTTCTCAATTTCAGTTCCACGGCGCGCACCATGCATTCCGCGAAGTAAGAAGGATAATCGTCCTTCAGGTCGGGCGCGAGTCGCGGCGCGCTCGCGGCTTTTTCAAACAACGGCTTTTTTACCGCAATAACGTGAGAATAGCGCAGCGGCAAGGGGTCGAGCATGAAGTGCAGATACGCGTGGCGCACCACGTCGGCGGGAATATCATCCGCGCCACTGAGCACGATGGCGTAGTGATCGCCAAAATTTCGAACATTGGTGATGTGACCGACCAGCGGCTCAACAATTATGGTAAAAGTGCGTTGCTCGGACGGCCTGTTCATGGCGCGCAGATATCCGGTAGCGACAAACACAATTTGCGAAACGGCTTCGTGCATGCGCTCGATTTCAGCGTCATAAGCGGGCTGCATCTGACGCCATAGCTGGTGAATATTTTGTTCCTGATAATATTTGGAAAGCAGTTCGCTGAAACCTTCGAGAGCCAATACTTCGGGCGGTAGATCATCGCGGCGGATGGTGGGCTTGAAATCCGGCGCAGGGCCGGCCACCAAGCCAAACCACAAATAGCGGGAAAGCGCGGCGCCGGGATCGGCAGAGTCGTGTTGCTTGTAGTATTCGCGAATGGCTTCGACCGCCGGGCCTTGCTGGTGTTGCATACGATCGCGAAGCTGAGCGCGGAGTGGACGCCAATTTTCCGCGCTGATGTCGGCTTCAAATCCGGCGGCCAGCAGCGCGCACATGGTAGTGAACATGGGTTCGCTGGCATCCACGTTGATGCTGGTGGCTGGAGCGGTTTCCCGTTGTGCTCGAGTGGCCGGCGGAGGCGGTGGCGCAGCCGAATTGACCTTTTGTGCGTGGCTGGATGGGACGGCGGAAAGAAATAAAAACAAGCCGGCGATGATGGCGAGGCCGAGCTTCGCGGCGAAGGTTCGGGCGCGCCCCTGGGAATCATTGAGCCGATCATTAAGAGCGTGGAGCTTGGCGTTTTTCGTGCTCAGGTGCATACAGTTTCCAATCTAACGTCGGGCCTCCCATCCGTCAAGGAAGCCGGCGGTGTAGACTCTGGGGTGATAAAAGAAGCAGCGCGACTTGACGAGTCGTACACTCCGATTCGGCTAAAGCATTCAGCTTCTTGTCAAATTGAAGGCTCAAGATGAACGATCAACAAAAGCAGTCTTCTGGAGCACGAGATCAAGAGATCCGCGCCGCACTGGATCAGCATTGGGCGGCGTCCGATGCCAACGATTTTGAAACGGAACACCGCATCTATCACGAGGACGCGGTGCTGGAATACCCGCAGTCAGGCGAGCGAACCTGCGGCCGACGCAACATACAGAACCAACGCTCTGGTCAACCGAGCAAAAAGCGGTTTGCTATCCGACGAATCATTGGCAGCGTTGATCTTTGGGTCACCGAATTCATCCTGACATATGACGGCAAGCCGTCTTACACCGTGAGCATCATGGAGTTCAGGGACGACAAGGTTGCGCGGGAAACACAGTACTTTGCGGGTCCATTCGTGGCTCCCGCATGGCGCGCTCAATGGGTCGAACGAATGGACACATAATCTCGAGGCGCGAAACCGATGGAGGCCAGAAGAAGTGGATTGGAAACGGTTGGTCCGGTTTGCGTTGCTGGGTAGCAGTGACTTGGAACAATATGCCATCCTGCTGGTACGCGTTTCGCTCGGGCTGTTATTCGCCATTTCCGGGGCAAAAAAATTGTTTGTCGCCGGAAGCAGGCAAACTATGTACGAAACGCTCGTTGAGGCCGAAGTCCCGTTTCCCCGCCTGATGACCTATTTCGTGTCGAGTGTTGAGTTCGTTGGCGGATCCTTGCTGACCGTGGGGTTTCTTTCGAGCCCGGCCAGCGTGGCTTTAGCGGTCGATATGCTTGTCGCCATCCTGACCACCAAGCTTTCCGCCATGCCTAAAGGACTTTCGGCTCTTAGCTGGCTGGACGATTTCCTCTACCTTCCTGAAGTCCTGTACGTGCTCCTCTTTATCGTGCTGATCTGCTTTGGTCCGGGAAAGTTCAGTGTCGATTACTGGCTCGCCGGCAAGTTATTGAGGTGATCGATTAAGAGCTTGATGGTCATTACCAGAATTTTTCAGACGGGGCTGGCGCTAAAAATCCTGTTTGATGCCGTAACCGGCGAAGTAGTGGTTCAGACCGATGGTTCCATGGAGAGCCTGGTGATGAGACGGACTAATTGGCTTTGGCGCGCGGTATTTGTTTTGGTGTAAATGCTGGCTAGCTGAGACTTCAGGGTATTGGGGCTGACGTTCAACAGTTGAGCGATCTCCCGTGTGGATTTTCCGTCACCGATCAGCAAGGCCACACGGTTTTCGGCGGGAGTTAGATCGAACATTCTCTGCAAAACATTCTGTCCAGGGCGGATTCGTTGTTCCGGGTCATGGATGAAAACCAGGGCGCATACTGGGCTGGCTGTTTCGATAGTTAAATTGCGTCCAGGCGTAATCAGTAGCTGAAGCGCCTGCCGGCCCCTTCGAGAAATCTGCAACCCGCCTCCGGGGTGCAGTCCGTTTCCGTGGCTGTCTCCATTGCCCCCCGAAGCACCCACTGTGCGACCTATGACGTGTTCGAGCTGCGCTGATTCGCAGGGACGCTGGGCTTGGAGACGGTTCCAGACTGCCAGCAAACCATCTTGGTGGGTCACGATCGCGGAGGCGGCGCGATTCATGAGCAGAATTTCACCTTGCGCTCCTAACAGAATTATCGCGGTGGGCAGCATGTCGAATGCGGTAGACATGCGGGCGGAGCGATCTTTGAGGTCGGAGATGAGGAGATGGAGATTGAACGCGCGCCGAATATGTGGGGTGAGGAAATGCAGGAGATCCAGTTCGGAGCTATGAAATTCTCCATGGTGTAGCCCGCGGTAGACGCCTAGAACGAAATCGGGATGGCCCGCTGGTTGGCAGATCGAAAACATGGCGTACGGCAGGCCGAAATGCTCGAGGAAGTCGTTGTAAAACTCGGTACGAGAGAGTTCCTGAAAGCTGCAAAGACTTTGTGAGGTGCCGACCCACTGAGGCGCAGCGATAGAAGCAGTCTTGCGGCCCCAGACATCGAGGGCGCCATAATGCTGGTTATAGAGACGGATGGCTTTCGGATCCACTTCCCAATTGCGAGCGACGGTGTAAACGTTTTGTTTACTGTCCTGAGCAGGAGCGCCGCCGACTGAGCCTGAGAACAGAGCGCTAGTTGTTCGAGGACGGAATCCCACATGGCGGGGTCGGTGGCCGCGTCGTAGATGCTGCTGAGAAGCTTCGAAAGCGTTTCACTGCCAGGTAGCATAGCCAACCCCACAAGCTCGAAGCGGGGCCCAGAACGATGCATTCTCAGCCGAAGAATGCAGGAAGGGTAATGTAGCATGCAAAGTACTACAAGAGGATTTTCACCCCGATGGGTGATGCGGAGTGTGTTGATGGTGGGTTAGGTTGGCGCGGTTGTTCGGGCTAATGGGCCAGCGTCTGGAATTTTTCTAAATCGCGCGACATAGCGAATCAGAAGAGAGGAGTCGAGGATGGTAAGTTATTTTAGTCTTAGGCAACGCTGCGGCGTTTGCCTGGCCTTATGCATACTGAGTCTGGGCCTCTCTGCAAGCGCTCAGGAACCTCGCATTATCACTTTCGATGCTCCGGGCGCGGGCACTGCCGCCGGCCAAGGCACCTTTGCCTATAGCATCAACCCACAGGGGACGATTGCCGGTTTCTACTTTGATGAGAATAATGTGTATCACGGCTTCCTGCGGACCAAGAGTGCCGACATTACCACCTTCGATGTTTCGGGCGCGGGCACTGCCGCCTTCCAGGGCACGTTGGCCTTTGGCAGCAACCCGGAGGGGACAATCGCGGGTTTTTACATTGACTCAAGCTATGTGATTCATGGCTTCCTCCGTCAGCCCAACGGCGCCATCAGCGCGATCGATGTTTCAGGCGCGGGCGGCACCTTTGCAGCCAACATCAATCCCGCAGGTGTGATCGCAGGGGACTACTTCGACGCCAACTTTGTGCAACACGCCTACATACGCGCTCCTCACGGCAAAATCACGACCTTCGATGCTCCCGGCGCGGGTACTGGCGCCGGCCAGGGCACCTTCACGCAATTCCTCGACTGTATCAATCCGCGCGGGGCAATGACCGGATACTCCACCGACGACAACAATTTGAATCACGGCTACGTGCGCGATCCTGACGGCAAAATCACGACCTTCGACGTTCCCGGCGCGGGCACCGGTGCCTTCCAGGGTACCGTCTCTGAAGGCATCGACCCGGCGGGAACAATCGCGGGACAGTACGCGGACGCCAGCTATGTGGTTCACGGATTCGTGCGCACTGCTAAGGACGGCGGCGATATTATTAACGTGGACGTTCCCGGTGCGGGTACTGGCGCCGGCCAAGGTACCTACCCCGTGAACATCGACTCGCAAGGAGATATTGTGGGGCAATACGTGGACGCCGGCGGCGTCAATCACGGCTTCCTGCGCGCGATGAGCGGCGAGATAACCACCTTCGATGTTTCAGGCGTGGGCACTGCCGCCTTCCAAGGCACCATACCCAACAGCAGCAACGCGGCGGGAGAAATTACGGGATACTTCGTGGACGCAAGCAATGTGGCTCACGGTTTTCTGAAGATTGATCGAAAGTAAGACTCAGATTACGCGCTATCCGAGCGAATGATCGCGGTAGCCACCGGAGGAATCCAACGCCAAACAAAAGCGTATTTTCGACCTTAGTTACCGCGTGGGTTGCCGTGCCGAGTCTAATCCTCTATCTGTGTGCTGGTTCGACCAACGCACAAACAAGCTCCGCTAATTACGCTGTTCTAGTGGCTTCGGGCTTTCTTTGTGATGCCAGCGATTCTGGTAGCTGCCCGGCCATTGCGAAGTCAGCAAATGGCGATAGCTACGAAATCAGCGGTGCAGGGACCTTGGACACTCATAACAAATCAGTGAATGCAGCCGGAACGTTCAGTCACAAATCGACGAATGGAGATGTGCTCGAGACGGGTGTATGGATCGGGAGTGATTTGATTTCCTTCGGCTCCTACGGCATTGCACCAGCCGCGCTCATGCAAAAAGGACGGGCCTCCGGCCGTCCACAAATTGGTACCAAACGTCTGCATATAGGTTCAGGCCTCTTGCCAACTGGCGGACTCGCGACATTCCATATCCTGCTTATGCCGATCCTGGGGCCGGCTCGAACGGCGAGCCTCGAGGTAAACTGCGCCTTGGGAGACGTGCCGCGGGACCGCTCGGTCGAAGGAATTCGCCTTCAGATAGATCGGACCACTGACTACTCAGAAGAGGCAGGTGGCCGGGTAATGTTCCTTGCTACGCGAGCCCCAGTTAGTGTGACTGCCAAAGCGCCAAAGCAAGATGCGCCAGAAGCTGCAGGGCTGCCGCAGAATCAGCGATAAGAATCCCATCCAGGTCGGGGTAAAAGCGCTACTCGGAAACTGATGACCCACTATCCAGCGCTCAGCTGAGGACGACGGGCACTTCCTTCCCTTTGATTCGACAAGAATAGAAATTTGCACTCTTCAAACAGACAGTCGCATCGCTCTTGTGCGCATGCTCGAATCGCATGATCTGAAGCGAAGATGAAATTTTCGCAAAGCACAGTATAATCTGGCCGCGCATGGCTCTTCTGACTGGGTCACAACTGGGTCCTTATCAAATTGTTTCTCCGCTGGGCGTAGGGGGCATGGGCGAGGTATACCGCGCCCAGGATTCGCGGCTGCGTCGCGAAGTGGCGATTAAGGTGGTTCCGGAGTCCACGGCGCACGACCCGAACCGCATGGCGCGTTTCGCTCGCGAGGCGCAATTTCTCGCCGCTTTGAATCATCCCAATATCGGCGGAATTTATGGCCTTGAAGAATCTTCCACCATGCTCGCGCTGGTTATGGAACTGGTGGAAGGCCCGACACTCGCGGACCGCATCGCCCAGGGCCCTGTACCTGTCGAAGACGCGCTGCCGATCATGAAGCAAATCACGGAAGCGCTTGAATATGCTCATGAGCGCGGCATCGTACATCGCGATTTGAAACCCGCGAATATAAAAATCAAGTCGGATGGCACGGTAAAAGTTTTGGATTTCGGTTTAGCCAAGGCGCTCTCCGACGAAAGTAACCCCACCGACATCTCGAATTCACCAACATTGACTGCCGCGGCTACGAAAGCGGGATTGATCCTGGGCACGGCCGCATACATGTCGCCGGAACAAGCTCGCGGAAAAGCCGTGGACCGCCGCGCGGACATCTGGTCTTTCGGCACGGTCGCCTTCGAGATGCTTACCGGCAAAATGGCTTTCAAGGGCGATACGGTTTCGGACACCCTGGCCGCGGTTATTCGCGGTGAACCGGAGTGGAGTTTGCTTCCGGCCAATGTGCCGAACGAAATCCAGCAGTTGATCCGCCGGTGTGTGAACAAGGATCCGCGGCAGCGATTGCAATCCATCGGCGAAGCGCGCATTGCCATCGAAAACGTTATCGAAAGGCGCACGTCTCCGGTGCTGAGTTCAGGTATCAGCGCGGCGCCGAGTTCCGTTGGCGCTCCAGAGAAAGAAAATCGAGCGCTAAAAATACTGGCTGGATGCGCGTTGGCGGCGTTGCTGATCGTGGCAGGCTTTTTGCTGGCAAACCTGCTACACCCTGGAAGCGCGCGGGAGAATCCGCCGATCCGGTTTGCGATTCTGCCTCCGCCGGGCACATCTCTTAATTCCAGTTTACGCGCGGTGGCAATTTCCCGCGACGGAACTCGCATCGCCTTCAGCGCCAGCAGCTCGGACGGCCCGCGCCTTTATCATCGGGACATGAACTCGGCATCCGCTGTTCCCATCAGCGGCTCGGATGGCGGCGTAAATCCGGCGTTCTCACCAGACGGCAGATGGCTGGCTTTTTTTGCCGGCGGCAAATTGAAAAAGATCTCGCTCGATGGCGGCACTCCGGTAGTCATCACGGACGTAATAACTTCCCCGAAGGGACTGACTTGGGGTACCGATCACAACATTTACTATGCGCCATCATTTAGTTCAGGAATTCTTCGCGTCAGTGATGGCGGAGGCACACCGCAAGCCGTAACCAAACTGCAAGCGGACAAAGGCGAACTGGCCGATTTTTCTCCGGACCTGCTTCCGGACGGTAAGACGTTGCTGTTCACGGCATTTTCAGGCGGCAACCTGGACGAAGGAACGCTGGTAGCGCAAAAAATCGGTTCCGACGAAAGGAAGGTCATCGTTGCAAAGGGCGCCGATGCACATTTTTTTGCTCCTAACCATTTGTTGTATATGAACACCGGTAATTTGCTGGCGGTGGAATTTGATCCCGCTAAGCTGGAGACCACAGGCTCGCCCACGGTGGTCGTTCAAGATGTGCAGCCCGCGACGGGATCAGCGCAGTACGACGTGTCGGGCAACGGCACGCTCATCTATGTAAATGGCGGGAAACAGGCGGTGGAAAACAGCCTGGTTCTGGCGGAGCATGATGCCAAAGTCCAGCCGCTGCCCGTCAAACCGAATCTCTACGAATCACCGCGCTTCTCTCCCGACGGTAAGATGTTGGCGCTGACGGTGCGACTGCCGGACCCAGACATTTGGGTGTACGACATTGAGCGCGGCGCATTGCGGCGGATCACGTTCGCACCTGGCGAAGATGAACTGCCGGTTTGGTCGCCCGATGGAAAGCGCATCGCGTTCGCTTCCAATGGGCGACAGCAGGCTTTCATGGTGGCTGTGGATGGCAGCGGGCAGGAACAGCCACTGATGAAGAATGAATCGCATTTTCATTTGCAATCGTGGTCGCCGGACGGAAAGCTTATTGCTTATGAACGGTTAGGAAGTTCGGGCCAGTACGAGATATGGATGCTGCCGCTGGGCGGCGACCAAAAACCATATCCGTACCTGGTTTCGCAATTTCATGTCAGCCAACCGGCCTTCTCAGTGGACGGCAGCTGGTTGGCGTATACCTCGAACGAGTCAGGCCGAGTTGAGGTTTACGTGCAGCGATTTCCGGGGCCGGGCGAAAAAGTTCAGGTTTCCACTGATGGCGGAAATCATCCGGTGTGGTCGCGTGACGGGAAGCAGTTGGTTTACGAAAACTCGGGGACCCTTTGGGCTACCGAAATTTTCGTGTCGCCGTTTCGCGTCGGTAAATCGCGCGTCCTATATCAGGGAGACATCTGGAATGACGCCGCAGGTCCGAACTATACCCTTGCGCCTGGTGGCCATCGCATTGTGGTGGTGGAGCGGATTAAAGACCCGGACGGCGGGAATGTGAAAGTAGTGGTGAATTGGAATCAGGAATTGCAGTCACTGGCTGGTTCCAAATAGCAGTTGCGAAGGCGGCGGCTCAATAACGCATTATAAAAAGGGCGCCCGTTTGGAGTAGGTTTTGATCGTTCGCATCTCAACCTACAACAAGGAGCACCCTCATGAATGACGCCAAGTATATTGGGATGGATGTGCATACGGCAACGA
>Ga0073928_10002668_pt1 | contig 30015 bp, 32 predicted proteins | sample PaiPotPPA55metaG_FD_76969 | JGI IMG/M metagenome (GOLD analysis project Ga0073928, IMG submission 76969) | Iron sulfur acid spring bacterial and archeal communities from Banff, Canada, to study Microbial Dark Matter (Phase II) - Paint Pots PPA... ...
AGCCGTGCCCTCTTCCATGGACTAATCGCGAATCATCCCTTTCACGACGGGAATAAGAGGACAGCAGTGGTCGCCTTGGACGCTTTTCTGGCCGCCAACGACTATCTGTTGGGACTCTTGCCGACTGACATGTATACTCTCGCAATTGAAACAGCCGGAGCGCGCGCAAACAACGTTTTAACACCCGACATATTGAAAAAAATCTTGGAAGCGCTCAGCGAATGGGCTGTTCCCTTTAGTGTGCTCGCCGGAGATCCGGAGTTTACGGACATCTATAAACAAAGGATCGAGTTGCGGAGAGCCATACGGCAGCATAAGTTGAATCACCGCTAATTTGATTCACTCTCGAAAATCTCAAAAGTTTGGGAACCCGTCTTAAGTCAGCAGTAGAGGGTCGCCCAGGCGGAGGGATTTTCCGGTTTCGGTGGGGGCTACGCGGGTGTTTACGGCTAGGCGATAGAAATGGTCGAAACGGGCGGCTGGCGCCCAGGGCGGCAAAGTTTCGCGGCGGAGGTCGGTGAAACGCTTTTGGAAGCCTACGAGGTCGGCTGCGCTTTGCGGATCGCGTGCGGGAACAGGGCAGCGGGCGCAGGGGTTGCTGCCCTCGAAATTTACTTCGCCGATGCGGAAGCGGACGACGCTGCGCTCGTCCTCGCCGTAGAGTTGGTCTTCCCAGAACGCGGGCAACTGTCCGTTTTCGCTGGCGGCTTTCGCCGCAGGGTGCGTGCTGGCGGCGCCTGCGGCGATTTCGCCGCTATCGATCTCGAGCGTGGTGCGGAAGCGCTGGCGCACGGCGTCCAAGGTCAATCCGGGGAACCAGTCGGTCACCGTCTGCAGCGATGCCGTGGAAATAATCGTTGGTCCGTTCGCGATGTTGTCGTCTGGAAATCCTTCGGGCGCGTGACGCACCAAAATCTGCTGCTCGAAATAGACGCTGAACCATTCCGCGGCGTCTTCAGGGCCGCCAGGGAAGGGAAATGTGCGCGAGGGAATGCTGCGGCGATCGCCAGGAACCGCAAGCGTGACGGAGCTGAGATCCGGCGCGTAGGTGGCGCGAATCAAGTGCATCGCGGCGGTGCGTTTGGAGTTCACCCAGCGGCCATCGACAGAGTAGAGCGCCCACGCGCGGTCGTGCTCCAGCCCTCCGCCGGGACCGATGCGCGCTTCGCTGACCGAGACGGCATCAAGCGACTTGATGGGATGCAGGCGAAGGCCCGTAAGCCGAGGTGTGGTGCCGTTGGAAGTCACGCCAAAGTGTAGCAGAGCGCGGCGCGCGCTCTCAGTTGGAGTTTTGCCGAGGTCTGTTCGTGAGCAGGCAAAACCCGCCAGCCAGGGAGAGAACGCCGAGCGCGATCGCAATAATCGTGTGCGCAACGATGAAGAAGTGGTTGTCCTCGTGATGGCTCATCATGTGCTGCGTGTCGTGCACCATGATGTGCCCAAACGCCAGCGTGGTGAACAGCACAGAAATACCACTCGCGATTTGCATGCTTCGATTCACGGTGAAAACCTCCGGTGGAGTGGCATCTTAGCGCAACGCTCTGCGATGCAGCGCGCTAATCCTTCAGCTCCGGCGGCCTCGGGCGGCTGGCGGGCGGCACGATTCCATTCAGCCGCATGTATAGCACGAGCTGGCCGTAGTGATCGGCGACGTGCCAGATGCCCACGCTGGCTAACCCCAGACGCGTTTCTGGGCCGGCATAAGGTCCTTCGATGGGATTGAACATGTTTTTTGGCGTCATGGCGCCGAGTGATTTCTTCATCGCTTTGAACGAATCGCGCAAATACACGATTAGCTCGTCGCGCGTTTTCGCCGGGCTGGGGCCGCCCTTGTCGCAATCGGGTGGCGGCGTCTTGCCATCGAGCTCGGCGGAGAAGCCGAAATTGGAGCACGCTACGTGCTTCACTTGCTCGCCGAACGTGCGCAATTCTTTCGGGCCGTAACCTGGGAACACGCCGCCGTAGTCGCCCTGCGCCGGCCGGTAATCGTATTTGTCCGCTGGCATCGCTTCGGCCGCGGAGCGAAATTAGTATTCCTCGAACTCGAACGTTCGCAGCATCGCGGAGCCTGGCGTGTCCTTGGCGCTGAGTTCGGCGGCCGTCGGCTGCTTCGGTTGCGGCGCGGCCTGCTGCGGAGGATTTGCTTGCTGCGGATCGGTTCGCTTGTGTTCAGGCGGCGTGGTTTCGGCAGGATTCTGCGCGCGGACGGGTGAGCAAGTTATCGCCGCGAGAAGTCCAACAACAGGGAAGCTAAATTTTAAACGTGAGCCGGACATGAGATCCTCCGCGGGCCGAGTCTAGCATCGGCACGACGCAATCAAACCTCAGCTCATTACATCTCAGTGGCAGGGGCGCGGCATTCCCTCGACTACGCTCGGGATAAAGCTGCGCCCCTACTTGGCGGGATCGACCTACTTGGCTTACGGACGCGCGGCTGCGGCGCCTGCTGCCGCAGTCACTGAGCGATAGCCGGCGGTGCCGGCCTTCTTGATGGCCTCGAGGGCTTCGGCAGTGGTCATCAGCGGCGTGGTCTTCTCGCTCTTTATCGAGCCGCCGGCGGCAAACGCAATCGCGATGGCCGCGGCGCTGACGTTGTCGGGCATTTCGGTGATGACCACAACATCGTATTCCCCGAACGCGAAGAACGCGTTGTGGATGCGCCCGCCGAGCTTTTCGATCGGCCCGCGCACAGCTTCGATGCGGTCCTGCGGATGAGCAACGAGGCGCGCCCAAGCTTCCGGCGTGTAGCTCACTTGACTTAGATAATGGGGCATGTGTGTCCTCCTCGACTTGCGTGGACCCTGGCGAGGCCGGAGGCCGCGCAAGGTGAAATTGGCTGGGGAATTCGGGAACTATGCTCCTGAAAAGAAATGAGTTCAAGGAAAAACAAAAATAATTTGAGATTTCCCTTGACAAAAAAGTAGAAAGTGGTATACACTCTCCCTCGTAGAAAACTACGCCCCGACCTACTGAACAGGGTTTGGGGCATTTTGCTTTTTAGCGCACCAGTTTTTGCGCTGCCTCCGGAACTCTCGGAGGCATTTTTGTTTTGCGGCGCGCGCTGCATCGCACTGTAACTCTCAGAGAAACCAAGCACTAACCCACGGGAATAAGGAGACGCCATGCCCGTCTATCAGAATACGACCCCGCCACTTTCGCTTTTTTCCGGCGACGTAGGTTTCAGCTTCAACAACGAAGCGTTTCCCGGTGCCGCCACCTCGGGAACACAGTTTGCGCTGCCCAGCTTCACCGGGACGACCGACGCCGGCACGGCCGTACGCTGGCAAACGATTTTCGGCACGGCGCCGACCGCCGTCAGCATCATTTTGCAGGGCGCCATGGCCGACGTCGACGCGGAGTACCAGCAGTTAGATATCAGCGCTGCCACAACGGGAGAGGCGCGCACCCTCACCGGTGTGCAAGCAAAATTCCTGCGGATTCGGTTCGTGTCATCGACCGGCGGCGCCGGACTGACGGCGAAGATTCTGGTGTGAGCGTCCGTTGTAGTGGCGCAGCATGCTGCGCCACTACAAGGATGAAGCACTGCCAGACCTACCGTTGAAGCACCTAGTTGGGAATTTCAATCATGAAACAGTGCATGGCGTATCGCGTTTCGCGGTTTCACCGAAACGCTTGGGTGCGGTGTCAGCGGACGCGTTCGCAAGGCGAGCGCTTCTGCCGCTCGCACACGAATGCGCTGCAGGGCGCGCTGCTCGGGCTGTTCGTGCACGGGTTTCCAGAGCGCCCGATCAAACAACCTCCATCGTCTGCGCAACGTGCGAGCTGAATTCTTATGAATCCGAAAAATAAACCGAATGGACATGGCGCTTTGCTCGCAAAGAGCAGCGGCGCGAACGGCCGCACGATTTCGTTGAGCGGGATCGGCAGGGCTGCGTCTGACGACGCGAGCGAACTCTCCGTTGCAAACGCCGCGGCTTCCTCCGCCGTGGCTGGCGCGGAACGCGAGGCGTACGCTGATGTGGCTCCGGCCGAGGGCGAAGGGAAGCGGGGTCACGCTGGGGCCGCTTCCCCTCGCCAGAGCAGGAACAAAAACGCCGTAGAGAAAACAAAGAAAGTTCGGGGCGGCAGCGAACCGCTTCCCATCGACGCGGAGGCCTTTGTGGACGCCGTGCATAGTCGCGTGGATTTGGTCCTGCTGGAAGAGAAGCTCCTGAATTCCAAGGACGACAAAATCGTGCAGCGCGAGTTGGCCTACTTGCGCGAGTTGCGTTACGGAAAACGCGCGGGGCCGAGTGATGACGAGCCGACGCAAATCATTTTTGACATGCCGGGTCCGGAAAGGGATAAGCAATGAACACCTTGAGCGCAACGCAAAGCTTGTTGGAAAAGCTGACGCAAACCGTTTACCTCGATCGCGTGCTGAAAATTGCCGGCGTCGCGGGTTTTGTCATCACGTATCTGAACGCGTGGCGCAGCATGGGCCTGGGATTGAAAGCCGGATTTGTGTGCAGCGCGGCCGCGTGGTTCGTGGGCGCGCGATTCACGAAAATTTACCGTTAAACGGGAACGTGTGCGACGCGCTTCCAAATCGACACCGCGAGTCAGCGACTCTTACAAACCATTCCCGCGGCAGAAGGAATTTCACGAAAGCGGCGCAAAGTACCGCCTCTTTGGCGGAGCTGCCGGTCCCGGCAAGACGAAGGCTCTTCTGTGGGAAGCCATTCGCCAGGCACTCAGGGTTCCAGGATCGGATTCGCTGCTGCTGCGGCGCACGTATCCGGAGCTGGAATCGTCGCTCCTGGCGTATTTTCGCCGCGATGTGCCGCGCAAGCTGTACCGCAACTACAACGAGTCGAAGCACGTCGTCACCTGGCTGAACGGCTCGACAACGCGCTTCGGCTACTGCCGCAACGAAAATGATGTCTACCAATATCAAGGCGCGGAGTTTCTGTTCATAGGGCTCGATGAGCTGACGCACTTCACGCTGAAGCAGTGGCAATTTCTCACTTCGCGTAATCGCTGTCCTGCGCCGAAAAGTTTCGCGTGCATGGCCGGCGCGAGCAATCCCGGGAACATCGGGCACGCCTGGGTGAAGGCGCTGTGGGTCGACCATATGCCGCCGCCGGGATTCGATCGGCCGGAGCTATACGACGCGCGCGATTACGATTTCGTTCGCGCGAAGCTTGCCGATAATCCGATTTACGCGAACGATGCGGCGTATCACCGCACGCTCGAAGCGCTGCCGGAACATTTGCGGCGCGCGTTTCTCGATGGCGACTGGAACGTTTTCGCCGGCCAATACTTTGATGTCTTTGAGTTTGGCCGCCACACCGTTCGCGCCGAAGAGTTGCGGCTCGAACCGTGGTGGCCACGGTGGATTTCGATCGATTGGGGATTTCAGCATCCGAGCGCGGTGTATTGGCATTGCGCAGTACCTGTGACCGGTAGGCAACCACAATTTACTGGCAGTGTTCACGAGTCAGCAGTCACGAGTCACCAGTCACGCATCATCACCTACCGCGAATTTGTCCAGGCGGGCCTATCGCCGCGCATGCTCGCGCAGGGAATCGCCGAGCGCGGCGGGCGCGAGCGCATCAGCGATGTATTTCTTTCGCCGGATGCATTTGCGCATCGCACTTCGGAAGCATCGATTGCCGAGCAGCTCGGCGAAGTGCTCACGGCAAGCGGACTGCCGCGTCCCGCGCCCGCGGATGACGATCGTATCGGCGGCTGGCAGCTCATGTATCAGTTGCTTGAGTCCGACGCGTGGCTCATCACGGAAAATTGCGCGAAGCTGATCGATTGCTTGCCGCAGCTGGTGCGCGACGATCGCCGCGTGGAAGACATTCGCAAGGTGGACGGCGACGATCCCGCCGACGCCGCGCGCTACGGTTTGGTCTCCGGCGGAAGACTCGCTGGTGTTGGGGCAGCGCTCTCTCGCTTCGGCGGTCTCGATCGCCCAGGCGAAGTCACGCCGCTCAGGGCGGGGCAACCCCCGCCCCTAAATTCGCCAGGGACGCCGCGCTTCGTCACCGGCATGCCGCTCGGCGAGCAGATCGCGCGCCAGGTCAGCGCCACGGATCCGACGTCGCAAGCCATTCACTACCAGCGCCTAGAATCCGAAGCGCGCAAGCAGTTTCGGCCCAAGCCGTTGCCACGCAGGCGGTAAAAGCTTCCTAATGCAGATTATTCGTCGAAATTGACATGAGAGGCCGCCCATCCGAAGGCGGTGCCGAGACGATTTTCTTCTGCCAGCGCATCGCCAGACAGCGAGGCATAATATGCGGCCGTGGCCTTTTCGACCTGATTCCAAGCTCGTGTCTCCCGGGCCTTCCGCCCTTTCTTGCCGCGCTGCTCTTTGTTCTTTCGGGTTCTCTTCATGATGGGCTCTCCAACCAGTTGTAATACGAACTGTAGCGTAAAGAGGTGCATGTGCGGGATTTTCTTCAACGACTGCTGCAAGGGCGCTACGTCGGGCTGCTCGAAGGCGAAGTGACGCGGTTGCGGGCAGAGAATCGCGCGCTGACGAATTCGCTGCTGGGCATCGCAGGGTTTCCGCCGGTGGAGTATCCCGAGCCCGCGAAGCCGCAGCCGGTGGCGCGGCTACGCAAACGCTCGTGGCACCAGATTCAGGCGTGGAAAGAAGTTGAAGCAGGAAGCAACCAGGTACCGAAGTAAAAGAAAAGGGCGGCTCGAATGAGCCGCCCTATACTGGACACGCCGAGAACCACAAAAAGCATAACACAAGGGACATGGCTATCCTCAAAATTCGCGGAAGGAGCGTGCGGGGAGTGGGAGACTCGAACTCCTTGGGCTGCGAGCAGCCTTCCACGGTTCTCGGCCGTGTCCAGTACCCCCACTGGGAGCACTCCCCGAAACGCGTCCGAGCGGGCGGGACCGTACCATACTTACTCATTGCTTTACAATTGAATAGTAATAAGCGAGAAACGAATGGACCTGTATCCCACAGCTGAGACTTGGAACGGAACCCCGGGCGCGATTGCGCCGGCGGATGGAAATGCGGCGAGAGCGGCAGCGCCGGCACCCTTGCCTGCGAGTGGTGCGCCTGGCCACGACGCCGACGCGCACCTGCTCGATGATTCACCGCGCCACCAAGATGGTGGCGCTATGCGGGCGCCGGAGCTTGGGCCGAATAATGAGCGGCTCGAGGATCTGAAACCGAAGCTGGTGCATGCACTGCGGGAGCTGGTGCGGCAATATCGCGAAGAGGGCATCGTTGCGCGGCGGCATGAAATTCGGCGGATTCGCCAGGCGCGGCTCTTTTGGCAGGGCTTGCAGTACGCTTGGTGGAATCCGAACGACATGAACTGGCATTTGCCGTTCGAGCAGCGCTTTAGCGACGATCGCGCGCTCGAAGAGATGCCGCGCTATCAATTTGTCACCAATTTTTATCAGGGCTTCGGGCTTTCATTCATTGCCGTGCTTTCGCAGGACGTCCCGAGCGTCCGCTTCTATCCGCAATCCGCACAATCGCTCGAAGACATTTCCGCGGCGCGCGCGGCCAGCGATGTTGCCACCTTAATCGAGCAAAACAACCACATCGAGCATCTGCTAACCTCGATCGGATATTTTCTGTGGACCGACGGCAAGCTCGGCGCGTACGTGCGTTATGTCGCTGACGGGCAGCGCTTCGGCTTTCGCGAAGAAAACGTGCTGGAGGCGCTGGAGATTCCACTCGGCGAAGACGTTTACGTCTGCCCGCAGTGCGGGAAAGAAACTGGATTGGCCAGAGAGGCACAGCGGAATGAAGAACAGGAAAATACAGATCGAAGCGAGTCGGATCGCGCCTCGACGGTAGGGGCGCAGCATGCTGCGCCCCTACTCGGCACGATGTCGTGTTCGCAGTGCGGTGCCGAATTGTCCGAAGCACACCTGCGTCGCGCCGAGCGCGTCACCGTTCCTCGCGTGGCCGGCACTCGCCGCTTGCCCAACGGGCAGGAAGTCATCTCCATCGCTGGCGGTCTCGAGCTGAACACGCCTGTGTGGGCTAACGAGATGCACGAATATCCCTACCTGCAATGGCAGGCGGAAGTGCATCGCGCGAAATTGAAAGCGGCGTATCCGCACGCGGCGGACAAAATCGAAACGTCGCCATCGCAAGGCGCCGAAGATGTGTACGCGCGCGTGTCGCGGCTCAGCGTCGAGCAAGGGCTGCCTTCGATTCATCCCGGCGACGCGCTGATGAACTTGATCACCTTCGATCGCACCTGGCTGCGGCCGTGGGCGTTTTTCTCCGTCGAAGACGCAGAAGTCCGCGCCGAGTTGCTCTCGCTTTTCCCCGAGGGCTGCTACGTGGCGTTTGCCGGCGACGCGTATTGCGAATCACGCAGCGAATCGATGGACGATCACTGGCGCGTGCTGCACGCGCTGCCCGGCGACGGACAGAATCGCCCGAGCGTCGGCGATTCACTGGTGCAGGTGCAGGAGCGCTACAACGTTCTCTCCAACATGCAGGCCGAGACGTATGAGTACGGCATTCCGCCGATTTACGCCGATCCGCAAGTCCTCGATTTCGATGCGCTGGCGAATCAAGTGGCCGAGCCAGCCGCGCATTTTCCGGCGCGCGCGCGCCCGGGCCAGCCGCTCGCGGCTGGATTTTTTCAGCCGGCGGCGGCGCAAGTGCCTCCGGACATGCTGCGCCATCAGCAAGATTTAATCGGTCCCGTCGCGCAATTCTTGACCGGGCTGTTTCCCGCCGTCTTCGGCGGCAACATGGAAGACGTCAAGACCGCATCGGGCTATGCGCTCGCGCGCGATCAGGCGCTCGGACGCCTCGGTCTAGTTTGGCGGCGCATGAAACAGTTTTACGCCGATGTGATGCTGCTGTCGGTCGATGTATTTCGCAAGAATCGCCCGAACGATGCGGAGATTCCGCTGCTCGGCCCCGACGGCGTTTTCGATTCGCACGTAATCCGTATTGCGGACTTGAAGGGCAACATCTCCGTGCATCCCGAAGCCGACGAGACTTTCCCGCGCCTGAAGTCGCAGCAACGCGGCGTGCTGCAGCAAATGTTCAGCATCAACGACCCGATGATTCAGCGCGCGCTCACCGAGCCGGCGAATCTCGGCTACATCAAAAACGTGCTCGGGCTCACCGAGCTCGTAATCCCGGGCGAAGAATCCCGCAACAAACAGTTGCGCGAGATTCAGCAGCTGCTAGCCAGCGCGCCGATTGTGATTTCGCTACACCCGTCAGGCGCTGCGCATGTCGAGCCAGCGCCCCTCGACGCTTCCTCTCAGCTTTCCAGCGTAGGGGCGCAGCAGGCTGCGCCCCAGCCCAGCACGACACAAGAAAGCGGAGCGGCCGGCGGAGGTGCGGGGCCTCAGGGTCAACAGGGACAGGCTTTTGACCAGTCACAAGTCACCAGTCACCAGTCACTTCCGCTCGTGCTGCCATCCGTTCCCGTGGACCAGCTGCTCGACGACCACGCCGTAGAATTCGAGGAGTGCAAGCGTTGGGCCAACTCCGACGCCGGCCAAGCCGCCCGCATGACCAATCCAGCCGGCTTCGCCAACGTCCGCGCCCACGCCGAAGCCCACCTGCGCGCTATGCAAACAGTTGGCGCGCCGCTGAAACTTCGCGTTCGCGTATAGCGTAATAAAGTTGAGGTTTCAAACAGCTGGATACTCGAGCCTCGAGGGTGAAGGGGTGGCCGAATTCACAGTTCTGGGATCGGAGCGGACCCGCGTATGTACGGGTACCGTCCTGTTTCGTCGCCGGCTGCCTCAGAGAACGCCTACGAATATATTGCGCAGCGACCCGACAATCCCAGCGGGTTTTGGGTTCTCCTTTTCGATGGTGGTCTTCTTGACCTTCTCGTCGAGCTTTGCTTCGGGCTATTACTCGGGCTTTGACAAGCGTATCCTCTCGCTCTCGTAGAGATCAGAGTTCCCTCTGCACTAGGTCCTTATTAAATATTTCGCGCATTTCCTTTAATAAGATTTTCTTGTTTAAGTTGCCTTGAATATGGGGATAGGAATGCAAAACCAATCCGCTCTAGCGCCAAGCGAGAGCAACATCACCGATCTGTTTGCCCTCAGTGACGAGCAGATATTGGAGATTGTGCCGGAACCTGCAGGGGCTAGTAAGGAAGCTTCCGGAGCCCTCAACGCAGACATCGGCGTAAGCGTTGTTGCGCCGACAACTATCGGCAGTCACGAATCACCGGTCACTGGTCACCAGAGCACAGATCGAGGCGCAGGAGCACAGCCACAAATTGCTGTGCCACAGGAGCCGCCGGCTTGGTTGGCGGCGCAGATGAGCGATGCGTGGGCTGGCGAGGAGGCACGGGAGTTCTGGAGTGGCGTGCAGCAGGCGAGGTCGGAGGCGGCGGCGTATCGCGCGGCGATTGCGAGTCCCGAAGACGCGCAGGCGCTGAAGGAATTGTATCCCGGCGGCGTTAGCGAGGCGCGTGTGGCTGCGGAGCGGGCGCGGCTCCTTGATGATGTCGACCGCGCGTATTTCGGCGCGGCAGGGAACTCGGCGGAGCAGACGAGCGCTTCACGCGCCCAGCTTGCGCAACGCATGCTGCGCGAAGATCCGGCGGCGTTTCGCGAAATGGTGGAAACGGGAATCAAGGTTTTGCAGGTAGCGGCAGACACGCAGAACCACGGAGCCAAAAGTTTAGCGTCAGCGGTCTCGGGTGCGCGGAACGATACCAGCTCTGGATCGACTGGCGCCTCATCTGTAGTGGCGCAGCCTCGTCCCGACCAGAGCCGAGTGAATGCTACGCCAATACAAGGGAACCAGCCGAATGCGGCTTCACACAATGACGCGCACGTGGCGGCGTATGCCGCATTCGAGCGCGCGGCGAATGAAGACTTGGAACGCAGCGTTGGCAACGCGATCGAGCGCACATTGACGCAGGCGCTGCCAAGCTTTGAGCAGCACAATACGCCCGGGCAAGCTGGTGCGCAGCGTTCCTTCGCTGCGACTCAGGGCAGGGCTGCGCCCCTACGAGACCGGCTCGCCGCTTCGGTGCGGGTTGATGTCGAGAAGGCGCTGCAAGGCGATCGCCAGCTTGGCGAGCAGGTCGCGCAGATCCTCGCTTCGCGGCGCTTCGATAATGACGCGCGCGCGCAAATCGTTCGACTGATCGGCGAGCGCGCGCAACAGCTCGTCCCCGGCGCAGCAAAGCGCGTCCTGAATGAATGGACGCAGACCACGCTGGCCGCACATCGCGGACGCACGCAAAGTGCGGACGCGGCACCAGTGCGAGCAGAAGTAGCGGTGGCGTCCGTGGCGGAGCGTCCGGTCGGTAACCAGAAAACACCAACGCGCCGGCAAGATGTCAGCGCTACGAAGTCTCAGGCAATCAATTACCGCAAGCTCAGCGACGAGCAAATCCTGGAAATGTAATCGGTCGCTCCGCGTTTCGCAATCACAGCAGCAAGTCGTTCTCTTCTCTTTTCCGCGGAGGTGATTTACGGCGCAGCATGGGTCAGCGCAGCAAAGCGGCTCGAGCAAAGGGTCCTGGCTGGACCGCGCGGCCGATACTTTAAAGCGGCAACCCGGGCCCCCACCCAAACCTGCCACTCCGGCCGTAAATCAAAACGAGTGGCATAAATCCGTGGAGCAGAAACACATCGTCCCTGACCTGACCGTTCATGATGTTGGGCTGAGCGTCTTCGGCGAGACGCGCTCGTTCCGCGACAGGCCTGGCTCGAACGAACCCGTTGGCGCCGCGCGACAAAAAGTGGCTCATGTGATTATCAACGGCGCAGAGCTGGCGAAGCAAACCGGTAAGCCTCGCCCAACGGTTCATGATCCCGTGGAACCTTCAAGGGAGGCGTTGCGCAATCCGGAGGTGCGCGCCGCCTATGAATCCTCAATGCAAGCCGCGCGTGAAGCGTACCTCAGCGGCCATGACCCGACCAACGGTGCGACTCATCTTTACCTTAATACCAAGCCAGATCGTTCCAACTGGAAATTCCCACGTGGCACACCGCAAGGTCTGGCAATCAGCACGCAGTCTGGGCCTTATGACAATTCCTTCCTGAGAGGGGATGTTCCCTCGCACATGGCGTGGGTGAATACGTATCTTCCCGACGATCACGATAAGGAGCCGAAAGCGAGAAAAAGAAAGTAGTCGCGAGCCTGAAGTTGATGGCTTCCTTACTTCTCCACAAGAATCTTCCTGGCTGACTCAATACAGACAGCTTGCATCTTCCCTTTCTTCTCGGCTTCAAGCGGGCAAATTTCTAAGTCCGCGAAAACATCTAGAGGAGACAACCTGGTGTCATCAATAAATGACGGTGCCCAGTTTCGCGGATCTTTGTAGATTCTGTCTAGGTTCGCGGGAAATTCTGGGGTTATGCAATCGTCGCCATTACGCGGCGGAAAATGCGAAGGCCCATTGCATATCTTGAGGAGGCGTTGCGTACCGACCTTCCACAAGTGCCAAGGGGCATTCTCCTCATGAAATGACAAGTAGAGTTCCAATCGCCCATGCGTCCAATAGCACAGCGAGGCGTTCTCCGCCGTCTTGCACGGAATCTTGCGGCGGCTGGTTTTTGCAGAAGCCTTTGCGGAGTTCTTTGGCTGGTCCTGAGAGACCGGGCCAGCTTGGCCCGTTGCGGGCGCTTGCGATTGTCTTGCGACGCTCGCGGTCAACATCGCCGCAACAACTAGCACTATGAGCGTCGCACCCGCGACTACGTATTTCATATCCGTAATATATCACAAGGCGTAAACAAATGCGGATAGTGTGCCCGTTCAGTTCTGGGCCGCGGAATCGTGTGCCGATAACCGCAAGCTCAGTGACGAACAGATTCCTCGGCCTGTAGTGGCCAATCTCTAGATTGGCCATGGCTTCCCAACGCAACAATCTTAAGGAGAAAAACAGATGCCAGCACAAGCAAACGCGAATGTCATCGCGTTGCAGCTCGAAAAGGTACGCGACAAAGTGCCCCTGCTCTACGAGCGCGACGACATTCTGCTCACCATGATCCAGCAGCGCGGCGACGTGGAGAAAGTTTCCAGCCGCAACATGCGCCTGCCCTTGCAGGTCAACCCGGGAGGCAAAGCCGGCTCGTACAACGCGGACGGCGGCGATCTCGGGCGCGGCTCCGGCACGGCGTACGACGTCGCGCAAGTCTCGCCGATTTTCTTCCGCTTCGCGATTGAAATCACGAAGCTGGTGGAATACGCGACGACCGGGCGCGAACGCGCCATCGAAAACGCCACCAAGCGCGAAGTCGCCAACGGAATGAAACAGTTCCGCGCGTTCCTGGACAAGCTGATGCAGACCGCCGGCAACGGCGTGCTCGGCACCATCAACTCCATCGCGAGCACCACGTTCACGATGGCCGTGCCCAGTGGCGCCGCGCTCGTCTACGTCGGCCAGACCGTGCAGATCTATGACACCACGCTGACCACCAACCGCGGCTCCTGCACTGTGACCGCGGCCGATCCCATCAACGCGCAGACCATCACGGTCGATGTCGTTCCCGGCGGCACCGTGGCCACCGACGTGATCGTGCACGACGGCCTCAGCGGCGCGCAGCCCGTTTCGCTCTTCGGCATCAAGTATCACCAGAACGCCGCGACCACCGGCACCTGGCTCAACCTCAATCGCGCCACTTATCCGGTGCAGTTGCAAACTCCGCGCGTGAACGCGGGCAATGCCGCGCTGACTCCATCCAACGTGCGACTGGCCATCAATAAGGTGCGCAAGTCGCTGGGTATTAACCACGTCTCCAAGCTCATCGCCTACATGGCCGTCGAGCAGGAGCACGCGTGGGAAAATCTCGGCATCACCGTAAGTCAGATCATCAAGGAAGGCGGCAACGGCGACGGCAACGATTTGGATCTGCTCTTCAGCGGGCGCAAAACGATGAGCGGGATTCCGATCAAGTCCAGCGTGAACGCCGACCAGACACGCGTGGATTTCCTTGACCTGTCGCACTGGGGACGCGCCGTGCTGAAGGACATCGACTTCTACGAAGTCAACGGCAACACGGTGTTTCCGATCTACGGCGCCAGCGGCGGCCTTGCCGCGTCTTACATCTTCTACTTTGACACGGCTTTTCAAGTGTGGGACGACTCGCCGCGTACCGGCGCGTTCATCGATACACTCGCGCGTCCAAGCGGATATTAAAAACGGAACCATCCGTCAGTCATCCTCGTAGGGGCGCAGCACTGCTGCGCCCCTACTACCGAGGAGTCAAACGTACTGGCGTTTTTTAATTGCACTCAATGCGAAGGGCGCTTATCGGCGGGGCACTGCTCTTGTCAAGCGCAGCCATTACTGCGCGCAGCAAGACGGAATCGCTGCTCTTTGTCTTTCTCCGCGTCGATCGCGAGCAGGACATTGCCATTCTTCGCCCAATGATTGCGCCGGATATCGGCGTACAACTCGATTCCGGGCCGCGGCATCTCGAGTCCGGCGCCGTGCTCACGTGTGAAATGCTTCCGCGCGAGCACGAAGCCATCGTCGAAGGGCAAGTCGCCAAACTCAGCGAAATCGTGCTGGATTGCGGCGACCACAAATTTGTCGTGAAGACGCTGGACTTCAGGCCACAACTGAAATGATTCAGATCTTACGCGAAACGCACGACACGCCGGAGTCGGTCGCGCATAATCTCGAGCTGGCCGGCGGAATCAATCGCTTTCGCGAGCCGAACTATCGCGCGGTTTGGGGATGGAATCGGCTGGCGTGGATTGGCGGAAAATTCGAGGAGCGCGATGCCGCGACGGGTTCACTGCTTCGTGAAGTCGTCGAGTTGCGCCAGGAGCCGAAATATCCCGCGGTGAATCGGTGGCACATCGAGAAGTGGCTTCCGCCGGAAACCTACGGCTCGCCGCGAGCATGGTGGGCGCAAACGATGGAGGTCGAGGCTGGCCGCAGCATCCCGGCGCTCGGTCCGTATCCAGCTCGTGGCGAATACGAACATTGCTTCACGCTCGAAGGTCCGCGCGGCGAATTCGTGCAGCTCACGCCAACGGTGGCTGAACACATCGCACGCGCAATCGAATGGTCGCGCCGCCATCCGCGTTCAGCAGGGAAGCGCGCGCTCAAAGATCGCGAGCAGCGGCAAGAACAAGCGTACGACGCGTGGGCTTACGATTTGCTTGACGAAGCCGTCCCGGCATTCCATCGTCAACCGTTCGTGACGGTCGCATAAATAAAAAGGGCGGCCAATCGGCCGCCCAAAATCGGTGCAGTTATGTTGAGCCATCGCGGCTCAGCACAGCTCCCTGTCAAACGGAGAAAACCAATAGCACCGATCGGTCGCAACCAGAATACTAATCGAGACCTGTTCACCACCACCAGGGCGAATCGCGCTCTTCTTCTTTCGTGCGGCTGGTGAGGAAAATATAGCCAAACACCGCGATGAGAGTGGTTCCGTAGTAGAGCTGATTGGCGAATTCGTTCCTCAGCAGACTTTGCGCGACGACAATCACGCAAGTGATGAGCAACGCCAAACCCGAAAAGACGCGCAGATAATTGTTGCCGTACATAAAGCGACCCTCGTTTAGTTAAACGTCGAACTACTGAACACCGAACATCCACCGAAATCGACCACCGGCGGACACAGCGCCGCACTGCAATAAATCGTTTTATGAATTGTATTCAGAGCGGTGCGCGGAGTCCAGCGCGATGATGACGCGAATTGAACTATGGCTAAAGGGCCTGCTGGCCGCGGCAATCAGCGGCGCAGCGGGCGGCGTGCTCACGGGATTCGCCGCCGTCGGCATCGATCCGCAACATTTCAATCTGCAAGCGGGAATCGGCGCAACGTTTCGCATCGGACTTGCCGCCGCGATGATCAACGCCGTAATTGGTGTCGCCGCCTATTTGCAAAAGTCGCCGCTGCCTTCCGGAGATTAAACATGCCAGTTGTTGGATCCAGTGCGTACAACACTGCGGGGCAAATCACTTCGCTGGTGCGCGCCTTGCTGAACGATGCGCAGGGAAACTTGTTCACCGACGCGGTGCTGCTGCCCTACGCGAACTCCGCGTATCGCAAGACGCAGCGCGCTCTCGGCAATGCCGGCGCCGGCGGATTCATCCAGGACGACATACTGCTAGTCGTCCCGGCCGTCACGCAGGTCGATACTTCCTTGCAAGTCTCAATCACCGACGCCACGGCGCCGCCCAATCAGCTTCCCACCGATCTGCTCGTCCCCGTAAAACTTTGGGAGCGCACCAACGGCTCGAGCGACGATTTCGTCGAGATGGTCGATCTCTCGCAGCACGGCGGCCTTCCGTCGCGCGGGCAGGGCATGACACTCAGCGTATGGGAATGGCGCGCCGACGGAATCTATTTCCTCGGCGCCACGCAAGACACGCAAATCCGCCTGCGCTACCGGAAAGCGTATCCCGATTTTTCGGATGCAACGTCGCCCGTGCTGGTGCGCAACGCACAGGAAGCCATCGCGTACGCGACCGCCGCGTTGGCAGGCTGGGCGCGTGGCAGCCCGCTCGCAGAAAAGTGGGACGAAGCCGCCAGTGACGCGCTGGAAGACCTCGTCGCGGCCGCAGTTCGCCGCGAGCAGCAATCCGCCCGCCGCCGCCGGCCCTTTTCCGCGCGCAGCGGCTACACACCGTTTTGATTAACGAAGGAAAAACTTTCTACTGGAGCGGCTCATGCCCATTACGATTTCGCTTTCACCGTTGAACGTGGATTCTTCCGCGAATAACTTTGTCTACGTCATAGCTACGCTGGCGTTTTCAGGAAACTACCCCACGGGTGGAGACACGATCGATTTCACCACCGTGGCTGACAAGCTGCCTTCTACGCAGATCATCCAGGCCTTCGCCGAAAGCCAGAACGGCAACGCCGGATATTACGTAGCAGTGGCGGGTACGGCGCAAAACAATTGGAAGCTCAAAGCCTTCAGCGGTGGGGGCACCGAGATCAGCGCAGGCGCGTACCCGGCCAGCGTTACGACTGACGTAGTGCAGCTCGCCATCACCGCCCGAAAGCTGCTGTAGCGGCAGGGTAAATTTAGTTGCAAAAGGCAAGAGTATGCGTTGATTAGCATACGGGCGGGGTGCATACTCTTTTCAAGGATAGACAATGAGCCCAGAAGACCGCATTGACGCTCTCCGCAACGCGCCCCCAGATGGTTGGGTTGCGTTCTCCTCGGACGAGACTCGCCTCGTTGCTTATGGAGTTACATATGCGGAAGCGGTGACGAAAGCAGACGAAAACGGGGAACGCGATCCCGTCTTAGTCAAGGTTCCAAAAGACTGGTCCATGCAGGTGCTCTGATCTTGAAATTTCCCTGCAAGGTTTTTCCTCTTCCTGAGCCGCATCCAGCCTTTCCGAATCAGTATTCAAAATGGGCCCCTATCGTCAATGTTCGGCTTAGCCGGGGGCATTCACCAACGAGCAGAACGATTGAATGTTGGATTGATTCTGGCGCGGACGTCTGCATCTTTCATGCGGGAATATGCCATTCGCTTGGGATTGAGCGCGTAGAAGACGGAATCCGGGACGACCTTCAGGGGGTTATCGGCGGGCTGCGAGTTCCTATGTACTTCCACAAAGTAAGAATTCTCGTCTTCGGCGATTTCTTTGAAACTATGGCAGGTTTCTCGAGGGAGTTGTCTGTCGCCGGCCTCCTGGGACTGCGCGGCTTTTTTGAACATTTTATAGTGAAGATCGATTCTTCCAGCAATCCTCCGCACTGCGAAATCGAAAAGCTTCATCGAGCATAGTTCCGCTAGCTTCTAAGTTTCCGGAGCAGCGGAGCCAGCACGCATTCATCTTGAACGAGAGAGACAATGATACGATCGAAACTTGCGATGGGGTTTTTGTGGGCACTCGTGGCGCTGGCGCTGCATGTTTCGCCCGGCGTAGTAACGTCGGCACAGGCGCAAGGCTCGCGCAAGGACGATATCGTCTTCAACTCGCGCGGCATCCCGCTTGCCGGAGCGACGATTCGCATTTGCGCCATGCCAGCAAGCGGCCAGCCGTGCTCGCCGCTCGCGCAAATCTATTCTGACGCAGCGCTCACACAAGCGCTCGCCAATCCCACCACCACCGATGGCCTAGGAAATTATTCCTTCTACGCCGCTCCCGGGAAATACGAAATCGAAATCTCCGGTCCCGGCATCACCACCAAGCAGCTCCCCAACATCATCCTGCCCAATGATCCAAGCTCGCCAACCTTCAACAGCGTCAACAGCAGCGGCGCGATTAGCGCCTTCTCGCTGAACCTCAGCGGCAATCTCACGGTAAATGGCAACACGACAGTGATCGGCAATCTTGCCAGCGGCACGCTCAATCTCGCCAATCAGTCCACGCCGCCAGGTGCAGCGGGCACCGGCACCGTAAATCTCTACATAAAAACTGCAGACAAGCGCCTCTACTACAAAGACGACACCGGCGCAGAGGTCGGTCCCATAGCAGGCGGCAGCGGCGCGCAGACCAATGTCTCTAACACCTTCACCGCGCAGCAAAATTTCGACGCAAATTTCGAGAGCAAAGGCCCGAATCCGTACTTCAGCCTCGCGCGTTTCGGCGGCTACGGCAGCGCCACCAATCCGGCGCCCACTATCACGTGCAGCATCAATTCCGGCAGCACCACACTGACTTGCGCGGGCGGCAGCGGCGATTTTGTGAACGGGCACGGCGTGATGATTCCGAAAGCCGGCGTCGCAACCACCTTGACGCCACCCGGCCAACCCACCGTCACGCCGACGTACCTGGTAAACGGCAGCGGGACCTACACCTATCAGGTGATCGCGGAAGACCGCCAAGGTGGCCTCACCGCCTCGAGCGCCGCGGGGCAAACCACCGCGGGAGCCTCAACTCTCGGCGCCAACAACATCACGTTTGCCAATTGCGTGCGCACCAACGGCATTGCCACGTACACCTCGAGCGTGCCGCACAATTTGCAATCTGGCGCGCAGGTCAACATCACTGGCTTCAGCGGCGGCGTCTTCGACTCTTGCAACGGCGTCAAAACGATCGCTGCGACGCCCACGTCCACCACCTTTACGACCAACGACGGTCAGCTCGCCAATGAGACGAACACGACCGGCACGCCGGTCGTCACGGCAATTGCGTGCAACACGCTGACCTTTGCCTCCGGCACTTTCAGCGGCCCCAACGCTATTCGTTACTGGATCTATCGCAACGGAGCGCTCGCGGGAATCGCCGTAGGCATCGACCCTTGGTTTCAAGATTGCGGCAGCAACGTCAACAACGTACCGAGCTACGTGCCCAACACACCGCCCGGCAGCGCGCAGCCCGGCTATCTTGCCACCACAATTGTTTCCGGCGGGGGTACTACCAGCCTGACGCTGGCCAACGCCGCAAGCAGCACCGCGTCAAACGCCGTCGTCATGCACGACAATTCTGTGAACTTGAAAGCCGCGATTCAAGCCGCTTACAACGCAGCTGGCGGCGAAGTATACATCTCCAACGCCATGGGCTACGTGCATTTCAACTCCACGCTGGACTTGACCAACGGCTTGACCGGCACTTTCTCCTACAGCGTGAAGATTCATACCAACAACGATTTTGTCCTGATCAATCAGCCGTGGATCCTGCGCACCGCGATCGACATCGAAGGCGAGCCGCATCAGACCACCAGTTTCTCCTACGTCAACGGAACGCAGATCTTGGGCGCCGGCAATCCCATGTTTTTGATTCCAGAGGTCAACGGCACCAGTGGCGTGCATTTTTCGCGCCTACTGTTAGGTTCCGCGGGCATCCAGCAAACCGCCATCCTTACCGACAGCGGAGCGGATGGTGGCGGCACCGTCGGCTTGGTTCTCGATGATGTCGACATTAACGGAAGCAGCTTCAGCCGGCCACTGGTCTTCAAGGGTGGCTTCGACTATTTCATCTTCCGCGGTAATTGTCAGAATGGCGCGGGTATCTTCAACGGCATCGGTTGCGTGCAACTCACGAACACCAGCAGTGCCGTCACCACAACCAATCCCTCACAAGTGCCAGGGCGCTTGAAGCTGAAGGGCTTGTACTTCGCCGGCGCCGGCGTTGATATCAACTGCCTCCCCAATAACACCGGCGTTTCTCCTACGGACTTCGAGTTCGACACCACCCTTTTTGAGAGCGCTCTTGGCCCGTTTCTGCGCTTCAACTGCACGTCGGGAGTGTTCAACATCATCGACCTGCGCGACGTGGTCGAAGCCGATTCCGTAGTCGGTTTCGGCACTCCGGTGGTCGATGCGCAGAATGGCGGCAACATTTTCTCCGTGATGTGGACGGGGGGCGCGGTGGGAAATGCCAATCAACCACTGTTTATTGCTCCTCCGACTTCGCAAGGCGCGAATGCGCTGATTCTCAATGGCCCATTTTCCAATCAGGGCAACACTTCTTATCTCAACCTCACGGGCCAAGGTGTGTTCGGTAATACGCCGATCTCCGCCTTCGGCAGTGGCGGCCGCCTAATCTACAGCATGCCCGCGCCGGCACCGCCGGGCGTTGTAGTCAGCGCCGGCGGCAGTGTCCCCATCGGCACGCTGGGCTATCAGATCGTGTGGATGGATGTGGACGGCAACTTCAGCTCCGCGAGCGTCAGCGTCAACGCCGTCACCACCACGGGCAATCAGAGCGTGACCATCACGCCGCCCGCACCTCCTGTTGGTGCGATCGGCTATGTGCCTTACCGCAACGGGGCAAGAGCGAATGTCGCGTCGCTTGGCTCCTGCAGCTCGATAGTTCCACTCAATCAACCATTCGTCGACACCTTCAGTTTCGTTTGCGGTACGGCGCTCCCGAATGTCTCCGCAGCGGGCTCCGCCATACTCGGGCCCAACGGCTTATCCGCACAACAGCTCCGCCTGACGAACAATGGAAACATCGCTACAACGAATTTTCCTGCCGGACTAACCGCGAATCGCACGCTCTCCATCCCCGACGTGACAGGCTATGTCCCGGTGACCGGCTATCTCAACAGTGCCTATGACAACACCACGCGCGCCAACGGCGCTATCGGCGCGAACTGGACGGTCGCCAACAACGGAATCAACATCAGCTCCAATAGTTTTGTGGGCACCGCGTCGACTAATGACGTGGCTTACTGGAGCGCGAGTTCCTTCAGCCCCTCGCAATTTTCTCAGGTCACGATTACGGCGCTGAATGGCACAACCGATTTTCCAGGTGTCGCCGTTTTGGTTTCTGGAAGCGGCGGTTCCACTCAAGGCTACAGTTGCATCGAGAACACCACGAACATTTACCTGCAGAAGATTTCGGGCACCACAAATACCGCCCTCACCAGCGCGGCCACTAGCGGTGCCGTTGGCGATATCCTCAGGCTCGAAGCCACATCGGGCGGAGCGCTCAATTGTTACAAGAACGGTGTGTCCACCCTCACTGCCACGGACACAACGTACGGTTCCGGGGAGCCGGCGCTGTTTTTGTTCGGCACCACGGCCACTTCCAAGAATTGGTCCGGCGGGAATCTGCATCCCCTTGCGCAACTCGATCTCGAGCAGGATTGGACGAAAGCGCAGCACTTCACGCAGGGCATCGCTCTCTCCGGAGAAACCCTTAGCGCGAGCCCACGCGGCGAGCAAAACGTCTTTCTTTCCGGCGCGCTCACTTCCACATGGACGGGCTCGACCTGGACGCCGGACAAGGCCGTGACCGTGACGCGCGTGCAAGTGCAAGCCAAATCCGCGCCCAGCGGCTGCACCACCAACGCCATCGTTCGGCTCACCGACGGCACTTCGCCAGTGAATGTCACGATCTCCGCAGCGGCGAACGACAGCGGCGCCATCGCGCAAAACTATGCTGCCGGCGCCTCGCTCAGCGTTGCCATACAAACAGCGGCGGCTGGCTGCGCCACAAGCCCCGCGGATGCGAATGTCATCGTGCAATACCGAATGCAGTGAGCACCAGCAATTGTAGAGGCCGGGCTTTAGCCCGGCCAAGAGCAGTATCCATACCTGAAAAACCTAAAAGCTTCAGAAATAATGAGAGGTGAAGTGTGCAAGCGCAATCTACTGCAAAGAGCGGCGACGTCGTGGCGTTGGTGAATATTTCAACGGAGAAGTGGCCGCCGCGCCATCGCACCTATTTCGGCTCGCTGGACGTTTCTTCGCCGCAGCCTGGTGAAGCGTTCGCCATCACGCCCATTCGCGGGTGCATTGGCGTGATGGACCTGGGCGACAAACGCACCATGGAATATCGCATCACCGCGCGAGAAATTGCCGACGATATTGCGCGCGAGATCAACGGCGATTCAGGGGAGGGAAGTTACCACGGCGTTTTTGTTGCAGCCGGCGAGGCGCCCACTGAGAGTGAACTCGCCGAAGCGCGCCGCCGCCTCGAGGAATTTCAGCGCCGACTGGTGGCCGCCGCCGACCTCGAATGGGAGCGCACAAAAAATCCTATGTTCATCACGGACTTGGAGCGCCGCGCCGCCCGCCAGCTCGGGCTCGAGAAGCCGTGGCTCTACGATGCACGGCCGCTGGCGGATTGTCCCGTCTGCGCCGAGAAGATCAAGCACGGCGTCGCCGTCTGCCGCTCCTGCGGCGCCATCCTCGACCGCGAAAAGGCCGCGGAGTACGGCCTGGTAGCTGCGGACGAAAAGGATTCGCCGCGCCGACACAGAGCGCACGGAGACAAGCGGGAACAAGAACCAGCAGGGAAGTAGCGGTTATCGGCAAGAAAAAGGGCGGCGATTACTCGCCGCCTTAGACGTGCAATTGGGCACGCTTGAGAAACGCAGTAGCAGTATATCCCTTCTTGCTAAACGACAGACAGTTAAAACAAAAGGGCGGCTCCGAAGAGCCGCCCAAAAAATTCAACGTGTACTGGACACGCTTGCCAAGCAAATTCAGTCTAGCAGCAATTTCAGAGCTGTCAATAGGGCGCGCTGAGAGGCGATGCGGAGAGTGGGAGACTCGAACTCCTAGGGCTGCAAGCAGCCCTCAGCGCTTGGCAAGCGCGTCCAGTACCCCCACTGGGAGCACTCTCCGAAGCGCGCTCACTTTGGCGTGTATATCATACCGATAGCTATATATCAAATACAATGACAACAGTAGGCTCATTTGACGCGCCCATTGAGATTTTCGGCGGACTGGTTACCGACATGTCCCCGGCGGATCTTCCGCACGGAGTCTCGCCCGATTGCCAGGACGTCATCTACAGCAACGGCGGCGTAGCCACGCGTCCCGGATTGCAAGCGCTCTTCGGGCCGCTCGCAGGTAATCCCACGATCAATTACGTGAAAACGTATGAGACGCTTAACGCCACGTTGCGTACGCTGCTGCTCGACTCTAACGGCATTCTGTACAAAGAGACGACACCTGGCACGCTCGCCAGCGTTGCAAGCGGCCTCGCCGCGAATTCTTACGCAAACTCCACCACGCTCTTCGGCCGGGAATATCTAGCGATCAGCGACGGACGCTCCGGCGACGATCTGCCGCGCCAGTTCGACGACACGAATTTCGATCGCGTGAGCCAAAGCGGACCCGGTGCGGGGCCAAGCGTGGTCGACGAAAACGTAATCGTCGCGATCACCGCCAGCCCCAATGGTGCGACGCAACCTGCCCCCGTCGCGATCGCTGCCAGCCCGAACGGCGCAAGCGAAAACGGCTTTCTCGTCACGATCACCACGACGGCCGCGCATGGCCTTTCTGCCGGACAATCCGTGACGGTCGCAGCCGTCGGTGTCGCCGGCTACAACGGCACATTTCCTGTTGTGTCCGTTCCCAGCAGCACACAATTCACCTACATCGCTGGCGCATCCGGACTAGCCACATCCGGCGGAGGAACGGCCGCTTCCGCCACCGCCACAATACAAACAGCAAGCGCGCACGGCTTCGTGGTCGGCCAGCTCGTCACCACGACAAGCATCGGCGTCGCCGGATACAACGGCACCTTCCCAATCACCAGTGTGCCAGACTCCACGCACTTCACTTTCACCGCAGCGAGTGGCGGACTCGCAGCGTCCGGCGGAGGCACCGCGTCCGCCGCAGGCAGCATCGGCTCCGGCGTGCACCAGGTCTGCGTCATCTTCAAGACGCGCCAGGGCTATCTCACCAAGCCCAGCCCCGCTACAAGCTGGACCGCGAGTGGCAGCAAGCGCGCCGTCGTCACGAATATTCCCACCGGTCCCTCCAACGTCGTCGCGCGCATTCTCTGCTTCACCGGGACCGGCGGTGCCAGCTTCTTCTACGTCGGCGCAGGCGCCACGCTTTTCAGCGGCAACATGATTCTCAGCGACAACACCTCGACCTCTGCCGTGATCGATTTTTCCGATGCCATCCTTCTCGCCGCCACCAATGTCGACAATCTCTTCCGCCTCATCGAGCTAGGCTGCTGCGCCGGTGCGATCGACTACGCGCAGCGCCTCTTCTGGTGGGGCGAACGCAACAAGCTCAACAATTTTGTGAATCTTGGCTTCGACGGCGGCTTCACCGGCCCGGTGTTGCCGCATTATCCGCTCGGCTGGACTACCGATCCCGTTTTCGCGCCCGGCGGCACCGACGAGGAAAATTTCGTTGTCTGGGGCGCGGCGTATTCGATCGTCGGCAATGGCTCGACGGCCACCCGCGGCATGATGACGCAAAGCGCCGTGCAAGACGCGCTGGGCGCTCCGCTTATCCGAGCGAACACCGATTACACGGTACGTGCCCGCTGCGCCCGCAACTCCACGCTAGTGCAAGGCAACCTGCGCGTAAATCTCTTCAGTGCCGGCGCCGGCATCAACACGACCGGCCTGCAACTCACGCCCGCGCAGCTCGGCACAACCTATTCCGAATACACCGCGCAACTCACCGCGCCGCTCGCCACGATTCCAAGTGACCTGGTCCTGCGCGTCTACGCAGACACTACGCCCAACCAGAACGGCCAGCTCTATATCGACTCCATCGAGATTTTCCCAACCGCGCAGCCGGTGAACACCTCTCTCGTGCGCGCCAGCCGCGTCGAAGATCCCGAAAGTTACGACGGAATCAATGGCCTGCTCAGCGTCGCCGAAAATAACGGCCAAGCCATTCGCGCGGCCTTTAAATTGCGCGAGCGCCTCTATTTTGTAAAAGAGCATTCGCTGCACGTCACGCAGGACGACGGCGCGAACGAGCCCGCGCTGTGGTCCATCGCGGAAGTTTCGCGGCGCCTTGGCACGCCTTCGGTGCGCGGCGTTGGCATCGGCGAAGATTGGGTGGTCATCGCGCACCGCACCGGCCTCTACATCTTCAATGGCGGCGAGCCGATCAAAATCTCGCAAGAAATTCAGCCTACGTGGAATCAAATCAATTGGCAGTATGGCCACACGCTGTGGGTCACGGTCGATACCAAAGAGCGCCGCATTTTTGTAGGCGTGCCGATGGGCACTGCGACTTCGCCCAACAAAATCCTGATGCTCGATTACCGCGATCTCGATTCCGCGGAAGACATCGCCGGGCGCCCGCCGGTAAATATCACGCTCACCGGCCGCAAGACCGCCACAGACAAGACGCGCAAGTGGTCGCCCTGGACCATCGCCGCAAATTCCTGTGCATTGATCGAGCGCAGCGATGGCACGTCGCTAGTAGCGATGGGAGGGGGAGCGCCTGGCGTGGGCGGAGGCGGCGCCACCGGCAAAGCGTATCAACTCAGCGCCGCACAACTCTCCGACGACGGCGCAGCGATCCCCAGCTATTACACGACGCACTATTTTCCCGAGCGCGCGGTAGAGCAAGCACTAAGCCTCGGCGCGCACCGCAAACTTTTCAGCTATCTGACCATGTTCGTGGAAGGCGCCGGCTCGCTCGCCCTAACCAGCTTCACCAATTCGCCCAGCGTCCCGCAAGCGCAGCAAGCCTTGCCGTTAAGCTCACCAGCAGTAAGAGATTTAGAGCTGCCAATCAACGTGTTAGGAGAGCGAGTAGCCTTCCAGGTAAGCACAAACCAATCCGGCGCCTGGTTCCGCCTACAAAAATTCACGCCGTCACTGCGGATTGACCCCTGGTCCCCAGTCCGCGGCCTGAATTAGTTTGGCGACCGTTTTTCGTTGGATTTTTTAAGGAATTGGTCCACTCGCCAGAGGTTGTACCAACACGCAAGAACCGCAAAAAGCGCTAGCAGCACCGTCGGCAAAAGCGGAATAAGAACTTCCATTGTCATAGCCAATGCTCACAGTAGCCCAACTCGCGCCGATCAAGGATCGCGATCCGTACTTGTACGAAACGCTGACGCGCATCGTCTCCGCGGTGAACGCCACGAGCCAGCGCGCCGGCGTCGATCCGAGCGTGCCTGCGCCCGCGCCTTCTCCGATCGCCTCGGTCTCCGTGCAAGCGGCGAATGGCTGGTTCGATGTGTCCATTGCCGATCCGTCGGACGCGCGCCCCGGGCTTTTTTATTTCGCGGAGTCCGATGTGACGCCCGCATTCAGCGCGCCGCGCGTCTATTTCCTCGGCGCCTCACGCAATCTTTACGTGCAGCTTGGCAATCAGACGCTCTACTGGCGCGCGTTCTCGCAGTACCTCGGCTCGCTCGCATCGACTCCGGTAGCCTTCGGCACGCCGCCGACCGCTGTGGCAGGCGGCGGCGCAAGCGGTCCCGCACCGCAAGCGTCGCAAGGAAGCGGCGCGTTGCCAAACGGTCTCGTGCGCGGCGGTAACGGCTTCGGAGCGAACCCCGGCTCGCGCATTCAGCGCCAAACCACATTGTAGGGGCACCATATAATCGTACCCCAGCTCACACCATGCTCGTTCGCGAATATCGGGAATCGGACCTCGCGGAGTTGCGCACGATTCACGCGGCGCAAGGTTTCGATTACGCGCTGCCAGATTTGACTAATCCGCTGTTCGTCACGAAAAAGATTATGGCGAACGAAGGTAGCGTCGTCGGCGCCGCGCTACTGCGCCTCACTGCCGAAGCGTACCTGCTGCTCGATCCGCGCGCTGGCACGCCGCGCCAGCGTTGGCAATGGCTGCTCGCACTACACAACGCGACCGAGCGCGACGCGTGGCAGCGCGGCCTCGAAGACGTTCACGCCTGGCTGCCGCCGCCCATCGCAAACAAATTCGGCAAGCGCCTCGCGCGCCTCGGCTGGCTGCGCGACGACGCCTGGACACCGTACTGCAAGAAATTGGCAGCTCACAATTAAAAGTTCGTAGTGGAGGAACCCATGCCCAATACAACGCAATCCGCTTCCTGGGATTTCAATCCGAGTGACCCCGTCCATCTCGCGGCCACGTTCAGCTTCGACACCGAAGATACTCAAGACGCCGCGCCGGTGGCGGCAGCGCTCGCCGCCATTCAAGCCAGGCTCGCCAGCGCCACCGTGACCGCCACGCAGCCCGACGGCGCCACAATTTCAATCACCGTAACCATCTGACCAAAGCTTGATTCTTCCAGAAACTTACAACGAAAGACAAAAAACTCGTTCGAGGTGAAACAATGGGCCGTGGCGCACAAGCACAAACGCAGCAACTTACCGACCAGCAGCTCGCCGGCATCAACGCGCTGAATCAGCAGCTGCTCGGCAATCAGCAGCAAATCGGCAATTCTCTCGTGCCGCAGTTTCAAAGCATCGCGAACAATCCCGGCCTCAGTCCGGCCGACAAAGCCGCGGTCACATCACAATCGCAAGGCGCGCTGGCCAGCGCGTTTGATTCGTTGCAACAGTCCGCAGCGAACCGCGTCGCGCGCACGGGCAATTCTGCCGGCTTCGCCGATCTCTCCGACGACCTCGCGCGCCAGAAGGGAATTGCGGCAGGGAATCAAGCGCAGCAAAATCAGCTCGCCTTCAGCAACACCGCGTTCCAGCGTCAAATGGCCGCGCTGCAAGGCCTCTCCGGCCTCTTCGGCGTGGACACCAATCTCCTCGGCCGCACCCTCGGCATTCCCGCCGAGCTGCTCAACACGCGCGCCAACGCCTCGCGCCCCAGCGGCTTCTTCAGCTCGCTAGGCTCAAGCCTCGGCGGCACACTAGGCGGCATCCCCGGCCTTTTCCTCTAAGTCCAATTTAACGCCTGCCATTGCGATAAAGATTGCTGCTGATTTTTCTTCCTTGGGTCGCATTTTTTGCCGGTATTGTTTGCATGATTTGGCAAGGCAACAAAGCCAAAAGGAAATATTTCCGCCTCAAAAGCGAAGGTAAGTAGCACGTTCGGCTAGCTAACACCGAGTCTTACACTCACGAACATCCGAAACCTTTCCGAAGCGACCGCTTTTTCGCGTCGCTGTAGTCCTCCCGAAGCTTATCCGGATTTCGACCGACTTCCACCCCAACTAGTTTGTGCGCGTCGGAAGGATGCGCTCCATGCACAATTTCGGCTCAGCCGTCGTAGCAGGTTGGCTCACAACGTTAGTGCCCGTCGGCCTGCAATTCATCGTCTTCCTGCGCTGGCTGCATCGCCGCATGCGCAACGACGAAATCACGCATGCCTTCGTGCGCGACATCGCCACAAATCATCTGCCGCACATCTACAACGCGCTGCAAAAGATCGCCGCGAAGCAGGGAATTGAGCTCGACGAAACGCCGCTAGTTCACTTCGTCGATCTCAACCACCGCCTCAAGCGCCGGGGCGACTAGCAAGGCTCGCGACTCAGCCGGTCACATCCGCCGCGGCAAGAACGGATATTTGTTCGCTGCAGTCCTAATTGATGTCCGAGAATTGGCCGGCGACGTGGTTCACGCCGTTTGTTTGTAGTTCAAACGCGTTGAAAAAGCCGTCGTGGTGCGTCAGGAAGTCGCTGGTCACCGCGTCATAACCGACAGGCGCGGAATTCGCCACACGCTGTAGTTGCCAGGTGGCCGCATGATTGAAGGACGTCGCACAGTTGTAGGAATACACGCTGGTGCTCGTGGGCGTGTTAGTCGGCGTGTTGTAGTAGCAGATCTGCACCTGCCCGTCATTGTCCACAGCGATCACCGGGCTTGCCTGGAATCTGCCAAGGCCGGCACCCGGAGTGCCGTTGATCGGCCGCGGGAAGCTGAACGACAATCCAGCGTTAAGCGAATCCGACTCCAGCACGCTCGTATACGTTCCCGCAGGCTGGCCGGACCACGTAAGGAATATCTGGCCGCGATGCGGAGAGTGCGTGCGGTCGACCGCAATCTCGGGAGCAGCATTGTCGATCGCACCCCTCGACACTGTCACCGGAGTGCTGAAACTCGCGCCGTGGTCAAGCGTTTGTGTGAAGCGAATTTCATTCGGTGGCGGTGGTGCACCGTTAATACTTACGGCGACGAACTCATAGGCCACATAAGCCGCTCCGCTCGGCGAAACGACAACCGTGGGGGAAACAAGCATCCCCATGTGCTCAGCGCCGAATCCCTCCCCTGTACACGTGTGGTCGGGCTGCATGCTCGGTGTTCCGCGTTGGGGAGGAAACATCCGTCCGTTCCACGTCTTGCCGCCGTCTGCGGAGGTTACGACCTCGAGGATGTATTCGTCGGCGTTGCTACACCCGGCAAAGTCATTCGGTCCGGCAAAATTGTGATTGATGTATGCGGCATAAAGCCGCTGCGGGTTTGAGGGATCGATGGCCAGCGAAGGAGATTGCAGCTCGTAGATATCAAACGAGGCGATGCTTGCGACTACCGCTGGATTCCAGGTGCGGCCGCCGTTGGTGGAGCTCGATACCGCAATGTCCGTGCAATCCACCTCGCATCCCACAACCGAAATGTCTTTGAATCCCCGCGTAGCATAGTAGAACGTGCTGGAACTGGAGCAGGCGATCACCGGGCTGTCCCCTCCGCCAAACCGCAGCAAAGGGTCGGCGAGAACTCCTAGATCCGAGAACGTGTTGCCGCCATCTTTCGACACCGCAAATCCCGCGTCGTTGCCGAAAATGCCAGTCTCCGTATCTCCAAAGCCTACAACAACGTTACTGCCGCAGCGCGCTGCAGAGACACCTGCAGGGAAATCCCACTGCCGTTCGATCGCGTTCGACACTTTAACCTGCCCGGTAAATTGCGCGGAGGCGCTTCCTGCAAGCAACAGACCGCCTGCCACGCACACAGCTACACACCTAAGGACAAGATTGCCGTTCATAGTTCTCCCTTGCGTTGCCTGGGACAAAAGGGTGGAACCGCGGAAGCTGAGCGATCAGCGAGGGTTGCGTACTGGGCTAACAGCGTAGGAGCGCACACCAACGCTGCATGAG
>Ga0073928_10002669_pt1 | contig 30008 bp, 24 predicted proteins | sample PaiPotPPA55metaG_FD_76969 | JGI IMG/M metagenome (GOLD analysis project Ga0073928, IMG submission 76969) | Iron sulfur acid spring bacterial and archeal communities from Banff, Canada, to study Microbial Dark Matter (Phase II) - Paint Pots PPA... ...
GAGGCCGAACGGCAGGCCGTCGGCGGTATAGCTGTCGCCCCGTCCCGGATTGACGACCGTATGGAGTTCGCCGTCGGTGGTCACCGTCGACAAGCCCTGCGCCCGCGACATGGGCGGCTGCGGCGGCACGAGGTGATCGAAGAAACCGTCGTTCTCGTCGTACATGATGAACAGCACCGTCTTGCTCCAGACCTCGGGGTTGGACGTCAACGCATCAAGGATCTGCGACGTGTATTCCGCCCCGTAAGCCGGCGTGTATTTCGGATGCTCCGAGTACGCGGCGGGCGGACACAACCACGATACCTGCGGCAAGTTGTTCGCCAGCACGTCGGCCTTCAGGTCGTCGATCGTGCGCACGGCGTTCGCGCGCAACTGCAGTGAAGAGCCTTGCGGCGCATTGATGATGTTCGCGAAATTCTGCAGGACGTTGGTGCCGTAGTTGCCGTTCAGCGGGTCTGCTCCGGTCAGCCCTTGCTGGTAGATCTGCCACGAGATACCGGCCGCTTCCAGACGTTCCGGATAGGTGGTCCACGAGAGCAACTGATATTGCGGCGGACCGTCGCCGTCCACAAAGTCGTTGTTGTCGAGCAGCGGGCCGCCTTGCGTGCCGGTCGGATCGACCATCCCCGTCATGAGGTACGCGCGGTTCGGATGCGTCGGGCCGGGCAGCGAGCAAAAGTAGGCATCGCAGATAGTGAAGGCATCGGCAAGCGCGTAGTGAAACGGAATGTCGCGGCGCAGGTAATAACCCATCGTCATGTCCGTCTTGTACGCGGGCCACTGGTCGTAACGGCCATTGTTGATCGCGTAGTGCGTTGGGTACCACGAATGATCCAGGTCGCCTACACACTGCGCGCTGGTGGTCGCCGTATTCAGATGGAACGGCAGCACCGGTTTCGTCGCATCTTCCTTCGACGGCTGGAACCATACCGGCTGGCCGCTGGGCAGCGGGATCGGGAAGCGGTCGTTGTATCCGCGTACGCCCCGCATGTGACCGAAGTAGTGATCGAAGGAACGGTTCTCCTGCATGAACACGACAATGTGTTCAATGTCGTTGATCGATCCGGTGCGCCGCGACGCCGGGATGGCGAGCGCTTTACGAATCGATTCAGGGAACACCGTCAGCGCGGCGGCGGCGCCGGCTGAAGTAGCAACAGTCTGCAGGAAACGGCGGCGGCTATTCAATGTCATTTTGATTCACCTCGTTGCGTCATGATAAATGCGGCAATGCCGTCCCGGTCGAAGAACTCGATCAGGATGGGGATCTGATTCACTGGAGAGTGTTGCTTCTTAGCCTGGTTTTTCAGCGTTGCCCGCAGCGTCACTGGGACGCGTCAGGCGCGGAGTGAAGGACGGGTGTGACCTGCTGCGCATCCGCCGCGAGGCTGGCTTGCGCGGCAGCGACGGGACTGCTCGCGGCGTCGCCGTCGGCGGGTGCGGCGAGCACCAGCGGCTCGACGGCGCTGGCCGGCAACGATGTATTGGCAGAAGCTTGGGTGGCACTGACGCTCGCCTGATCGTCTGGTCCGCAGGCGGCGAGCGCCAGCGTTGCTAGTGCCAATATCGCGGTTCGCCTCATGATGTCTCCGCTTGATCCGGGGTACGCGCAAACGTTTTCGTTGCATCGCGAACGCTAGTCTGAAGACGCTTCAAGAAAGTTTCGTGAAATATCCGGTAAGGCCAGGTGAGATATCGCGGGGCATGAAATCCTGTCGATTAGCTTACATCCTGCATATTGGGAGATCAGAAACTAGTTGCATAGCGAATCACTTTCTCCTACAGTATCTCCATGTTCGATCACTGCATTTACTTCAACACAACGGCACTTGCGCGAAGTCTCGAGCGCGAGTGGGCGAACGCGTACAAGGCATTTGGCCTGACTCCGCCGCAGGGATTCATGCTGCGCGCGGTGCTGGCGAAGCCTGGCATCGTGCAAAGCGAGTTGGCCTCTGAACTCGCTATTTCACGATCCACTGCAACGCGGACGCTGGATGGTTTGCAGAAGTTGATGTTCATCGAACGCCGCCTTACCACATCCGACGGACGTGAGACTGCGATTCATCCCACTGGGGAGGCGTTACGAATCAAGGACTCGTTGAACGCTGCCAGTGCCGCGGTCACCAAGCGTTTGAAGGCTGAGATGGGCGAGGACCGCTTTACAACCACGGTCGCAAGCGTGAAAGATGCACGGTCGAGCCTTGACTGATTTTTTTCCTAAATAGTTGTATAGCGAACTAATTGGAGGTGTGAAATGCCGATTTTGAACGTGAAGGTAAGCATCAAAAAATCGCCCGAAGCTGTTGCAGCCATTTCGGACATGTTGCTTGAACTGACCTCCGGCATCCTGGGCAAGAAGCGCGAGGTGACGGCTATCGCCATTCAGTTCATTGATCCGGATAGCTGGGTGATCGGTGGCCGGCTGCTAAGCGAGCAGCACAAATCAAGCTTCTATTTCGACATCAAGATCACCGACGAAACGAATACGAAGGACGAGAAGGCGCGGTATATCGCGGCCGTTTATGAAGGCTTCGGCAGGATCCTGGGTGACCTGCATGAAGAGAGCTATATTCACGTTGAAGATGTCAGGGCGGCTTCGTATGGGTACGGCGGGCGGACACAGGAGTACCGCTATCATCATTGAGCTTTTGCTCGCACCGGCGGACCGCTGGTCCTGCCGGCGCGAGCGAAGATCACCGATGCCCCGCGGGCGGCGTCACATCACCTTCCGAACCGTCGGCAAACGGGTGCGAACCCGGTTCGTAGAACAGCGCAAACAACTCCGATTGCGAACCAATGCCGAGCTTCGAATAAATATGCTTCTTGTGCGCGCGGACCGTTTCGAACGAAATGGTCAGCTTCTCCGCAATCGCGCGCGACGAGAACCCGCTCAGCGACAACATGGCAACTTCAATCTCGCGCGCTGTCAATGCGCCGCGTCCGCTCTTTCCAGTGAGCGCACCGAACCGCGCAGGCAGATCATGCTGTCCACCCTCCGCAGTCTCGGACGCCCCCGCCGCCACGCCAAAATTTTCATATCGCAAGCGCTGCTGCATCAACGCTAGAACCCACGGCGAGAACAACGTCAGCAACGCCACTTCACGCTCGTCGTAACGGCGCATATTGCCGAGTGAAAATCCCATGGTGTGATTGGCGTCGATCACGACATTGAAGTGCACTTCGTCGCCAACAATGTTTTTCCTGAAGTAGCGCTGGTAGTACTCGGTCATCTTGAAGTTGTCGGGCGCGACATCGGCAAGCGTGTAGAAACCCGAGACACGCTGCTCAAACGCTGCCAGATAAAACGGATCGAGCTGATAAAGCGCCGCGAGATAGTCCTGGAACAACAGGTCGGTCTTGCCGTCAGGCAACGCCTGTTCAGCGCAGACCAGCGGCGGTCCATTGCGGGCAAAACGCAGCGCGACCCAACTGTCGAAGCTGATATGCCGCTCGAGCACCCGCGTGAGGCGAGCCCAGAAATGCGGCCCGTCCAGTGCGTCGATGGCTGAACCGATCTCTCGATGAAACGCGAGATCATGCCATTGAAACTCCATCGTCTCCTCCGGTAAGGGTAACCCTGGTGGGTAATTCCTGGACAAAAATAATGCCTCGATAATAGTCCGGACGAAAACGTAGGCCACCGAATAATGGCATTGAAAGGTATCTGGAAGGAGACGGATTTAATGCATGCAGAACTCGCACAACTTGCGCTGATCGACGGTGATGTCGGGCACAACACGCGCAAGGTCATCGAAACAATCGGCCACGCCGATGTTGCCGGAGGAACGAAGCTGATCGTGTTCCCCGAAGCAACGCTGTCCGGTTTCCCAACGCGCGAAAATGTCTCGGACGTCGCGCAGCCGATCGATGGTCCCGCACTAACCGCCGTGCGCGAGGCCGCACGGCGCGCCGGCGTATCGGTCGCGGTGGGGCTGGCCGAACGCGAAGGCGCGCGATCCTACAACACGACCGTACTCGTCGATGACAAAGGCGAAATTGCGCTGCGTTATAGGAAAACGCATCTGTGGGCGTCAGACGTGGGTGTATTCACGCCAGGCGATCGCTTCGAAACCTGCTTGTGGAACGGCCTCACGGTTGGACTGCTGATCTGCTACGACATCGAGTTCCCCGAGACCGGCCGCGCAGTCGCCGCCCTCGATGCCGACCTGCTGATCGTCACCAACGGCAACATGGATCCGTTCGGCCCGGTGCATCGACGAGCCATTACCGCACGCGCAATGGAGAACCAGATGTTCGCGCTCATGGTGAACCGCTGCGGCACAGGTGACGACAACCTCACCTTCCCCGGCGAATCCGCGCTGGTCGACCCCTTCGGAGAGATTGTCGATGCGGCTGGTGCGCAAGAAACGCTGCTAGGCGTGGATATCGACCTCAAGCGGCTGGAGGCCAGCCGTGAGCACTATCGTTACTTGAACGATGCACGCGTGCCGCTCGGCCTCACGCCGGTCGACAACGCAAACGGATCACGCGCGCTTGTGATCGAAGAACGCCGACGTCGTATCGACTGAAGTTTTCAGCAGTTCCGTAGCACATGAATCGTCCGGAGCCCGCGCTCCGGACGCGCCCGCCCACGCCTGTCGAAAGTCCCGGAGACATCATGCAAGACTCATCCGTAGCCGCGCAGTCGCATCTGAAACGTACACTCGGCTTGCCGTCCGTATTGTTGTTCGGCCTCGCTTATATGGCGCCGCTGATCGTATATGGCACCTATGGCGTGCTCGCCAAGGCAAGTGACGATACCGCAGCCCTCGCTTATCTGTTGGCCCTGGTTGCCATCGCCTTCACGGCGCTGAGCTACGGCAAGCTTGCCAGGCTCTACCCGGTGGCCGGCTCCGCTTATACCTACACACGCAAGACCTTCAGTGCGCACCTGGGCTTCCTGGTCGGCTGGGCGACGCTGCTCGACTACTTCTTCCTGCCCATGGTGATCTGGCTGATTGGCGCCGCGTATCTGAACGCCGCGTTCCCGACCGTGCCCACCTGGATCTGGATCGTCGCGTTCATCGTCCTGACGAGTGCGCTGAATATTGTGGGGATTGAACTGGCCGCGCGCTTCAACATTGTGTTGATGGTCGTGCAACTGGCGATTGTCGGTTTGTTTGTCGCGTTGTGCTGGCACTATGCATCCGCTGCCGCGGGTCCCGGCGGGATCGCGTTGGCGGAACCGTTCTTCAAAGGACACGTGCCGTTCGCCTCGACCATGGCCGGCGCCGCCATTGCCGCGTATTCGTACCTTGGCTTCGACGCGGTGTCCACGCTCACCGAAGAGACCATCGACCCGAAGAAGAACATGCCGCGCGCCATCTTGTGGATCGCGTTGATAGGCGGCGCTATTTTCGTTGTTGCCGCTTACACGATGCAGCTTGCGCACCCGGGCGTGGAATTCAAGGACACCGACTCGGCCGCGTTCGAAGTCGCCAAGATGATTGGCGGCGATATCTTCGTGACGGTCTTCTTGGCCGGCCTGATCCTCGCGCAGTTTGCATCGGGCATCTCGGCACAGGCCAGCGTCGGGCGTTTGCTCTACGCCATGGGCCGCGATGAAATCCTGCCCAAGCGCGTGTTCGGCTTCATCCATCCGAAGTTCAAGACGCCGGCGATCAACATCGCGATTGCGGGCATTGTGGGTTTGATCGCACTGAAGCTGGACGTGGCGACATCAACGTCGTTCATCAACTTCGGCGCATTCCTCGCGTTCACCGCCGTCAATCTTTGCGTGATCAGGATTTATTTCTCAGGCAATCATGGCGACAAGAAAATTGGCGTGATCGGCGGGCTGGTGTTTCCGCTGATTGGTGCGGTCGCGGATGTCTGGCTGCTGGCGAGCCTTGAAAAGACCGCGCTTGTGTTGGGCGCCATCTGGTTCGTGATCGGGCTGGTGTACCTCTGCTGGATCACGCGTTTGTTCCGTCAGCCGCCGCCGGAAGTAGCGGTTTAAAGCGGGGGACGATGTTCGCCGCAGCGCATGTCAGTACGCGCTGCGGCGAACCTTAAAGAACTTCATGCATCAAAAACGATGCTGAATCCCTGCTGTGATGCCCGCCTGCGTATCGGCGGCGCCGACCAGATCACGCGACAGGCTGACCTTCTGATCGTGCTTCGCCATCGCATAACCGCCTGACATATAAAGCGTTGTGCGCTTGGACAACGAATAGTTGCCCCGCACCGAGAACAACGTCGGGTCTGCGTCGCTCGCGTCCTTGATGTCCTGGTGATACACCGCGCCAATCAACGTGAAAGCCGGCGTGAATTCGTACGAGCCGCCCAGCCAGTATGTATCGCTGCGCAGCGCAGCAGCGGCCGTGTTGAACGCGCGCCGATAATTCCGATAACCCGCCATCACCTTCGCCGCGCCAAAGTCATAGCTCGCGCCCGCATGAATGCCCTGGATATAGTTCGTGGAATCCGCAGGTGTGACGCTATCGCCGGCGCCATTCTGGCGATCGAACGTGGCGACCGCGGCAAACGCACCACGCTCGTAGCCAAGACCAAAGTCATATTTCGAACTTGACTTCACGCTGCCCGGTACGTTGCCGAAGCCATACATTGCACCGAACTTCACGCCGCTGTATTCACCGTCGTAACGCACAGCGTTCGCCGAGCGCGAGAACAGACCGTCCTTGCGCCCCCCGGTTGCGGTTGCGCTCGTCGCCCACGAATAGTTGGGCGCGTAACCCATCGGGTCGAACGGCAGCATGTAGTCGTAGGTGGTGGTGAAGGTGCGGCCAAGGATCACTTGCCCCCACTTCTTGCTTTTTAGGCCCACGGTTGCACGCCGGTCGAACAATGCGTTGGGGCCATCATCGAGCTGACCGTTCGCAATGTTGATACCGCTCTCCAACTGGAATATGGCCTTCAGTCGGCCACCAAGTTCTTCCGATCCCTTGAAGCCGAACCGCGACGTGTTTTTACCGCCCGATACCAGGCGCGCCATCCCGCCGTCGTTGCTCGCGTGATTCACGTATTCAATGCCCGCGTCGACAATGCCGTAAAGCGTCACGCTCGACTGTGCGTGCGCCGCACCGCTCAGCGCGAATGCCGCCAGGGATGCTGCTCCAATACTGCTGCGCTTCATCTGTCTTCTCCGTGTTGTGGTTATGGTTTGTGATGCACGAACGGGGTCTCGCGCGGCCGTGAAAACCGCGTGAGTGTCATGCGTTCCTGGTGACGGGCGGTTAGCTCCCTTGTGCGAACGCCCAGCAATCGTTGGCCGGGAATTCGACCCAGTGCTTGCCCGGGTTCCGCGGCGTATGGCCGAATGCGCGGAAGCGCAATTCACCGCAATGGAAGAGGTATTCCCAGCGGTCGCCCAGATACATCGACGTGACAAGATTCGCCTGCAAGCGGTTCTGACCGGGACCATCCGCCACCTGCACACGCTCGAGACGGATCACCGCCTGCGCGTTCTGGCCGGCCTGCAGGGTGTCGCGAGCATGGGCATGCAACTGGAAACCATCGCCGGCGAGCACCACATGCGAACCGCTGACCGATGCCACTTTTGCATCGATGCGATTGTTGCTGCCCATGAACTCCGCCGTGTATAGCGAGCGCGGCGAGCCGTAGAGTTCCGCAGGCGTGCCTTCCTGTTCAATGCGTCCGTTGCGCAACAGCAGGATGCGGTCGGACATAGCCATTGCTTCGGTCTGGTCGTGCGTCACGCAAAGGGCGGATAGTCCCAGCGACACAATCAGTTCCCGCAGCCACGCACGTGCTTCTTCGCGCAGCTTGGCGTCGAGGTTGGAGAGGGGTTCATCCAGCAGGATCACCGGCGGGTTATAGACGAGCGCACGCGCAATCGCCACGCGTTGCTGCTGACCACCGGATAGTTGATACGGAAAACGTTCAGCGAGATGACCGAGTCCGAGTTGATCGAGCGCGCTTTGCACGCGGTGTTTTCTTTCCGCGGCCGACACCTTGCGCAGCTTCAACCCGTAGCTCACATTGTCCGCGACCGTGCGATGCGGCCACAGCGCATACGACTGGAACACGAGACCAAGTGAACGCTGCTCGACCGGGCAATCGATCCTGGCAGCGCCGTCGAAGAAGACTTGTTTGTCGAGCGCAATGCGCCCTTCCGAGGGCTGTTCAAGACCCGCGACGGCACGCAGCAACGTGGTCTTGCCGCTGCCCGATGCACCGAGCAAACACACCACCTCGCCCGCCTTCAGTTCGAACGACACGCCCTTCAGGATCGGATTCGCGCCGTAGCTCAGGAACAGGTTGTCGACGATCAGCTTATCCATGAAGTTTCACTCCAAAGCGCAATGCCACGCCGAGCCCGGCGCCGACCATCGCGATGTTGATGACAGAAAGCGCCGCTACCTGGTCGACCGCGCCCGTCGCCCACAGCGACACGAGCAACGCGCCAATCACTTCGGTGCCTGGGGACAGCAGATAAACGGCCGTCGAATACTCACGCTCGAAAATCATGAAGATCAGCAGCCACGCAGCAAGCAAACCGAAGCGCACGAGCGGCAGCGTGACGTCGAGACTCACGCGTGAACGTGTTGCGCCAACACTGCGCCCGGCCTCTTCAAGTTCAGGTCCGACCTGCAGCAACGCGCTCTGAATCAGGCGCATGCCATACGCGAGCCATACGACCGTGTATGCAATCCAGATGCTCCACATCGAGTTCTTCAACTCCTTGATGCCGGGCACGAAGAGGAAGATCCACAGGAACGCGAGACCGGCGAGCAGCCCCGGTACGGCGCGCGGCAGCAGCACGAGATAGTCGAGCAGCTTTGCGCCCCAGTCGTTGCGCCGATGTCCCGCGAACGCAACGAGCGAATAGAAACCCACCGCAACCGCGCCGCCAATCACGCCAATGCCGAGCGTGTTGAGAATCGCGCGGACGAGGTTGTCCTGCTCGAAGAGTTCGGTGAAGTTGGCGAGCGTCAGCACTTCCGGGAGTGCAACGCCTTCACCCCAGTTGGTGACGAAGGAACGCAGCACGATGCCCGAGAGCGGCACGAACACCGTGAGGAACAACCACAGCACCACGATTCCCAACGCAATCCAGCGCCATGTGCCCAGCGGCAGCACGGTCTGACGTCCCGCCTTACCCTTGACCGTGACGAACTTGCTCGCGCTCTTGAGCAGGCGCCGTTGCAACAGCACAAGCGGAAAAGTGATCGCGACAATGCACATGGCGACCGCCGCCATCAGGTGATACGACGGCACACCGAGCTTGTTGGTGAGCTTGTAGAGGTACGTAGCAAGTACGAGGTGTCCTTCAGGATCGCCGAGAACCAGCGGCAGGCCGAACACTTCGAAGCCCAGGAAAAACACCAGTACGCCGGCAAATAACAACGCGGGCATGGTCATTGGCAGGCTGACATCCAGCGCGACGCGAAACGGCCGCGCACCGGCCACGCGAGCGGCTTCTTCTACATCAGAGCCCAGATTGCGCAACGCCGCGGACGAATACAAATACACGTGCGGCACATGCGTGAGGCCAACAATGATCGTGATTGCGAAGATCGAATAGATCGACCACGGCGCGTTCTCCATGCCGGTCAACTGCTTGAACCATACGGAATAGAAACCGACCGGTCCTGCGGCAACCACATAACCGAACGCGAGCACCATTGGAGAAACGAAGACGGGTGTGAGCAGCAGCGGTTCAAGCCAGCGGCGTCCGGGCAAGTCGGTGCGCACCATCAGGAACGCGAGAATGCCGCCGAGCGGGATCGAGATGAACAGCATCCCGCCGGCGATGATGAATGAGTTCTTCAGCGCCGACCAGAAGTCGGGATCTTCGAAAATAAACCGGTAACCCGCAATGCCGAAGGTCCGGTTGGCATCGAAGAACGGTGCGTTCAGGAAACTCTGGACCACGATAAACGACAGCGGCAGCAGCACCGCCACGGTCAGTACCGCTATCACGATCCAGCGGAAGGTCGCGCCGAGGCCGCGCCATCCGCCGTCGGGCAGGGTCGGCACTTTGCCGGCGCCATTCGTCGTGAGGACGCCCGGCACATCGTTCGAGCTTTGAGTCAGCATGCGTGTTTCCCTGCGCCTTGTGCGGCGCATGCGAGAAGTTGTCGGGAGATCCGCCGGCTTAAACCGGCGAAGGGATTAGCGCTTGATGGCCTGCTGCCACTGCTTCAGGAATTCGAGGCGCTTGGACTGGTCGAGATAAACCAGCAACCCTGCGCCGATAGGGATCGGCTTGAGGGAGTCGCCCAGTTGCTTGGTGAGCCCCGCCATGGAAGTTTCGCCATCCACGTCGGCACGAATGGAGAACAGGTTGGCCTGGTTTGCAAGCAGCGTCTGGCCGCGTTTGGACAACAGGTAGTCCACCCACAGCTTCGCCGCGTCGGGGTTCTTCGCCTTCTTCGAAATCGTCACGAGGCGGCTCACCACTTGCGTGTAATCCTTCGGATAGACATAGCCGATGGACGGGTCCTTCTTCGCCTTCGCAAACGCGTACGAACCCAGAATGTTGTAGCCGATCAGGTTTTCGCCGGACGAGATACGTTCCATCATCGCGCCCGTGCTCGACTGCAATTTCGGATTCAACGCGCCCATGGCTTCGACGAGTTGCCACGTGACCTGGGGATTCACGCGGGCATCCTGCGTCAGGTAGTTGAAGCCGACACCCGACTTCTCGATGTCGTACGTGGTGACCTTGCCCTTGAATTTCTCGGCGTGCGTGGTGAGTAGCTTGATCAGCTCGGCGCGCGTCTGCGGCACTTCGTTGGCAGGCAGCAGGCGCTTGTTGTAGACGATCGCCAGCGGCTCGTAGGTCGTGCCATAGGCCTGCTTCTGGTACTGCGCCCACTGCGGCACATGCGAGGCTTCAGGGGACTCGTAGCTCGCCATCAAACCGTCGTTAACCAGCTTGACCTGCAGGTCCATGGCCGAACTCCACAGCACGTCCGCGCTCGTGCTGTTCGCGGCGTTCTCGCTGATAAAGCGGTTGTAGAGCTCCGTGCTGTTCATGTCGTTGTACTCGACCTTGATGCCGTACATGGACTCGAAGTCCTTGATCAGCGGCCGCACAAGCGCCGTATCCGTGACCGAATAAATCAGCAGCTTGCCTTCCTTCTTCGCGCCGTCGATCACCGACTGATAACCCCCGGGATAACCCTCGGGCACCTGCGCATACGCCGCCTGCATCGCAAAAAATAACGCCACGGCCGCGGGCAGGCGCAACGTGTGATTCAAATTCTTCATGTCTTCCTCCAAAAATATTTGTTGTGTGTTTGTCATATTCGAGTGGGCGCATAGTAAGTTACGGGTACTTTCAGCCTGCTTTCATTTCTTGTCGAAAATTGCCGCAAACCGCTGTTTCGGCCTCATGGATTTCCCTGATTCCCCTCATGCGCGTACTCCTCGTCGAAGACAATCCCACCCTCGCCAAGTCGCTGACCGACGCGCTCGCGCAGGCCCGGTTCACCGTGGACTGCATGCATGACGGCGAGGCCGCCGACCACGTTTTGCGCACGCAGGACTACGCGCTCGTGATCCTCGATCTCGGCTTGCCCAAGCTCGACGGGCTCGAAGTATTGCGACGCCTGCGGCAACGCCGTAACGCGGTGCCGGTGATGATCCTGACCGCGCACGGGTCGGTGGAGGATCGGGTGAAGGGTCTCGATCTCGGCGCCGACGACTACCTCGCCAAGCCGTTCGAACTGAGCGAACTCGAAGCGCGCGCCCGCGCGCTGATCCGGCGCAGCCACGGTCATGAGCAGACGAAAACCGCGTGCGGTTCGCTCGAATACGACAGCGTCGACCACAGCTTTCGTCTTGACGGCGAGCAGCTTGCGCTGACGCCGCGCGAGCGCGCGGTGCTGGAAGTGCTGATCCTGCGCAACGGCCGCGCGATCAATAAGGAAACGCTGTCGGAGAAGATCTTCGGTATTGATGAATCCGTGAATCCGGATGCGATCGAGATCTACGTGTACCGGCTCAGGAAGAAACTGGAACGCAGCAGCGTTGCCATTGTTACGCTGCGCGGGCTGGGGTATCTGCTGGAAGCGAAACAGGAACCTGCCGCGGCCGGCGTCTGATGAAGAAGCCCAATCTCCGGCGGCAAGTCGCGCTCTGGCTGCTGCTGCCGCTGCTCGCCCTGCTCGCGCTCGATGCGTGGCTGACGTATCAACGCGCGATGAGCGCCGCGCACGTTGCGTTCGACCGCTCGCTCGAGTACTCGCTGAAGTCGATTCGCGAAGGCACGCGCCTGGTCAATGGCACCGTGGAAGTGGACCTGCCGTATCTCGCGCTGGAAATGTTCGAATCGAATGCGGGGGGCAAGATCTATTACCTGATCCGCGAGGAAGGCGGACGCGCGGTGACCGGCTATCCGGACTTGCCAATGCCGTCGCCGCGTGCCGCACCCGAGTCTTATCAAACGAGTTTCTACGACGCCGCTTTTCGCGGTGAAGAGTTGCGCATGGGCGTGCTGCGCCTGCCGGTGCACGACGTACCGGGTGCCCGGACGCGCGTAGTGTGGATCATGGTCGGCGAAACAATCGAGCCGCGTCAGGCGCTCGCTCGCCAGATCCTGATGGGCTCGCTGCTGCAGGAGTGCCTCCTGGTCGTGCTGGCGCTGGCGATCGTCTGGCTCGGCGTGGGACGCGGACTGAGGCCGCTGCACCTGCTCTCGGCCAAGGTCGCCGCACGCACGGAAGATGACCCCGCACCGCTCGATAAAGCGGGCCTGCCGAACGAAGTGGAGCCGCTGGTGGAGTCGATCAATCAGTACATCGGACGATTGCGGCGCATGCAGCAATCGCGGCGCCGCTTTTTCACCGATGCCGCGCATCAGCTCAAGACACCGCTCGCCATCATCCAGGCCGAGTCAGAACTCGCATTGCGCGAAACCTTGAATGAGCCCGCGCGTTTGCATCTGACACGCCTGAACGGCGCCGTCAGACAAGCAGCGAAAGGCGTGCAGCAGCTGCTGTCGTTGTCCCGCCTCGACAACGACAGCAGCGAGATCGGCATGCTCGCGCCGCTGCGTCTCGACAAGCTCGCGCGCAGCGTGACGCTCGACTGGTCGCCCGTGGCTCGAGCTCGCAATATCGACCTCGGTTTCGAGCATGAAGCAGATGTCGAAGTCACGGGGAATCGGGAATTGCTGGCGGAGTTGTGCGGCAATCTTATCGACAACGCCGTCCGTTATGCAGGCGACGGTTCCATCATCACGGTCCGCGTTGCGCGGGTGGAAGAAGACCCGTTGCTGCAGGTTGTCGACAATGGTCCCGGCATTGCGCCGCATGAGCGCGATGCAGTGTTCGAGCGGTTCTACCGGAGCCAGACGGAACAATACGTGGAAGGCAGCGGACTCGGACTCGCTATCGTGCGCGAGATCGCCCGGGTACATCATGCGCAGATCAAGCTGGGCGACGCACCCGGCGGCGGGCTGGTGGTCAGCGTCCGGTTTGCATCGAATGTGCCTTGAAACAAGCATCATTTACTTCGGAAATATCACGTCAGCGAATGCAGGGTCTCCCGGCATGTCTCGACGAATTGTTCGACGAGCGCCGATCTTTCGCCATTGATCGCGACGCTGGCTACAACCGGAATTGCTATAACCGGCGACAGCGGCACCACGCGAAGCCCTTGCGCGCGAGCCGAAAGGGCCGCGACTTCATCGACTATGGTGATCAGCTTCGAGCGCGCCGCCAGCGCGACCAGCGAGTGATAGGACTGCGCGGTGACGGCGACATCGAAGGTCACCGAGAGCTCCTCCAGACGCTTGGCGAGCAGCCTTCCCAGCGGGTCTGCAGGATCCGGCCCGGCAATCTCGCGGCCCTCCAGCTCACCGAGTTCAATAGACGGCGCGTCCGGCAACATGGAAGGATGTCCCACGCAAACAAGCCGGCTGGCAGCCAGTTCGATCTCCTTGATGGCAGGGTGGGACACGCTGTGGTACAGGATGCCGACGTCCGCCTCCATGAGCGCGATGCTGGCAACGGCGGTCGCCGAGTAATCTGAACGAATCGACAGCTTCACGCCCGGATGCTCTGCTCGAAACGCCAGCGCAGCATCTGCCACCACGGTCTGGGCCAGTGCGGGCGCGGCGAGAACGCGTATGGAGGAATCGCCGGTGCCGCCGCGCAGATTCTGCGCGAGCCGCTGAACGGCCTGAAGCTGTTCGTCGAGCCGCAGTATCTCGGGGAACAGCAGCTGTGCCTCCCGGGTCGGAATCAGCTTGCCGCGAACCCGGTCGAAAAGAGGATAACCTAACTGGCGCTCCGCGCTTTGCAGGATCTGCGTAATCGCCGGCTGCGTGAGCGACAGCAGAGCGGCAGCCGCTTTAAGCGTTCCCGTGACGCGGATAGCGTTCACTACCTCTATATGCCTGAGCCGCATCGAATGGGGAGTCCCGTTGAATTCAACTTCGCAGTGGGCCCGGGCGAGCGGCCGGCCGTCTGCTCATGCGTTGGTCAACACGCTCGCGCTCGCCGCGACGGGGTCCACCCGCTTGCGAAAGTACAGGATACACAACAGCGCAAGCACCGCCGTGAACATGACGTAATAAGCGGGAATGAACTTGCTGCCGGTCGCGTTGGCGATCCACGTGCAGATCATCAGCGACAACCCGCCGAACACCGCAAAGGTCAGGTTATGAACGATCGCGATGCTGGTCGTGCGGGTATCGTGGGGAAAGAGTTCGGCTACGAACGCGGGCATCGCGCCTTGAAACACCATCACGCACGCGGTCAATCCGGTGACGCAGAACACGTACGTCGTAACCGTCGGCGACGCGACCATCAGATGGAATGCGGGGATAGTCAGGATGGCCGTCAGCGAGGTGCCTGTCGCGATCAGCGGAAGGCGGCCCACCCGGTCCGAAAGAGCGCCGAAGACCGGCGGCAAGACGATCTGCGCAACCGAATATCCGATGGCCCCCCACATGGAGTCCGCCGCGCTCATGCCCAGCACTTTCTGTGCATAGAGGGGGATGAACACACCGAGCAGATAATTTGTCGATGCTGCCAGCGAGTACAAACCGACCGCCGCCATGATGCGCATCTTCGCGGTTGCAAAGGTGTTGCGGATCGGGTTGCGTTCGTGGCTGGCCGCTTTGAATTCAGGGGTTTCATCAACACGGCGGCGGATCCAGTAACCAAACGGAACGATCGCCAGTCCGATCAGGAACGGTATGCGCCAGCCCCACGACAACAGGGTATCGGGCGTCATCAGCTTGTTCGTGCCGAGTCCCACGATACTTGCCAGACCGGTCGCAAGACCAATCCCGACCACCTGGTAGCTGGCGAAATAACCCTTCATGCGCGCGGGCGCATGTTCGGTCACGAAGGATACCGTCGAGCCGAATTCACCGCCTGCCGAGAACCCCTGCAGGATCTTGCCGAGGACCAGGATCAACGTACCGGCAACTCCGAACATGGCATAGGTCGGCGCACACGCGATCACCAGGGTACCCGCACCCATGAGCCAGATCGTGAGCATCATGCCCGCCTTGCGGCCGCGCTTGTCGCTATAGGCACCCAGCACCATCGCGCCCAGAGGCCGGATGAAATAGCTGACACCGAAGGTCGCGGCGGCGGCCAGCATCGACGTGTAGGCGTCGCCGGTCGGAAAGAAGGCTTTGGCAATAACCACCGCCAGAAAACCATACACAAACAGGTCGTAGAACTCGAGCATATTGCCGACCAGCGCCGACGCCAGGATGCGCCGGAACTTACTGCGCTGTGCGGGGGTTAGAACGTTATCGGTGGACATGAGCGTTTCCTTTTCCGATGCGTGAGGCATTAGGCGTGAGAATCAGGCGTCAGGCATGAGCGGGCCGCGTGACAGCGGACGCACTGACGATCTTTCAGGGGGTCCGCCGCGCTTAAGCGCCGGCCGGCGCATTCAGGTAATCAAATGCGGTGAGCGCGAAGATTTCGCCTAGCGCGCGCAATTCGTCGACGTGCACGTATTCATCTGCCGCACCCATGTTGTAGGAGGTCAGGCCGCATACGACCGTCGGTACGCCGTGCCGGCGATACAACCGCGCGTCGGACGCGCCCACGCGCATGTTGACGACCGGTTCGGTGCCAAGCTTCGCTGCACAATTGCGTTTGAGTGTTCGGATGACCTCGTGGTCGGGATCGGTCCAGCTCGGCTCGTATTCGCGGACGATCTCCAGCGAGACCCCAGGATGACGAGCGACGATCGCGTTTATCCTGGCCGTCATTTGAGCCACCGATATGCCAACGGGAAGACGGATATCGGCCGTTGCGGTCGCGTGATCCGCAATCAGATTCGATAACCGGCCGCCGCTGATCGTGCCGAATGTAATGGTGGGACGGCGAAGAACATCGCTTTCACCCACGCCCGAGATTGCCTCGGACACAGCGGCTGAAAGCTCGATCGCGGCGAGCACTTCGGGTGGAGCGGCAACCGGATAGTCGCGTACGCTCTTGAGCTCCTGAATGGCATCCAGCAATTTTTCGATCGCGCTGTCGCCCTTGTGGACGTGCGCCGCGTGAGCCGACTTGCCGGTTGCATCGAGGCGCAGCCAGATCATTCCCTTCTCGCCGAATCGCAACACATGGGGCGAGCCGGTGTCGGCGCTGATCATCGCGTCGCCGGCTGCGTGGGGAACATGGTCCAGCAGATGCCCGCTGCCCTCGGTCCCCATGCTTTCTTCGTCGCCGGCAAACGTCGCAACCACCTCACCTGCAAACGAATCACGCAGTCTGGCGAGATGGCGCAATGCGAAGATGATGGCCGCGAGACCCCCCTTCATGTCGGACACCCCCAGCCCGAATAACTTTCCGTCGCGCTCCTCGCCGTTGAAATCAGCAGACCATTGCTTCGCGCTGACAAGGGGGAACGTGTCGAGGTGCCCGTTGAAAACGAGTCGTCGACCCGGGGCGGCGCCGCGGACGCGGACCACGAGATTCATCACATGCGGGAGGGTGCCGTATCGTTCGACGCTGACGTCGAAACCGTCGAACATCGCCTCGATCGCGTCTGCCATGGCGTGCGTGCTGCCCGGCGGATAAGCGCTGGGAACAGCCACCAGGGCGCGCGCGAGGGCAACGATCTCGTGACTGGATTGTGCGACGGCGCCGCCAAGCGCACTGCGCGTGTGAGCGATTTCAGCATCGCCCGCAATTGCCTCATCGGCTAGCATGTCTGGTCTCCAACTAGTTGAATGCGCATGTTTCACCTGATGTGAAACACTCCGCATTGACTAGATGGTCGGTAGCCGAATTAGCCCGGTCCAATCAGCCAAAATGGGTTGGGTATAAGTAAAACTTAAGCGGCGTGACGCGTGGATAAGGGAGCGATAGCCTCGCCGGAAAGATCAGGAGGCCGTTACAATGCCTTTGGCAGGTTCATTGGCCCGCACTGCAGCAACATTTAGCGAGGCCGCGTAGTCGGATCGAAGAATGGCGGTACCGCGCACGCCCGGATCATCTTCAGAAAAACAGGCTGGCCGGCACTGAGAGGATCTATGTTCAATGACATGTTCCGCGTAGTGAATGGACCGGATGGACGTCATTTCTATGTCCACACCGACAGCCTTCCCGTGGCCGTTCTTCTCGTCATTGCGTTGTTCCTGGCGATCGCGTTGGCCAGCGCGCTCTGCTACTACATCACCCGCTTCATCTTGCTGAAGATCGTTGGCTACCTTGCGCGCGGCGAGCGCCGCAAGTGGCTGCGCGCCGCAGAGCGCCGCAAGGTGTTTCATCGGCTGGCGCCGCTGGTGCCCGCGGCCATCATCTATATTTCAGCGCCCCTGCTGACCGGAGTCACGTTTCCGGTCATTTCCATGCTGGGTCGTCCGGTGGAGACGTTGTCAGCATGCTTCATGGTAGTGACCGTCCTGCGCGCCGCATTCGCATTTCTGAGCAGCATTGAGGATCGTTATAGTCATTTTCATTTTGCAAGCCAGAGACCGATCAAAAGCTTTCTTCAGATAGCCGCTATCGTCCTCTACGTGCTTGCACTGATTGCCGCAGTGTCACTGCTGCTGCATCGGTCACCAGCCAATTTCCTCACTGGCGTGAGCGCGATGACCGCGCTGCTGATCATCGTCTTTCGCGATTCGCTGCTGGGGTTTGTCGCCAGCATTCAACTGGCCGCCTACGACATGCTGCGCGTGGGCGACTGGATCGAGGTACCTGGATTCGTGGCGGACGGCACGGTCATTGATATTGCGCTGAACACGATCAAGGTGCGGAATTTCGACAACTCCATTGTCATGCTGCCGAGCTATGTGTTGCTGACCAACAGCGTCAAGAACTGGCGCGGCATGGTTGAATCCGGCGGCCGGCGGGTCAAGCATGCCATTCACCTCGACTTTGAGAGCATCCGGTTTTGCGACGATGAACTGCTTGCCAAACTAAGGGCGAGCACCGCGTTTCGGGTGCCGTTCACCCTGCCCGACGACGCGCAACGCCTGACCAATCTCGGCATGTTTCGCCTGTATCTGGTGGGGTATTTTCGCCACTATCCGGGTATCCGAAGCGACATGCCGCTGGTGGTTCGCCAGTTGCAATCCTCCAGCCAGGGTCTGCCGCTGGAAGTGTTCCTGTTCGTGAACGAAACAAGCTGGGAGTCATACGAACAGATCCAGTCGGATATGTTCGACCACGTCTATGGCATCCTGCCGCTGTTCGAATTACGCGTCTGGCAAAAGCGCTAGCGGCGCCGGGGTAAAAACAGTCGCAAACGCAGTCGCGGCCCGGTTACCCCGTCAATCCCTCGACAATGCATACAACAACTGTAAAAGCGCCAATGCAGGCCGCCAGAGTGGCTGCTGCCTTCGCAAAAGGGTTCATGCCGGCCTCCAAATCTGTAAAGGGAAGCGCATTTTATATTGAAATGAAAGCTAAAAGAAATAATTGTATTAAATGAAAGATTAAGAAACCAGACGTCACCGGTGGAGGCTTTGGTGGGGGCAATTCGCGAAAAATCATTAAGTATCCTGATTACATTTCGACAAGAAAAAGGCGGGGCCAGCTTGCGGCGCTCTCAAATGACCCCGTCGATTTGCCGCAAGCGCCCTGCCCTGAGTCAATCCAAACCGACAGCCCCCTTGCCTATCTTATTTTTAGGCGGTATCTTGGCGGGGTTCTAATCGCTAGCGCGGGAGAGACTGTCACGGAAGCATGGTGACGGCGCCGACGGAGCAACCGCCCCGGAAACTCTCAGGCCCAAGGACCGCGTAGCAGGAACATCTGGAGAGCGGCGCTTTAATGCGCCCACCGACGGGGATGTCGTGCGTGCAACGCCACGACTGAAACTCTCAGGTAAACGGACAGATGGGGCATAGACGCCGGAAATCCCGGCGATGCCCAACTTTCATCTGGACCTTGTCATGTCACGAATCGCCATCATTGGCGCCGGTATCACCGGCGTCACGACTGCTTACGCCCTCGCTGAACGCGGCCACGACGTCACCGTTTTCGAGCGTCATCGTTATGCGGCAATGGAAACATCGTTCGCCAACGGCGGCCAGCTTTCCGCCAGCAACGCCGAGGTCTGGAACAGCATGGCCACCGTGCTCAAGGGCCTGCGGTGGATGTTCACTCGCGACGCACCGCTGCTGCTGAACCCTGCGCCCACCTGGCACAAGTATTCGTGGATGGGCGAGTTCCTGCGCCAGATCCCTAACTACCGGGCCAATACCGTCGAGACGGTGCGCCTTGCCATTGCCGCCCGCGAGCATCTGTTCGGGATTGCCGAACGCGAAGGCATTGACTTCGACCTCGAGCAGCGCGGCATCCTGCACATGTACCAGCAGAAAAAGGACTTCGATACCGCCGCGAAAGTGAACCTGCTTTTGCAGTCGGGCGGTCTTGACCGGCGCGCGGTGACAAGCGACGAAATGCGCGCGATCGAACCCACGTTGCAAGGCGATTTCCACGGTGGATTTTTCACGCCGTCCGACTCGACCGGCGACATTCACAAGTTCACGCGGGGTCTTGCCGAAGCCTGCGAGCGGCGCGGCGTGCGCTTTCATTACGACACGCAGATCGCGGATATCGAGCAGCGCGACGACGGGCCGTTCGCCATGCGGGTGCTGCACGGCGGCAGCGCGGGTGACGAGCAACAACATGGCTTCGACCGCATCGTGGTGTGCGCGGGCGTGGCAAGCCGCCAGATAGCGTCAATGCTCGGCGATCACGTGAATATCTATCCGGTGAAGGGTTATTCGATCACCGTGTGCCTGGATGACGCCGCGAGTCGCGAGGGTGCGCCGTGGGTCAGTCTGCTCGACGACAGCGCGAAGATTGTCACGAGCCGGCTTGGCGCCGACCGCTTTCGCGTTGCGGGTACGGCTGAAATCAACGGCTTTAATCGCGATATTCGCTCGGACCGGATTGCACCGCTCGTCGACTGGACGCGCCGCTATTTTCCGGGTGTTGCAACATCGCGCGTGATTCCGTGGGCGGGCTTGCGGCCGATGCTGCCAAGCATGTTGCCGAAGGTCGGCAGCGGTAAGCGTCGCGGCGTGTTCTACAACACAGGGCATGGGCACCTGGGATGGACGCTCTCGGCGGCGACGGCGCACAGCATTGCGGAGTGCATTTAGGGCGGTGGTTTTTCGCTCGCGCCCGGCATTCGCTTTTCCGTTCGGTCTGTCTTCTGGCGCGTCGATGTGATCCGCGCGTTGTTGCAAAGTCCCTGACCCAAAACCCTTGAACGATACCGCCCGCGCGCCCGTCTCTTTATTGAGATGGACGTGCGGAAAAGTGCGTTAGGGTTTCGCGTTTGCCGTTAAAAAATCAGGAGACAAACGGGATGCGCGTAGAACTGTTCAACTACGGACGTTACCGATACATGCTGTGTGGTCCGAGTGATCTGTCGCCCCGTGAGCGCTACGAAACCGAGCTTGATGCACTCGCGGCAGGGGCGAAACTGTTTGCGGATCGGAACGAAAGGCATTGGGCGTCTCAACCTGAAGTCGTGGCCCGGATTCGAACATTCATCAAAGAGTCGATTCCGTGGCATCTATCGGGAATGTGGGAAGATAATCCGCGTGAAGTCGTGACGTGCTTATGTCGCTGCGTGCTCGACGGGTCGGTCGTGATTCTTCGAGCCGAACGCGCCAGCAGTTACGCGGCCCGGTCGAAGGCTCACCGGGACGATTTGAAAGCGTATAACCAAGCGATTGATGAGCGCATCGCGCGAGCAGCGAGCGCGCTAAAACCGTTCCGACACGTCGAAACAATAGCCGAAGCGGGCGCACGAAACTGTGCCGCACGGGCTGCATCCGCTTTGCTTACGTCGGTTGCGTCCGCGATGCCAGCGCGGAACGATGCATTCGATCTAGGCGAAGTAACGGACGCTGGCAGCAGGGCAACACCGCTAGGCGACGCCGCGCCGTTCGAATATTCGCCCAGCGAACCGGGCGGCGATCTTTTATCTATAGCGGCGCGTGGCGTCAGTGAATCGCATGAAGCGGAATGCTTCGCAAAATACGAGATTGATATGGACTTATGTTCGGCGGGCGGGGCTATGTTTCAGAGTCCCGCTTACTATATGGCATGCAAAGCGCGCGCTTTCGCCAACTATCAGCAGTGCAGGGGCTACTAATGCAATCAAAACGTCAGACGTGCAGCGTGTCCGTCTATAACGAGGAAACAAACACAATCTCCACCTATCATGTGCCAGTGGATGCCATTGCCGGGGCGCTGGCGGAACACGCGAGCTTTGACGTGCCGCTGGATGACTTTCACAATCGAGTTGATGATGATTTTGCTAGACGTTTGGGGGGAATGGTATTGCTTACTCTCGCGTCCAGATCGCAGTTTCTAAAAGACCACCTTTCGATTACGACAGAAAGAGACCCCGAAGGCCCACCAAGCGATTGAAGCATCGGCCCGCACAGTTACGGGCCTTCCTTCGTCAGTAGCGGCGCGGCGGGCTTATGCCGCATCGCTAGCGCTACCGTCGTTCGCGGCGTGCTTCTCACATCGCCGTTCCCACTCTTGCGCACTGCGTACCGTCATCAACACCTTGCGTGGCCCGGCGCGTAGTTTGACCGGGCCTTCGCCTGTCTTTCGTAGCACGTAATAGTTCGTGCGGTCTATGTGATAGAGCGAGCAAAACTCACCTGCCAGCACTCGCCCGCAGTGGGCGCTCGACCGGCGCGTCGAGCACAAGGCGGCCGAACTCCTGCGCGGCCAGCGTGGGTTCGCCCTTGCCCCATAGCAGCCTGAATTCCGCTTCCGGCAGGGGTGGCAAACCGTACTGCCCGTCGACAACCACAATCCCCGGCTCCAGGTCGTCGCGTGTCAGCGGCGTGATCGCAAGCCCCGCCAACACAGCCGCGCGGATACCCGACTGACTCGACGACGTAAACGCAACGTGCCAGTCGACCGGCAGGCCATCGAGCGCCTCTAGCGCCACGCGCCGGTTCACACACGGCGCCGGAAAAAACGCGAGCGGCAACGGCGCCCCCGCACGCGCGTCGAACGATTCGGCCGCCGCCCAGACAAACCGCGTTCGCCGCAACACGATGCCGTCAGCACCCCGATCCGCTTCCCCGCACTCGCAGAGCACCACGGCAAGATCCAGTTCGTGCGCGGCGACCATTGCCTGCGAGTCGAGACTCATGCCCACGCTCACGTCCAGCCGCACATTCGGAAATGCTCGCGAAAATTGCGTCAGCAGAACGGGTAACCGTTCTCCCATGAAAATATCCGGCGCTCCAAAACGGACGACACCGGAAGCCGGGGAGGATTGAAAACGCTGGGTGACCGCATCCATTGCGTTGAGGATTTGCATGGCGTAACGCAGGAAATCCTCGCCGTCTTCGGTCAGGGTCAGACTGCGCGTGGTCCGATATAAAAGCGGCCGGCCCACTTCTTCTTCAAGCCGCCGTATCTGGTGACTGATCGCAGATTGCGTCAGGTTCAGCCGTCGCGCCGCCCGGGTAAAACCACCGGCTTCCGTTACAGCAACAAACGCGCGCAGGAGTGCAAGGTCGAGGTTCATGGTCGCGACTGGTCCCAATCAATGATGATGAAGCTTAATCAATGATAGTAAATTAAATCATTTCCGTCATAACGCAAGGCAGCCGAGAATAAATCTAACGACTTCTTCCGGTAGCCTGCCATGGATGTTCCACCTCGCGCTCCCAATCAACTGGCCGTCACGCTGCTGCTGACCGCCGTGATCGCCGCAACCTACGGGTTCGGCGTCTATCTGTTTCCCGTTGTCCTGCCGCAGATGAAACAGGACATCGGCTTCAACTATGCACAGGCCGGATACATCACGGCTGCACGGCAACTGGCCAATGTCGCCATGGCGTTGTTGTCCGGGCTCGCCGCCGCGCGTTTTGGCGCAGCCAGGGTGGTGCTCGTGGCAACGGCGTTGTCGGCCATCGACCTCGCGAGTCTGGCGTTTGCCCATCACACATGGATGGTGGGCGCCGCTCTCGTCACGCTCAACGCGTGCGCCGCCGCGACCTGGGTGCCCATGATGGCGCTGATCGCACCGTTGATCGACCAGCGCCATCAGGCGAAAGCCATCGGGGTCATTGGCAGCGGCACGAACTACGGCGTCTTGCTGAACGGCTTGATGGTGCCCGCGTTGCTGGCGTCGTGGGGCTGGCGCTCGGTATGGCTCGTAACCGCTCTGCTGACCGTTGTGTTGAGCGCCGTGATCGCGCTTGTGTTCGCACGCCTTCCGCGTATGTCGAAAACGCAGTCGCCTACTCTATCAACGCACGAGGCTACGTACTCCCGCGAGCGACCGGGGCTCCGGCAGACGCTTGGCCGGCGATTCCTGCTGGTGTACGCCATTGCGTTGTTATGCGGTTTCTCCGGCGTGCCGTTCATCACCTACTTCTCGGCTTATGCGCACGACGACCTGCATCTGGGCCTCGACGTCACCGCACACGCATGGGCGCTCATAGGGCTGGTCGGTGTGGTGAGCGGACTGGTACTGGGCGTGATCGCCGATATGAATGGTAGTCCTGATAAAAATGGACTCACGCAAAGAGACGGCATGCGTACGGCTTTGGTCAGCGCCAGCGCACTGCTTCTGTGCGCCTCCGTGATCGCGGCAATGCGTCCGGGCGCTTACGCGCTGATGGTTGCAGCGATCGCGATAGGCTTTTCGTTCTTCCCGATCTTCGGCCTTCTGCACGCGTATGTCGGCAAGACGAGCGCGCCGGCTCTCGCGGCAATGGTGTGCGGAATCTGCGAGGCAGCGTTCGGCGTAGGTGGCGGGTTGGGGAACGTGGTGGGCGGGTTGTGCAAGACGGTATTCGGTTCGTTTCAGCCGGTGTACGGGTTGGCATCGGCGGCTTCCCTGGTGCTTGTCGGACTGACTTTCCTTGTACCGCACACACGGCGCGCAACGCCGGTTTGCAGAAGCGGTCTCGCTAATTTGCGGTAACCGCATATCAGACGAGACCGCTTCCCCGCAGAACTTAAAAAGCTCAACCGCGCTCCTCAAACGCGCGGCGCAACGACAACGCAATACCTCGCGCGGCGCGCTTCACTTCATCGAGCGCAGGAAAGGTCGGCGCGACGCGCAGATGCCGGTCGCGCGGATCAAGACCATGAGGGAACGCAGCGCCCGCCGGCGTCATTGCAATGCCCGCTTCGGCGGCCAGCGCGACCGTGCGTTTGGCGAGGCCGTCGGGCGTATAGAGGCTGATGAAATAACCCCCTTGCGGTGCGGTCCACGACACGCCCGGCAGATCGGCAAGGATCTCGCTGAAGGTCGTTGTCACGGCGTCGAACTTGGGTCGTAACAGCGCCCGGTGCCGCTCCATCAAGCCCTCCAATGTCTGCCGGTCGCGCAGCACCCGGACGTGGCGGAGTTGATTGAGCTTGTCCGGCCCGATGGTCCTGATAAACGAGCACCGCTGCCACCAGTCGACGTTGCGCCGCGACGATGCAACGAACGCCAACGCGGCCCCCGCTATCGTAATCTTGGACAACGACGCAAACATCAGCGCCCGGTCCGGATGACCCGCCGCCGCGCACGCATCGATCATGTTCAACGTGGTGTGCTTCTGCTCGGTCAGGTGATGGAACCGGTAAGCGTCATCCCAGAACAAGCGAAAGTCGGAGGCGGCGGTTTTCATGGAGGCGAGACGGCGGATGGTATCGGCCGAATAGATTTCACCGGTTGGATTGCTGTACAGCGGCACACACCACATGCCCTTGATGGCCGGATCGGCGGCGACCTGCGCTTCGACGAAATCCATATCGGGGCCATTGCCGGTCAGCGGCACCGGGATCATGCGCACGCCAAGCGCCGCGCAGATCGAAAAATGGCGGTCGTATCCCGGCACGGGACAAAGGAACGCCACGTCGCCCGCGTTGCGCCACGGCGTGCCGTCAGCCATGCCGTGCAGGATGGCAAACGCAATGGCGTCATGCATCAGCTCGAGGCTGGAATTACCCGCCGCCACCACCTGTTCCGCGGCAACCCCAAGCAGATCGGCGCCGAGCTCACGTGCCTCGGGCAGACCCAGGGCATGACCGTAATTGCGGCAATCAATGCCATCGCGCGACGTGAATTCGCCCGCCTTCAGCGCGTTGGCCAGTGCGTCCGAACACAGGTCGAGTTGGTCTGAAGACGGCTTTCCGCGAGTCATATCGATTGTGAGTCCGAGCTTCCTGAAGTCATCGTAAGTCATCGACATCGTTTCTTTTCCGGCCATTCGCGTTGAGGGACGCCCAGTATGCAAGGCCGTCACGATTCAGAAAAGCGAGTTATATTAAAGACTTCGTTCAGCTTTTCTGATACCAATGAAAACCTTCGATCTCGATGCGCTCTCCATGTTTGTCGCCGTCGCCGACACCGGCAGCTTCCTGCGCGGCGCCGCTCTCGTGCATCGCTCGCAATCCGCCGTGAGCATGCAGATCAAGTCGCTCGAGGTGTCTTTGGGAAAGCCCTTGTTTTCGCGCAAGCCGCGCAACATCACGCTGACCCAGGACGGCCATGTGCTGCTCGCCTACGCGCGGCGTTTGCTTGCCCTGCGCGACGAAGCCTGGGCCTCGATTGTTCGTCCGGACGTCAGGGGGCGGGTGGCGATCGGGGTCCCGGACGACTACGCGTCGTCTCTCCTGCCCTCCGTGCTGAGAAAATTTTCCGCGACTTACCCGAAGGTCGAAATCCAGGTCATCGGCATGCCGAGCAACGCACTGGCGCCGCTTATCAAGGAAGGCAAGATCGATCTCGCCTGCATGACGCGAATGAAGGGATTGAGCGGCGACTTTATCCGCCTGGAACCCATGGTCTGGGCCGGTTACGCTGTCGGCAACGAGGTCTGGAAGGAACGTCCGCTGCCCATTGCCGTCTTCGCGCCGGGCAGCGTCGCGCGGTCCAAGGCGATCCACGCGCTCGAACGGGCGAAGATCAGCTATCGCACGTCTTATGAAAGCCCCAGCCTGCTGGGCCTTTTCAGCATGGTGGAAGCAGGGCTCGCAATCGCGCCGCTGTCCCGGTGCAGCATCCCGGAACGGTTCGTCCAGCTTGGCAGCGCGGACGGCTTGCCGGCGTTGCCGGACCTGGAAATCGTGCTCGCGCGCAGCGCGGGATCGAACCGGCCGCCCTGTGATTTCCTGGCGGAACAGATCCTGGCGGACCTGCGAATCTGAGCCCGTGCGAACTAATGTGGTCAAACGGTCGAGCTATTGTGCGCTGGCCGCTTCCGGCTTCATTCGACCCTTGCTCGCAAACTCTTCAAACCCTTCAACAGGCAACGGCCGGCAAAAATAGAAACCCTGGTAGGCATGACAACCTGCGTCGGCCAGGAAGTCGCGTTGTTCTTCTGTCTCCACGCCTTCGGCAATCACCCCCAAGCCAAGGCTCTGCGCCAGCGCCACGATAGTCCTCGCAATGGCCGCATCGTTTGGATCGATCAGCACGTCGCGCACGAATGACTGATCGATTTTCAACTGATCCAAAGGTAGTCGCTTCAAGTACGAAAGCGATGAATAGCCGATACCGAAATCGTCCAGCGAAAAGACCACGCCGCGCGCCTTGAGCGCGTACATTTTTGCAATGATGTCCTGGACATTGTCCACCAGCACGCTCTCGGTCAGTTCCAGCTTGAGCCGGTTCGGGTTAGCGCCCGTTCGACGAATCACGTTCAACACCTTGGCCACGAAATCGGGCTCGCGGAACTGCTGCACGCTGACATTGACCGCGATCGTCAGGTGGGACATGTCCGGACGGATGGCCCACAACGCCAGTTGAACACACGCGGTTTCCAGCACCCAGTTGCCCAGCGCCAGGATCATCCCGGTCTCTTCGGCGAGGTGAATGAAGTCGGCAGGCGGCACGATGCCGCGCTCCGGATGCTGCCAACGCACGAGCGCTTCGGCCCCGATAACCCGGTTGCCGTCGAGCACCTGCGCCTGGTAATACACGAGGAACTGATTGCCCTCTATTGCCCTTCGCAAGCCCGCCTCGAGCGCTGCTCGTTCCACTACCACGGTCTGCATGGCCGGATCGAAGAAAGACAGTGCATTGCGCCCCAGGTCTTTCGACTTGTACATGGCAAGGTCGGCCTGCTTCAGCAGTTCGTCCATGGATGTCTGATAGCCCCTGAACACCGTGGCGCCAATGCTGGCCGTGCTGCGGTAATCGATGTCCTCAAGCTGATACGACTCGCCGAGAACACTGAGGATCATTTCGCCCATGGCTTCGGTCTGGGCCGCCGCTTCCAGCCAGGTTTCGTCAAGGCTTCCGAGCACCACCACGAATTCGTCGCCGCCTACCCGCGCCACGGTATCGCCCTCGCGTACGCTGGCGGCGAGACGCTGCGCCACTTGTTGCAGCAGCAGGTCGCCCTTGTCGTGACCCAGGGTGTCGTTGAGCGTCTTGAAGTGATCCAGGTCGATGAACAGCAATGCACCGCACGCCCCGCTTCGCGCGCTGACATTGATGGCCTGCGTCAGGCGGTCAAGCAGCAGGGTGCGGTTGGGCAAACGCGTGAGGGCATCGAAGAAAGCCAGCTCCTTGATGCGTTCCTCCGCGATCTTGCGTTCAGTGATGTCGTGGTGCGTGCCCACATAGTGACTGACAACACCGCCCTCGCCTGTCACCGCCGAGATCGTCAGCCATTTCGGATAGACCTCGCCATTCTTGCGACGCCCCCAGATCTCCCCCTGCCAGCCGCCCATGCGATGGATCGTTTCCCACATCTCGCTGAAAAAATCTTCGTCATGATGGTGCGAGCGGAGCATCCGTGGTGTCTGGCCAACGGCTTCCTCAGCGGTGTAGCCGGTGCACTCGGTGAACGCGGAGTTGACGCGCAGGATGGTGCTGTTGGCGTCGGTGACCATCATGGCTTCGAGCGAGTCGAAGGCGACCGCCGCAATACGCAATTCGGCCTCGACCTGCTTGCGGTCGGTGATGTCGCGTCCGCTGGTGCGGAAACCCGTGAATACGCCCTTGGCGTCGGTGATTGGAACCCACGAAACAGACAGCCAGACCAGCGAGCCGTCCTTGCGGACGCAGCGGAATTCGAGATCGTCGCCGCGAGAGCCCTTGAGCCCCCTCAGGAACTCAGGGGCGACGCGGGCCATGTCGTCGGGATAGATCAGCGTGCCGGCGAAGTCCTTCATGGCCATGCATTCGTCGACGGTGTATCCGGTGTATTCCTCGACCGATGGATTGATCCAGCGTGGTTTGCCATCCGGTCCCCACCAGACCTCCCAGTTCACCGTGCAGTCCGCAATGGCGCGGAACTTCTCTTCGCTCTCGCGCAACTCGCGGGTCATGGTGGAAGCCAGCCGCATCGCGCGGCCGCGGCCGGTCACCATCAACCAGGCGAGCAGCGCCAGCAGCAGGCTCAGTCCCGTGCCGGTGACGGCGATCAGCGCTTCGGCATTGCGGCCGAAGCGACCCTTGAAATCGTCCAGGGTGGTCATCGAGAGCGTCCAGTCGTGCCCTGCGACGACCAGGTACTCATTGGCTGAAATGAGCGGAGGCCAGTGCTGCTTTCCTGCGTCAGGGGAGCGGTAAAGCAAGGTCGCGACGGACGGTTCCACGCCGTCGTAGATAGCCAACGCGAGGCCGGGCAGCGGGTCGCCGTAAAGACTGGCGATGACGTCGTGCATGCGAAACGACGCGTACACCCAGCCGGCAAGATGCGTCCGGCGTTCTGCGACGCTGTCGTGCGGCTGGCCCCGGTCGTAGATCGGCAGGTACATGATGAAAGCGGGTTTCGCGTCCGGCCCATGGTCCACGCCCAGCCGGACTTTCCCGGAGACCGCCACCATGCCGGAATCGCGCGCCTTCTCCATGGCCTGCCGCCGCACAGGGTCGGCCCAGGGATCCACGCCGAGCGGGGCGCGGTTGCCGGCAACGGACGGTTCGCGCTGGATGATCGGTGCGTAGTTTTCACGCAAGCCCTGCGGCTGGATGCTATAGCCGGTAAAACCCAACTGATGCATCGCGGCAATATGCGCGTCCCTGCGCGCCGCCGGTACCCACTCGATGACCCCTATGGTCTGGATGCCGGAAAAGTTGGCGTCGAGATTGAGCGCGCCGACGTAGTCGCGGAAGTTGTCGCGATCCATGTGGCCGGTGGCGGCGAAGAGACCTTGCACACCGCGCAGCATCTGCTCGTAAGTCGACATGCGCTGTTCGACGCGGCTGACCACGTCGCCCAGTGAAGAATTGAACTGGGAGAGCAATTCGTTGTGGGAAGCTTGCCGCTCGTGATCCCAGACGATCCATGTGACGCCGAGGGCGGCGGACAAGATCAGCAGGGGCAGCAATACCAGGCGAGCCCAGGTCACGGGGGTGCCTGGAAATCGACCATGGATTTCGCCAGGTCGGGTTTGAAGTACTTCTCGAAAATACGCAGCACGGTTCCATCCGCGCGCATCTCGTTCACCAGCGCGCGCCACTTGTCCTGCTCGGCCGGCGAGAGTGCCTTCTTCGACATGATCAGGCCATGGGGGATGGCCGGATCGTTGAACTCGATGATGGTCGTGACATCGCGGATCTTCTTTTCATCCAGCGCGGGGTAATCGAACGGCTCCATGATCATGCCCTGGATGCGCTGGTGAATCAGCGCCTGATACAGCGGC
>Ga0073928_10002670_pt1 | contig 30002 bp, 19 predicted proteins | sample PaiPotPPA55metaG_FD_76969 | JGI IMG/M metagenome (GOLD analysis project Ga0073928, IMG submission 76969) | Iron sulfur acid spring bacterial and archeal communities from Banff, Canada, to study Microbial Dark Matter (Phase II) - Paint Pots PPA... ...
GCGGCCACGAACAAAAGGGAGCAACCATGCCTGTCACCAAGACCGAAAAAATCTGGCACAACGGAAACTGGGTCAACTGGGACGACGCCACCCTTCACGTCCTTTCCCACGTCGTCAGTTACGGCTCCGCGGTCTTCGAAGGCATTCGCTGCTACGACACCAAGCAAGGCCCCGCCATCTTCCGCCTCCGCGAGCACATGCAGCGTCTGGTTAATTCCGCGAAAATCTATCGCATGGATCTGCCATTCACGGTCGATCAATTCTGCAGTACCGCCACTGAGCTAGTCCGCCAAAATAAACTCAACACCTGCTACGTGAAACCCATTGTCCTGCGCGGCTACGGTGAAGTTGGCGTCAACCCGCTGAGCTCCCCGATCGACTGCTACATGGCCTGCTGGACCTGGGGCGCGTACCTGGGTGCGGACGCGCTGACGAAAGGTGTAGACATCGGCGTAAGCTCCTGGACCCGCATCGCCCCCAACACGCTGCCCGCCATGTCCAAAGCCGCGGCAAATTACATGAACTCGCAACTCATCCGCATGGAAGCCTCCTTCAACGGCTATGCCGAAGGCATCGCTCTCGATTCCGGCGGCCACGTAAGCGAAGGCTCCGGCATGAACGTCTTCCTGGTGAATGACGGCGTCCTCTACACCCCGCCGCTAGCCACCAGCATCTTGCCAGGCATCACCCGCGACTCGGTCGTAAAGATGGCCGAAGATCTAAAGATCCCCGTCAAGGAAACCGTAATCCCACGCGAAATGCTCTACATCGTCGACGAAGTCTTCTTCGTCGGCACCGCGGTAGAAATTACTCCGATCCGCTCCGTCGACCACATCCAGGTAGGCAAAGGCATAGCAGGCCCTATAACCCGCCGCCTCCAGGAAGAATTCTTCGCCATCACCAGCGGCAACAAACCCGACCACCATAACTGGCTAACCCCAGTAAACGCCCCAGTAACCACAGCCCGCTGAACCTGTAGCCGCCTAAACCTGTGGCCGCCTAAACCTGTAGCCGCCCTCTCTGAGAGGGCGGGATTTAGATTTCATTTCAACGCAGCGCATTTGGGTCAGCCCAGACTGTGGCAAGTCGCCACACCCATTCGCATCTACTCGTATCGACGACTCCATTCCCTCGTAAAAAGAAGATCCGCGTCACACTTCATTACTCCCCTTCACACCCTCAAGTTTGGTCTTGCGAATTCCCGCCCCAATTCTCCTTCCCCATTCTCACCTCCGCCGCTAGAATTCTCTCGTCCCCGGGGCGCGTCCCAACCCGGCTGGGAGGATCCTGGATGTACAACATCCCGCAGAAACTCACCGCCGAATTTCTAGGCACCTTCGCTCTCGTCTTCTTCGGTGAAGGCGCCATCTGCGCCGACCAGTTCCTGCACGGTGCCGGAGGTCTGGGCCTCCTCGGCACAGCCGCAGCCCACGGCCTGGCGATCGCCGTCATGTTCACCGCGTTCAGCCAAGTCTCCGGTGGCCATTTCAATCCTGCCGTAACCATCGGCTTCTGGGTCACCAAGCGAGTAAGCACGATCGACGTGTTCCTCTACTGGGCTGCCCAACTCGTCGGCGCCATTGCCGCAGCCTTCGTCCTGAAAGCCATCATGCCCGAAGACACCTGGCGCGCCGTAGCTCTTGGCACTCCAGAAATGATTCGCGACCTCCCGCGCATCTCCGCCATGAGCTTGGAAGCCTTAGCAACGTTCTTCTTCGTCCTGGTTTTCTTCGCTACCGCGGTAGACGACAACCAATCCACTGCCCGCTCCGTCGCAGGCTTCGCCATCGGCCTGACCTTCGCCTTAGGCATCATGGTCGCGGGTCCATTCACAGGCGGCGCGCTAAACCCGGCCCGTGCCCTGGGTCCAGCCCTGGCCTCGACCCACTGGGCCAATTGGGGCGTCTACTGGGTAGGCCCCCTGGCAGGCGGCTTCCTAGCAGGCCTCCTCTACGACTCCCTCTACTTAAAGAAACCGTAGCTTAAATCGACCCGCCACAACCTGTAGCTGCCCTCTCCGAGAGGGTCGGGCTTCAGCCCGGCCGACGCGGTTCCTTTTCGACTTCTTCCCTTCCTCCGATTGCGGCGTCGTTCCGCCAGCGTCACGACGCGCTGCGGGCGGCGGTCTTGTGCGCGTTGGCTTGGACTCGGAGCACGATCATGTAGATAACGACGGCCATGTTGGCGAGCAGAATCACCCACTTGATGGGGAGGGGGTGGCGGATCAGCGAGTACATCTCCCAGGGGAGATACATGGCGCCGGAGAGGAGAGCGAACCATTCGGCCCATTCGCGCGCGTTCCAGAGACCGTAGGCTTCGGCGAAGCGCACGACAGAATAGATCACCGCGGCGCCTGCCAGGGCCCACAGGCTCTTGTCCGACGCGTGACTCGCGGCGTTGATGAAGAGATTGGAGAGGTGGCCTCCGGGACTGGCGTGAAGAAAGCGGATCACTTGCTCAGCGGTGTCTTCCAGATTCTTGTGCAGGAAGCGGAGCAGACCCAGACCCAGCACCAGAACAAGGATCCCTTTGGCCGCCTCAAACATGGCGACAGAGCGCAGCGCGACGGTGGTCTTGGACGGATGCATAGGCTGGATGCCACGTAGACGGTACGGTCTGAAGGGAAAAAGTTCAAGTGGCACCGGAAGTCTGTGGTGAAAACGACCCGGCAGGAGTTGCGTGCGAGGATGTGGGTTTCTGACTTTCATGGCCCGGCGCGAGTACGCTGGAGGTTGAAAGCAAGGCTGACTAGTTAACAATTTGCCCCCCTCCCCCCACCTTTTTTTGGAAGTGCGGATTCTAAAGGACTTTAAGTGCCGTGTTTTTGGATCTGCGGATTGTAAAGGAGTTACGGGTGCATTTCGTGTAAGTGCGGATTGTAAAGGGGTTAGGAAGAAGTTGACAGTCGACAGTTGAAAGTCGAGAGAGATGGCAGGAGCAATTCCGGAGATAACGCACCCTTCGAGGCTCCCGGTTAGGAAGAAGTTGACAGTCGACAGTTGAAAGTCGAGAGAAAAGGGAGAGGAAAGATGAGACCGGGAAGGGATAACAGCACGATCCGGGCTGTGGCTTCGCCTGCGCATGGGTTTACTCCGTTGCAGTGGCGTCGGGCGGGATAGCTGGTGAGGGTGGCCGGGAATTGGAGAGGTGAACGCCGTTGTCGATCAGGTCCTTCCAGGTCTCGAAGGAATAGACGAATTTGGTTTCTTTCTTGGCCATGGGCAGGGAGAGGAGCATTACCTGGCCCAGATAGGCGAGGGTGGCGGCGGTACGTTGGGGGATCCGGTTTTGGGCCAGGGCGGTGAAGATTTTGCCCATCACGTGGTTGATGTCGGCGGCGGTCAGGAAATCGCCGGTGAAGGTGGCAGCCATTTCCGCGCCGAGCCGGTGGGATTCGAGCAGTTGGTGCTCGGCATGGGCGTGGAAGAGGCAGAGGGATGCGTGATTTTTATGCCGGAGCATGCGGCATTGGCGGTTGTCGGAGAAGGCGAACTGGCAGAATTCAGGGTGGTTGGAGCGTGTTTCGGTCATTTGGGGTCACCTTTGGAAGAGAGATTGTTGCCACAGAGAGCACAGAGGACACAGAGACGGACAGGTCTTGATTTAAGGATGTGACGAGGTCAAAGCGGGAGAGAACCTGGCGAGCGATTTGGGCGGACAAGGGACTCCCTGCCTTTTCTCCGCCGCAAAATGCAGAAACACAATCAGTATACACGAAACTGTAATGAAGTCAAGAGAATAATTTTACCTTGTGGTTATTCGAACGATTTGGACGCTGATTGCGTTCGAACGCGTGGTGCGGGCTTGGAGGAAAACGGCAATCTCAAGACCCAGGTTCAGAGAGCGAACTTGGGGCACGCGGCAAGGATGGGCCACCCGCCCGAGACTTTCGCTATCTTTTCTGTCTTCACACGTCATGTTAAAGTGGAGTAACTGGGGATCTTCTTTTCAGCCCCCGGAAAGGACTCTGTATGGATGCGGCCCCAGTTCCAAAGCGGGAATTTCAGACAATAGCGCATTCCGGCGGAAAAGTTACAATCACGGTCAGCCTCGACCCCGCCACTGGTCGCAAACGCTACCAGCTCACGTGGAATCATTGCCGTCCGAACCCAGGCGGATTCTTTGCGGTGTACGCGCTGCCTCCTGGACTTGTCGTAGGACAAATGAATCTAGGAGGCATTGGTTCAGTCCCAAATCCGCCACCAATTCCCGGATGCTACCAGGTGTTCGTCGGCTCGGACAGCGAAGTAAAGTACGGCCGCCAATGCATCGCTTGCAATGGTTATTGGCGCAGCGAACTGGGACAGTTCTGTCCGTACTGCGGCCTGCACGGAACAGTAGTTGAATTCATGACGGACGGCCAGCGCTCCTATGTTGAGCAGTGGTGTGCGACGATGGATAAGGCGCTCATGACCGAAGTTGGTAGCGAATACGTAATTGACCTTGATAGCGTCGCAGACGCTGCCGAAGCCGCACTCCCCGAGAAGCCGGCGTTCTACTACGCCGAGCAAAGTCAGCAGAACAGCTACAACTGCGGCGCGTGCAACGCATTCAACGATATTCTTGGTACGTTCGGCTATTGCACTTGGTGCGGAACGAGGAACGATCTCCATATTTTTGTGGAGAAGACAATTCCCGAACTACGAAACCGAATCAATTCCGGAGGACCGTACGAAGCCTGCGCAAAGGAAGCCGTAGCCGCTTTCGATTCGTTCGTCGGTCAGTACGCGGACCAGCTTGTTAAGCGCGTGCCGATGACGCCGAGAAGAAAAACGCGCCTAGAAAAAGTGCGCTTTCACGACTTCCAGACTGTTGAGCGTGACATGCGCGAAATGTTTGATATCAACGTTGCGAAGGATTTGGCGGAAAACGACCGCGCCTTCGCGAAACTGATGTTCCACCGGCGGCACGTCTACGAGCACTTAGGGGGCGAGGCAGACCAGAAATACATCAACGACAGCGGCGAAAACGTTCGTGTCGGGCAGGCTCTAAGAGAAAATGCTGACACTGCACACCGAATCGTCGGGATCGTTCACAAGCTAGCGCGCAATGTTCACGCTGGCTTTCACGAAATATTTTCCATTGACGAGAAACCGATTGCGAATTTTGAGAGATGGAAGCCGCGCCCTAGGCCTCAGTAGGTTCTACCAGTATGAATACTCGCGAGGAGTAGGTGGAAAAGATCACGCTAGAGCAATTGATGACTGCTTACAACTGGTGGATGGGTGTTTCCACTATTGCAGTAGCCATCGGAATACTTGGTGAGTACGTTGCTCATTTTATCTTCGAGAAAGACGCTCGCGAGAACAAGACTGCGTTGGCCGTTAGCGTCCTCCTTGGTCTGTTCGTATTGGGTGGAGTCGTGGGCGAATTCATTTGCGGTCACAAACTTTCTCAAATATCTGATCAGTTGCAGAGGATTGCAGACAAGGAAGTTGCGGATGCGAACCAAATTGCGGCTTCCGCCCAGAATGCAGCCGAGACCGCGAAAAAAGAATCATCGCAGAACAATGAGCGAGCAGCTAGAGCTTTGGAAGATGCAGACAAGGCGCGTAACGAGGCTTTCAAGTTCCAATTGCAGATAGCCCAAGCGAATGAACGGGCGGCCAATGCGGAAAAGGAAACGGCAAAACTTACCCAGCGATTCGCGGCACGGACTTTGAGTGACTTTCAAATAAAGGCAATCGCCGACAAGATCCGATCTTTCGCGGGCCAAGAGTTTGACGTGACTCCGTACTGGGACTTGAAGGAATCCATGGCGATCGCAAACCAGATAGCTATTGGCCTTCAGTACGCTGGGTGGAGCTACATCGCGCCGAAACAGCCTGGTTTTATGCTTGGCGGTATTGCAGGGGTACAAGTTTGGGTGCATCCCACCGCTGATGATAAGGTGAAAAATGCTGCAAACGCGCTAATCGCCGCGCTAAATGGACAAGGAATTGAGTCCGAACTTCGGCTCCAAAACCCCGCGAATCCTCCGGATCCAAAAGTCCACCTTAACGTCGGCACGAAGCCTTAGTCTTCGCCGCAGTTGTTTTCGAGTTTAGGGACAATGTCCGGCGGGTGGCCCGGACTAAAATTTGTTGACATCATGATGGTCCAGAGAATATCACTGCGCTACGTCTGGCGACGGTATAGAGACGCGGAGGGTGCCCCAGGTTCGGTTTTTTTGGAGTTGACGCGAATGTTAAGAAAACTTCCCGTCGTCACCGCTGGTTGCCTGGGCCACCCACCCACACGACAAGAGTTTCTTCAGGAGCTGAAGAGTCTGTGTGAGAACTGAAAGAAAAGGCCCTCAGCGGCTAAAGCCTTGTTGATTCGGCTTCAGTTACGGCACGGCTGAAGCCGTGCCCTGACGAAAACCGGAGCTCTCACACAGACTCTGAAGCCCTCGGTTTTGGAACGAGTTGCGCCGGGGTCTTCGAGGCTCAGGGTAAACTGAAGCCCCGGCCTCCTAACAGACAACATGCACCCGCCGCGAAGTCTCGGAAAAAACAAAAACCGCACCCTTGAAAATCAAGGGTGCGGCACCCGGGGAAAATGTCCTCGTAAAAAATTGAGGGCGCATCAGCGGTTAAGCTTTTGCGCCCTCGTTAAACTGAGCCGTAAAGTTTCTGACCTTCCCGACCCGATCTGATTGCACGACCGCCGTTAGGGGGTTGCGCACTCCAGACCGAGCCGTGAGGGCTTCGAGCTTCGCAGTTCAATCTCGCCGCGCAGCCGCTGTTAGGCTGCCGCGCGCTCTAACTGAGCCGTAAAGTTCTTTTCCGGTTCAATCTGGCGTGAAGATATTCTTGTTGGTAAACGGCGTCAATCAAATTCGCGCGGAAGCTCTGTGAAAATCTGTGAACGACTGTGCAAAGTGGCCGGAAGAGAGATTCCTCGCTTCACAAGCCGACCCATTCGCTCGGAAGCGAATGGAGAAGAAAAAGTCGGCCTGTTTCGCTCGGAATGACGGCGGCCACGCAGAGTTCGATCCAGAGAAAAGCAGAGCCGCACCCTTTGAAACCCAAGGATGCGGCACCCGGCCATTCGCTCGGAAGCGAATGGAGAAGAAAAAGTCGGCCTGTTTCGCTCGGAATGACGGCGGCGACGCCGTCCGCGTTAGTTTGGTTTGTGCATGTAGGAAAACTTTTCGTCGTCACCGTTCATTGTCTGGGCCACCCGGGCGGTAGAACTTGAGTCCTTGACTGCGATCTCCGACCCGCGAGACGAGATGAGCATGCGTACCAGCCTGCTTTCCCTCAACTTGGTGCCATAGAAGGGCACCAGGAACAGCCCGCGGAACACATCTTTCAATAATGCCCGGTGCTGATTGAAGCTAAATAGCCCGCGCCAGCCGAGCTTCCCGAGAAGAGAGAGCCGCAATCGTGCAAGGTCGAAAGCCATCCTCGACAAAGATGCCGGAATGTCTTCCTCACGGTGGTGCTCGTAGTAGGGGAAGTTCATCGACGCACAGGACTGCACCTTGATGAAGTTCTCGACCGCGCGGTTCTTCGGATTCGCAGCAACCTCTCGAATGAGCTCTTGGATGTTCTTGGAATCAGCCTCAAGCGTGTCGAGGCTGGAGAACCAATTCACCAGTTTTACTCCCAACGGATCCCACAAGTAGTCGTTCATAACTAGTGGGAGCGCGAGGTGAAAAAGCTTGACCACCGCCAAATGGACGCGAAGATGGCATTGGTAAGCGTCACCCATGCATTCGTAGAGTCGCGTCGTATCCCGCGTCACGCTTCGTTGAAACGCGGCGAGAACGGTATCGAGATCCTTCGCGAACTCTTTGGTGTCGGAGCCGTTCAAATCCGTCTGGATGATGGCCGCGATCTGGCGGATCTGCAGCGACGACAAGGCCAGCCCAACGCTATATAACGGATCGACGGTATCACCTGCATCGCCGATGATGTACCAGCGATCGGACGAATAGCGCTGGCGGCACTCCCACATGTAAGAACCGTAGTAATTCGTGTCCACAATCGTACCGCTTCGCACCAGTTCCACGACCACCGGATGTTCCCGCCCCACGCACTCGAAGAACTGCTCCATCGTGCGCACCTCGCCATGGGGATAGACGTCCTTACGGTAGGTGATGCCGATGCTTATGAGCGGCTGGTTTTCCGGCGAACGCATGGGGATGCACCAGATCCAGTTGCCCTTTCCAAAAAATGATGAGTCGCAAAATAAGGAATGAAGGCTCGGTTTTGCTTCTTGAGGGCCTGGATACGGCTCAGAATTTCAGGATTGAAATTGATCAGCCGGAACCAAAAAACATTTTTCTGTTCCTTGACGGTTTCCTGGAGCTGCAACTGTTTTGCGAGCAGCCGGTTCCGGCCGGTGGCATCGACAAGCCAGCGCGCTCTCAATATTCTCATTTGCCCATCCGCGTCTTGCACGGTCACCATGTGGAGCCCGCCGTCACTGTTGATGGCGACGCCCATCACGTTGCCGTCGATCAGCTGCACACCGTTCTCCAGGTTGCGATCCCGCACCTCGCGATCGAATGTGAATCGGTTAATCTGAAATGAGAGTATCTGAGGCGCAGTCGGAATTTCGTCGACGACGTACGTGCGATCCGCAGGATCGTCGATATTGGGCTTGAAATAGTAGGTCAGGCCGTACTTCGGATAATGATTTTCCACGAGGTAAGCGCCGAGCCCGAGCTCTAACATGAAATCGACACTGACCTCGACCAGCGATTCGCCGACGATCGGACGATTCTTGCGCGGGCCCTCAACCACGGCCACCTTCAAGTTCGGGAAGCGCTTCCCCAGGTACGCGGCCGCAAGCTGGCCCGTTGCTCCGCCTCCCATAATTAACACATCGCTCATCATATGCCTCCGACCCTAAAATCTGCGAGTTTGCTGCTCAAAAAGACCATGGCAAAATGCCTCTTTCTGATTCCCGGCGCGCTCCGTTCTTAGAGCGTCATCGTTGATCGGGATGCGATCTCGGCGTTACTTTCGGGCGATGGTGGAACCGGATCGAGAAAAGAAAAGGGCCCGGGTCGAACTGGCCCAAGCCCTGATCTATCGCTCATTGGCGTTAGCTTTGCGAGCGATTAGACCCTGCGCTGGGCGTCGGCTTCCTCCGCCAGACGCATGAGCACGTCGACGATCCCGGTGTTCTTGTTTGTAGGGTCGAGGAAAAGGCCGTCTTCAACAAAGCTGACGACGGAGGCCACAGCGCCCCCCTGCTGATCGGACGTTGGGCGGATGATGGCAACGGGACCGAGCCTTTGATCGAGGAACAACGTTGGCTCGGGCATGATCAGGTTGGTCTGGAACATGTCCGCAATCTGCGGGCTGCTGGGGCTATTAGGACTATTCGGGTCGATCCCCAGATTGAGGTTCGGAAAAGTAAGATCGCCGTCAGTAATGTTGGTCGCGTTGCCGGCTTTGTCATGCCACGTTTGGAAATGCATGATTTCGGAGCCTCCGATACTCAGCAGGACGCGCAAGACCTCCAGATTGGTCACCTTTGGAGCCAACGCCGGGTACAGACTGCTGCCGCCTTGCTCGATGAACGCAAAGTGGAATCCCGCGGTGTTCGCAATCGCCTGCAGGTGGTTGGAAATGTTGCCGTTGCTATCCAGGGCGAGATCGCCGTCGTTCAAGGGAATAGCCGGGTGCTGTCCCTTAGCCAGATCCGGAATGGCGTTTTCGAACTTGCCTCCGAAATCGGGGTTAGTAGTCTCGCTGCGGTAACGCGTCCACCAAGTGGTGTCCACTGTCAATTGCTTCAAATTGGTGAGGCGGCCGTTTTGCGGAACGCCGGTCACGCCGCTGGGCGGCAGAATCGCAAATTGACTGAGGTCGACCGGTTTGGCGCCCTTGGATTGCAGGTAGTTATTTAAGAACGCGTGATGGCTGATCTCATCGTCGGTGTTGTCCGCAATGTATTGCGGCATGTCACCGTCGAGGACCAGGAGGCCGGTAATGTACGCCGGAGCAAGCCCGGTGACAATCTTCTTGCCGTTTTGCTGCAGAACGATCGGGGAGAGCCCTTGGTTTGTGGCACCGCCAAGTTCGGCGTACTGAATCCACAAGTCGGCTTCGACCTGCTCCAGAGCACTGAGGAACGTGAGAATGGCGATGTCGCCCTTCGTGATCGGGTGGTCTTCGGCATCGGCGAATGCGGCCGAACCGGAGACCAGTCCCGCCGCTGCGGTCATTGCACCTGCCGCGACCATGCCATTTTTCAAAAACGACCGCCGATTGTTACGGCTGCCAAGTACTGTTCCGTTTTTCTTCATTTCTTTCTCCTTTTTCAAATGAAACTAAAGTTCGAATTATCGGATCGCGTGTGAGAGCCACAGCAGAGAACGTGCCTCGCCCGCCAGATGGCAGACCTACAGCGAGTTAAGGAACGTGAAGAGTTGCTGCTTCTCCGTGGGAGAAATTTGGTCGAAGCGCTTTTCCACGTGGGCGGCTTCGCCTTGGTGGCGCTCGATGGCATCCGCGAGGGTGAGGGATCTTAAGTCGTGCATGTAGCGAGGCCGCATACGGAGTCCCCAAAGCGCGGCGGTGCGCAACTTGTTGGCGGTGTCCTGCGGGGGATTTTGTACGATACCGTCGCCCGTTCCCACGTCATGCAGCAAGAAGTCGCTGAAGGGATGAATGATCTTGTTCCCTAGGGCCTCAGGTACGCTGAACTGTCCGCCGTTGATGACCGTTCCCGCGGGAGCGGTGGTGATGGTTTCGACGTGGCAGGTATTGCAGCGGAGTTGCTCGAAGAGAGCTTGCCCGGCCTGAGCGGCTGCGCTAGCAGCGAGGGTGGTATCGCGTGGCGGGACTTTGGTGCCGCGGACGAATTGTGCAAAGTGGTCGATGTCGGCCAGGCCGAGGTCGTCGGGAACATCTTCCGGATCCGGTGTGACCTTGCCGATCGTGGTCGTGTCTTTGGGCCGCAGTCGGTTGGTGACGCCCATTTCATTTAGATAAGCGTCGCCAATAAACGAAAGCAAGCTGCTGTGTTGGTCCTTCCAACCGAAACGGCCCACGCGGGATTGACCGGGCGATTCTAATACGGGGACTTCAATGGCCTCGCCGTGAATTCTTCCCTCGCTGAGTTCGGGCTGTTTCGCGGCGATCGCTTGCAGCGTGGTGTCGTCGATGGCCTCGACAAAGCCGTCTCCGAGAGTATTGAGCGCCGCGCGCAATGCCAGGATATTTTCGGTGACCGGTATGTGCTCCTGCGCCTGGGGAATGACGGCGCGGTCGTTAATGATGGAGCGCCCGGTGATGCTGTTGGCGCCATCGTTGATCAGCACGGTGGGATTGACAAAATTGCCGTTTGCGTCGGTGTGACCCACACGCAACTCGGTGAATTGGCTCGCGCCGCCACTCACCGGGTTTTGGTGGCATTCGGCGCACGCTCGTCCGTTGTAGATGGGGCCGAGCCCGGTGCTTACATCGTGGACGCGTTCGTAAACCTGTTGGTCGAGGGCAAAGGAGTCGCCCGTTGGCTCCGCGAGCCCATTATTCTTGCTTTGCGACCCGGGATTCTGAGCGAGTGTGGGAGTGTCAAAACCTGCTGGGGCCTCGGTCGCGGGTTGCTGTGCAATTCCCGCCAACCCCATAGCCAGTACGCCCAGCAGCAATACAAGAACCGAGACACATCTGTGCATCATCGCATTCCGCCTCCTGAAAAGTGGTTTCGTCGAAACACGTCCCGTGCCGACAAAAAGCTTGCCTGGCGAAGTGTGAGACCGCATGCGCTCGCGTTTTATTCCCAATTCGTTTGTTAAAAGTGTGTGACGATCCGGCGCAGCGTTTCTTGAGCCCAATCGCGGTGCAAAACAAGCTGCTGGGAAAAACACCAAAATGAAACAAGAAACTGCCCGGACCACGCCTGCGCCGCTCAGAGACCCTCAGAACGGTTGGAAAATGACCCAGACGGTCACCGCTGATTGCATCTCGAGATATCTTGTCGTAGCTTGAGTGCCGATAGTTTGCGAAATCAGGTATGGATTGTCGCGAGCTGGTGCTTCTTTGTGACGTTCCTCAAGGAGGAACCTTGTTTCAATGGAGAATCTTACAGGTCGTTCTGATGATCTGCGTCGCGAGCGCGCTAACACAGAATCGCGCCTGCGCGCAGCAAGGCTATGAGGTAATCCTGCAGAATGGCGTCGCCATGAAAACGCGTGACGGGGTGACGTTGCACGCGGATATCTATCGTCCGAAAGCCGATGGGAAATTCCCGGTGATTCTGATGCGAACGCCCTATGACAAGAGCGTTGGCTGGGCGGCTGCGCCGGCGTATCAGATAGCCGCGCACGGGTACGTCGTGATCGTACAGGATGTTCGCGGGCGGTATACATCGGAAGGAGAGTTTTACCCGTTTCGGCACGAATCGGCGGACGGCTACGACGCGGTGGAATGGGCAGCAGCACTACCTTATTCGAACGGCAAAGTGGGGATGATGGGAGGTTCGTATGTCGGTGCGACCCAGATGCTGGCTGCGATCGCCCATCCGCCACATCTTGCGGGGATCTGCCCGGTGGTGACGGCGAGCAACTATCACGAAAATTGGACATATCAAGGTGGAGCGCTGGAACAGTGGTTCGATCAAAACTGGGTCACGCAGCTAGCAACGAACACGCTGTGGCGATTAATCGAGAAAGATACGAACGCGCTACTGGGCGCGCCCACGCTTCCACTCACGCAATATCCAGCGTTTAACTATGCTGCGCTTCCTGCTGGAGCGGCCGCGACGGCTCAAATCGCGCCGTATTACCTGGATTGGCTGGCGCATCCGTCGTATGACGCCTATTGGAAGCAGTGGTCCATCGAAGAACACTTTTCGGACATTGAAGTGCCGGCGCTGCACATCGGCGGCTGGTACGACATTTTTCTGGACGGCACGATTCGGAATTACATGGGGATCAAGGCGCACGGCGCTACGGACGCGGCACGCAACGGGCAGCGGCTGCTGATACAAATTGGCGGACACGCGGGATTTGGCAGGCGCATAGGGGACGTTGAATTCGGCGACGAAGCGCTGAAATTTCCGTCAACGACCGTGGTCGTTGCCTGGTACGACTATCTGTTCAAGGGCGTGCAGAACGAGTTCGGCACGGAGGGATCGGCGGCGGGCAAACCTGTGCACGTTTTTGTGATGGGAGAAAACAAGTACCACCAGGAGTCGGATTGGCCGCCACCGGAGGCCAAGCAGACTCGCTACTTTTTGCACTCGGGCGGTTCCGCCAATTCTCTGCGGGGGGATGGTGCGCTGTCGTTGACGGCGCCGAAAAAAGAAACCGCGGACAGGTTCACATACGATCCGGGAAATCCTGTGGTCACAATTGGCGGCTCGCTGTGCTGCGATGCTGAGCACTACGAGCCGGGACCACGCGATCAGCGGGCTGCCGAAAATCGCAGCGACGTTCTGGTTTATTCGACCCAGCCCCTGGCCCAGGATATGGAAGTCACCGGCCAGGTTTCACTCGAGCTGTGGGCCAAATCATCCGCGGTGGACTCGGACTTTACGGCAAAACTCGTAGACGTCGCGCCGGATGGCTTGGCCACGAATTTGACGGACGGAATTCTGCGCATGCGTTATCGCGATTCTCAGGAGAAACCGGAGCTTATGAATCCGAATCAGGTCTACAAAGTCTCGGTGGACCTGTGGGCTACCAGCAACGTCTTCAAGAAGGGCCACAGCCTGCGGCTGGAGGTTTCCAGCAGCAATTTCCCGCGCTTCGATCGCAACCTGAACACCGGAGCGGAACAGGCGACCAGCCGCGAGTTCGTCTCAGCTGTCAACACGATACTTCATGACAGCGAGCACCCTTCGGCGCTGATTATTCCGGTGATGCCCGCCGGCGTCGTGACGTCTGCGAATTGAGCGTGCAACCCGGACTGTCGCCGGGCTCGATGTGAATTACGTCAAGCGAACAAACGACTGGCGAGTACAACCGAAAGTACTTTGTGTGAAGCTGAACCGTGGGAGGAATGAGTTTGAATTCCAGGGCTTCAGCGCTCCGGCGTTCGAAAACATCTCCGGGGGTTTGGGCCAACTGGAATGCAGCACCGGATTTGACGTCACGGAGACCTGCGGAACGCGACCTATCGATATCGTCGAATCACCAGGTTATGACGATCCGAACGGTATAGTCCCAAAACATAGAGAATGACACTGCCTTTTGTGGAAAAGATCACCTGGCGAATGCGGAGGAGCGGCTCACGTTTGGGCACTCCCAGGAGTTCGGCCGTTCGAGGATCCGCGATGGTTACATCGATTTCTTCGTCGGAATAACCGAGTTCGATACCGTATTCGCGCTCCAAGGTCGAAAACAAGGACCCGGTCTGCAGCTGGGCCGATAGCAGTCCGGAAAATTGTGAGGCAGACAAGTAGCAGGTCTCCAGGGCGAATGGCTCGCCTGCCGCCTGCCGCAAACGCTCCAGTTTCAGGACGCGGCTTTTCGGAGAGAGCGACAGGCGCGCGGTGGCCTCCTCTTCATTGTCGATGATCTTCGCAAACAGGATCTTCGATACCGGAGCGAGTCTGCGACTCCCCATCTGCTCGGTGTAACTCATCAGCTTGTTGAAGTGAATTTTCGGGGCAGCCACGAACGTGCCCACGCCGCGCCGGCGCTCCACCATGCCCTCGCGCTCCAGCGAAGCCAGCGCGTGGCGAGCGGTCATCAGGCTGACGCTGTGCAATCGAGCGAGTTCCCGTTCGGAAGCGACGAGATCGCCTGGCTTCAGCTCTCCGGTCTGGATAACCTGCCGTATCTGTCCCTGGATCCGCCGGTACGCAGGAATTCCGTTTGCCTTCGTCGACATCTCGATTTCCCCGACTCCCGATGAGTAACGCACCGATTGGAAAAATTCGCCAAGAACCTAAGACGAGCTAGAACAAGAAAGGTCTTGGTCAGCGCCGCGCCATAACGATTTCTTAACAACATCTGTGTGCAACTTCCAACGTTCCAGGGCCCAACCACATCGCCAATTGCCGCTGGACGCCCGTCAGCGGCGTCCAGCTAAAAACGTGATATAGAGCACTTATAGTTCAGATTCATATGCCTGTGCAAATAAATTTGAACAAAAGATGTTTTTCTCTTGACGAGGGGATCGTTCCGCTATATAGCTATGCCCCATCCGGTATTTGGGGCTTTGTCGTCTATCTCGAATCTGAAGGAAGAATCGTTGCGGGCGCCGTGGGGTGGCAACGTCTTTCGAGGAGCAAGCAATGAAAAACAGTTTGCGTGGTATTTGTTGGGTGGTGGTCAGTTTGGCGCTTGCTTTTTGTGGAGCGCAAAGAGTTGTGGCACAGGAAGTGACCGCTACTGTAACCGGAACGGTTACGGATTCCAGCGGTGCGGCGGTGGCTGGGGCGTTGGTGAACGTCAAGTCGGTGGAACGGGGGGTCGTGTATTCGGCGACCACCAACGACGTGGGCTTGTACCGAGTTCCGCAACTCCCGGTCGGCAACTATGAGGTGCGAGTCGAAAAGGCAGGGTTCGCGTCCGTGGCCTACCCGGCTTTTACTCTCTCCTTAAACCAGGTCGCTCGCATCGACGTTGAAATGAAGCTCGGGCAGGTCACCGAAACCGTTCAAGTGACGGGTGCTGCGCCAATCCTGAAAACGGAAAGCACGCAGGTTGACACTATTATTGACGCCGCCACGAACGACGCTCTGCCACTGGCGACTCGCAACTACGTTGAATTGACCCTCCTCTCGCCCGGTGCCGTCCATCCCGATCCCAGCAGCTTCAACAACGGGGACAACGTGGCCAGCGGAGGGCGCCCCTTCATCAACGGCAACCGCGAGCAAGCAAATAATTTCCTGCTCGATGGCATGGATAACAACGAGGTCTCCGATAATCTCCTCGGCTACACGCCATCACCGGACGCCATTCAGGAATTCAACCTCATTACCAACAACGCGCCCGCCGAATTCGGAAATTTCATGGGTGGCGTCGTTAGCGCGACCCTCAAGTCCGGCAGCAACTCTTTTCACGGCGACGTCTGGGAATTTTTCCGCAACGACAAGCTGAACGCCAACCAATGGGAAAACAAGATCAACCCAGCGTCGGCAGCGATTCCCCGGGCACCACTGCGCTGGAACATGTTCGGTGGAACGCTCGGCGGACCAGTGCTCAAGAACAAACTGTTCTTCTTCGTTGATTATCAAGGACAGCGGTTCGACCACCCGCCAGCCGGGAGTTTCATATCCGTATTCACTCCTGCCGAAATGGGAGGTAACTTTGGTGCGCTTCTGAGCGCCAAGACACCAGTCCAACTCTACAACCCCTGTGCGGGGACTTCTGGGCAGAATGGCACTGCCTGTGTAGCTGCTACGACCCGAGCGCCGTTCCCGGGTAATATCATTCCAGCCAGCATGATCAGCCCGGTGGCCCAGGCTCTATTCGCATCTTCCTTTTACCCAAAAGCCATCAATAACAATTTAACGAATAACGCCATTCAGCAAATAGGCCAGGCGTTCAACAGCGACCAGGGCGATTTTAAGATTGACTATCGAATTTCCGACAAGGATCAGCTTTCGGGCCGGTTCACACGCGCCTTTCAGATCGATCCTTTGACCAATTCGCAACTCCTCTTGGGGAATGGGGAAACTACGGCGCCGATCTGGAGCACCGTTGGCGATTGGACTCACACGTTTCGCAATAATCTCATTAACGATGCGCGTTTTGGATGGAACCACATAGTCCTCAACACCGGGACGACGTGGGCTCCTTCGGTCGGGAACTTTGGCACAACCATCGGAATTCCGAATTCCAATCCGGCTGGACTGATCGGCCTTTTGGGCCTCGATTTTGGTGGAGGAACGCCGACCAGCCCGGGCACCGGGACGCTGACGAATATCGGCAACAGCATGGTCACGCAGAGCTTTAACAGCACGGTCTACCAGGGCGACGATTCGATCACCTGGGTGCGCGGCCGCCACACCCTCAAGTTCGGCGGAGAGTATCAGTGGGACTCAATCAAGGTGTTCTATTCAGGGAATAGCGGCGAGTTGGGTGGGATGGTCTTTGGCCCCGACTTCACCGCGTCGTCTGCTGCAAGCCCATTGAAGAACACGGGGGAAGGAATGGCGGACTTCTTCCTGGGCCTGCCGATTTCCTTTGGGCGTGGCCTCAGCAGCGGCGGTTGGGAACAGACCACCAACATCATTGCAGGCTTCGGTCAGGACACGTGGCGCGTATCGGACCACCTCACGCTGACGTTGGGCTTGCGTTACGAAGCGCACACACCTTGGATCGAGACGAACAATCAGCAATCGAACTTCAACCCCGCGACTGGCCAGGTTGAAATTGCGGGCCAGAATGGGGCCGGCCAATCCCTTTACAACGGCGTCTATGGTGGTAGAGACTTCCAGCCGCGCCTCGGGTTTGCCTATACGCCTGGATGGTCCGGCGGACATACCGTGGTGCGCGGAGCCTTCACTATCTCGGACTATCTTGAAGGAACTGGCACTAACCTGCGTCTCCCTATCAACCCACCGTTTAACGGCGGGGCCTCTGCAGGTGGCGAATTCCAGACGCAGTACCTGCTGCAACCCTTGCCAAGCACTACGGCGTCGGATGGCATCATCGCACCGCCCCCGGCGGGTCTGGCATGCCCGAATCTATCGTGCTTCAGCGGAGCAGTGCTCCGCCTCTGGGATCAGAACGTCCAGCCTGCGATTGACGATCAGTGGAACCTGACCGTACAGCATCAATTCGGGGCCACCACCACGTTGCAGGTTGGGTATGTCGGACAGGTGGCCTACCACCTGATGGTGCCCTTCGACTACGGCCAAGGCGTGGAGGAACCCGCAAGTTCTTGCGCTAAGGCTCCTTGCGCCGCGCCGAGCCCATTCTTCGCGAACGGTCAAGGGCCTGCATTGCTCAACCAAATTAGCGTAAACGGCATCGCCACCGTCTCTGGCACACAATCGAACGGCAGAATGATGTACAACGCGCTGCAAGCCGTACTTCACAAGGACCAGGGTCACGGATTGCAGTATCAAGTGTCCTACACCTACGCCAAGTGCATGTCCAACAACACCGGCTACTACGGTACGTGGTCGAATCAGAAAGGGTCCACAACTGCTTCGCCTTACTGGCAGAACATTTACGACCCCCAGGCGGAGTGGTCGCCCTGTTACTACGACGAGACCCATAACCTCACCGCCTACGCGGTCTACGATCTGCCCTTTGGCAAGGGCCGGCAATACGCCAACAGCCTGAACAAGGCAGCCGACACGGTTATCGGCGGCTGGACCGTGAGCCCGATCCTCACCCTCCACACGGGCTTCCCCTTGGCCCTCTACAACAACGGCGCCGATCAAACCGGCACCGGGTCACGCGGCTTGCGCCCCGACTGCAACGGAACCAACACCGTATTCGGTCGGAGTGCAGCTCCCGCGGGAACTGGCGGTGGATTCCTGTGGTTTGATCCCAGCAACTATTCCAATGCGGCTAACTTCGGTACCTGCGCGCCGCAACTCGGTGGATTGCGAGGACCCGGGTATTACAACTGGGATATCAGCCTGCAGAAAAACTTCCAGCTAACCGAACGATTCAGGCTGCAGTTCCGTTCTGACTTCCTGAATACGTTTAACCGCGTCAATCTTGCATCTCCCAATACCACTGTGGATACATCGACCACTGGAGTGATTCAGTTCTCGCAACCCGCGAGAAACATCCAGTTTGCGCTGAAGCTCTATTTCTAGTCCGAACGCACGTATAATGAGGCAGGCGAGCCACCCTCGCCTGCCTCATTTTTGTCTAGGTCGTCACATCGAGCTGGATTTTTGAACGCCATTGTCACGTGCAAAATGATCCGGATTTCTTACCGAACCGCCATCTACATCCTCGCCGTCAGCCCTTGGTTCTTTGTTTTCTCCCTCGTTGCTCAGGAAAGCAAACCAAAGCCAGCTATCGGAAGTCCTTCCGGACTCACCGAAGAAAGGGCGATCGCGCTTGCCGCGCAGGGGCGCTGTATGGAAGCGCTTCCAGCCCTCAAGCGAATTTTGGCAAGTCCAGGGCCTGTAGAAGACCGTAAAAAAGCGGGCATCGCAGGGATGCGCTGCTCGATGACCATGGAGAGTAGCGACTCGGCGTTGGATTTTCTCCGTTTGCTGAGCCATCAGTTCCCTCAAGATCCCGAGATTCTGTTTGTTCTGGTCCACGCTTATTCGGATCTTTCGACTCGAACCGCCCAGAACCTGGGCCGCACGGCCCCCGATTCCGTTCCAGCCCACAAACTCAACGCTGAGGCGCTGGAAATGCAGGGCAAATGGGACGAGGCAGAACGCGAATATGAAGACATGATCGCGAAAAACCCCGAAGCTTCGAGCCTGCACTACTTGCTGCGGAGGCTGTTGCTTTCGAAGCCGCAGCCTGATGCCGGAGCTGTACAGCACGCAAAAGAAGAATTCCAGAAAGAGCTTCAGATTGATCCTCGAAATGCGGGCGCCGAATACATTCTGGGCGAGATGGCGCGACAGGAATCGCAACTGGAAGAGGCCATCTCGCATTTTTCACGAGCCGCGAAGTTGGATTCGAGTTTTGGCGATGCGTTTATGAGCTGGGGATTTTGCCTGGTCACGCTCAAGCGTTACGAGGAGGCTATTCCGCCATTGCAGGCTGCGGTGCGGCTACAGGAGGGCAATCCCTCGGCGCACTATAATCTAGCGGTGGCGCTGAGCCGCACCGGTCAAAAAGAAGAAGCCGACAAGGAATTTGCTATACATCGACGGTTGGCGCAGAAGCCTGCGCCGACGGAATAAAATGCGCAAGAAGGTAGCTGCGCGAACCTTTGTTGAGCCTCTCGAGGAATGACGGAACTCTATTGATGACTCGGCGGCAATTGCTTGAAGCGTTGGCCACCACAGCGGCATTAGGAGCATGCCCGCGAGTCCTCAGGGCAACCGCGGCTGGGCCGGAATTCCCTTTCGAAAGGATTCCGGCCTCGACCAGCGGTATTTCGTGGGTTCACGTCAATGGCAAGTCTGCCGAGAAATATTTGCCGGAAACTACGGGGGCTGGCTGCGCGTTCCTGGATTACGACAACGACGGCTGGATGGACATCTACCTTGTTAATAGCGGCAAATGCGATTTTTACGCTCCCGATCCTCCATTGCGGAACGCTCTGTATCGAAACAATCGCGACGGCTCTTTCACCGACGTCACCGAACAAGCTGGCGTGGCGGCGGGCGGATATGGCCAAGGCGTTGCTGTTGGCGACTATGATCGCGACGGATTCCCCGACCTCTATGTGACCCAATACGGAAAAAGCATTTTGTATCACAACAATAGAGACGGCACGTTTACCGACGTGACCGCAAAAGCCGGCGTGGCCGCTCCTGGGTGGGCCTCCAGCGCCGTATGGTTCGACTACGACAATGACGGCCTGCTGGATTTGTTCGTTGGGCAGTTCGTACGATTTAGCAAGGATGAAAACAAACCGTGCGGCATTCACGAGGATGGAAAGCATCACTATTGCATTCCACAAATTTACCAGCCGATGCCCAGCTGGCTGTTCCGCAACAATGGAGACGGCACCTTTACCGACGTTTCCAAAAGCTCCGGCATTGCCAACCATTTAGGGAAAGCCTGGGGCGTCGTAGCCTCCGATATCAATAATGATGGATGGTTGGATCTGTTCGTCACCAACGATACGGTCGCCAACTTCCTATTCCTGAACTCTGGGAAAGGAACTTTCACGGAGATTGGTACCGAAGCCGGCGTGGCGTTCAGCGCCAATGGACGCCCACGCTCGGGAATGGGCGCCGATGCGGCTGATTTCAACGAGGATGGCTGGCAGGATCTCTTTGTCGCCAATATTGACCGCGAAAACTTCGCCATCTACCAAAATAACCGCGACAACACCTTCGACGATCTGGCTATCCCCACGGGAATCGCCAAGGCCACCAAATTTATGAGCGGATGGGGCCTTAAATTTTTCGACTACGACAATGACGGTAATCTCGATCTAATCCTTGCCAACGGCAATCCCGATGACCTGATCGGGTCGGTACACGGCGAAGTTACCTACGAAGAGCCACTGCTCCTCTTTCACAACAACGGGAAATCGTTCGAAGACGTCAGCGCCAGAAGCGGGCCGGTCTTTTCCACAAATATGTCCTATCGTGGATTGGCAGTCGGCGACTTTAATAATGATGGGGCGGTCGACGTCCTGATCTCCGTGAACAACGGAGCACCGATCCTGCTTCGAAACAATGCGGCCCGTCAAGGCCATTGGCTCGGCGTTCATTTAATTGGGAAAAAAGCGAATCCCGACGCCATCGGCTCCACGGTTACCTACAAGTCCGGAGACCTGACCCGCAAACGACTGAAAACGGGCGGAGGCAGTTACCTTTCGTCCCACGACCCCCGCATGGTTCTAGGATTGGGGAAAAGAACGGCAATCGACTCATTGGAGATAAAATGGCCGCAACCCGGGGGCGGAACTCAACTCTTTACCGACCTGCCTCTCGACCGGTACATCACCATCGTGGAAGGTGAACAAAAATGGAAGTAGGCCGGCGCACGTCCGCTTGCTTCGCGATTGTCTTAGCCTTCGTGCTGGGTCTTGCGACCCAGTTGCGTTCGCAAGAGCCGGGTAACCCGCCGCCGACATTTACCAAGAATGTCGCGCCGAACCTGCAGAAACATTGCCAGACCTGTTATCGGCCGGGTGACGTTTGCTGCGTGGGCCATGTCTCGGAAACGCAGGACCAGTCCCCGCGATTCCACGTCATTGCTCTTGCTGAGCATGGCGGCATCCACAAGCCCTTTGTAGACGCGGCCAAGCTTTGGCTGGGAAAAATGGCCAGCGAAAACAACTTCTCGGTGGACTACATCGAAGACACTGCAAGAATCGATGATGAGTTTCTCGCGAAATACAATCTTTTCATTCAGCTGAACTACCCTCCCTACAATTGGACCAACACGGCGCAAGCCGCATTCATCAAGTACATCGAGCAAGGGAAAGGCGGCTGGATCGGATTTCACCATGCCACGCTGCTGGGAGAATTCGACGGCTTCCAGATGTGGCCCTGGTTCCACCAGTTCATGGGAAGCATCCGCTTCAAGGATTACATCGCCAGTTTCGTCACCGGCAGGGTCACGGTGGAAGACACACATCATCCCGTGATGAAAGGCATCCCATCGTCCTTCGTTATCAAAGACGAAGAGTGGTACACCTACGACACCACCCCGCGCCCGAATGTTTACGTCCTCGCCAGCGTCGATGAAAAAACATATTTACCGGCCACCGACAAGAAAATGGGCGATCACCCGGTGATCTGGACGAACGAACACATGAAAGCCCGGAACGTTTACATTTTTATGGGCCACCGGCCGGAACACTTCAACAATCCATCGTTCACGCGGATTTTTACAAACGCCATTTTTTGGGCGGCCAGCCAGCAGGAGACTCGCGAGAAATGAACCGAATTCGTCTACGAATAAGAGTTTGCCGTAACGGATTTCTGTCGGCGCTCGCTCAGGCGTTGATGGCGGCTGGCTTTGCACTGATCTTCTGGAGTGGCTGCGCTCGCGCCGCGGAGCCGGCCTTCAAAGTCCTGGCGTTCTATTCCACCGACGTTGAACCGGATCACGTCAAGACCGCCAAAGACGCCCTCGCTTTTTACAGCGACCAGGCGACAAAAGAAAACTTCATATTGGATACCACCACCGACTGGACGAAGCTCAACGAAAACGATCTCAAACCCTATCGTCTGATTTTGTGGCTCAACAACTTCCCCCAGACTCCCGACCAGCGAGCGGCATTCGAAAAATACATGGAAGACGGCGGCGGATGGATTGGCTTCCACGTCGCCGCCTATAATGACAAAGACACGCATTGGCCGTGGTTCGTCCAGTTTCTCGGCGGCGCCGTGTTTTACACCAACAATTGGCCCGTGCTGCCCGCGAAACTCAACATCGACGATCGCAATCATCCCGTGACCGCGGGCCTGCCCGCAACTTACGACGCCCCAGCAAATGAGTGGTATCTGTGGAAGCCAAGCCCTCGCCTCAACAAGGATGTCCAGGTTCTCGTAACGCTCGCCCCTTCGAACTACCCGATTGGGAAAAAGGACATCATTACGGAAGGCGATCTTCCCGTCGTGTGGACGAACACAAAATACAGGATGCTTTACATCAATATGGGCCACGGACCTGCCGTTTACGGCGACCCGACCCAAAACAAACTTTTCGAAAATGCGATTCTGTGGCTCGGAAACAAAAAGTAGCCGCCCCGGGCGGCAATCCTGGGGGTTTGGAATGACCGGGTCTCGAATGACGAGGGCTCGCACAATTGCGATCGTTCTTTTCCTGGCGTTCGGCGCCCGATGCGCGGCTCAAACGCCGTCCAGCTCGCCGCCGATGAAGCGTCTCCTCGTGCTCGGCGAAGAAAAGGGCTACCGGCATGAGGCGGTATCGCACGCCATGGCCACCATTGAGCGCCTTGGTCGCGAGTCTGGCCTGTGGGTTACTACCATTCGAACCGATACCGAAGTCCTCACCAAGCAAAAGCTCGAGTACAACGCCAAGAATCTAAATGATTTCGATGCCGTCCTTTTCTACACCGGCGGCGAACTGGAGATGAAACCAGAACAAAAGGCCTCGCTTCTATCCTTTGTTCACGACGACGGCAAGGGCTTTATCGGCGTGCACAGCGCCACTATCACCTTCACTTCCTGGCCCGAGTACGGAGAAATGATCGGCGGCTATTTCGACGAGCATCCCTGGGTCACCTTCGATGCGCCCATTATCGTCGAGGACCCCAACTTCCCGGGGATGCAGCAGTGGCCGAAGGCCTTTATCCTGAAGGATGAAATCTACCAGATGAAGGATTACTCCCGAGACAAGGTTCGCGTATTGATGCGGCTCGACGCCAGCAAACTCGATCTGAACAATCCCCACGTTCACCGCAAAGACCGCGATTTCGCCGTAACCTGGGCAAAAACGTACGGAAAAGGCCGCGTCTTCTATTCCACACTCGGCCACGTCGAGCAAAATTGGGACGATCCGCGGTTCCAGAAAATGTACCTGGAAGCCATCAAGTGGGCGATGGGCCTGGTGGATGCCGACGTAACGCCACGCCCGCTCCCGGCTCAATCCGGAAGCGCAGGGAACGAGCGAAATAATATTCATTTCAAAGCGCTGGCGACCGTATCCGATTCGCAAAAATCACCGACGCGATCGGCGAAAGATTGCGCTCGGGACGCAGTATCGAATGGAGGTGAGAGTTTATGTGGCAACTACTCTTCGCACTGTTATTGACGCTACCGCAGGCGCCGGCCGCTCGCGATATTTCCACGCCCGCGTCAGCGACTCCGTCAGGTCATCCCATTCTCGCGCTCGGCTCGCCCGCCCCTGACTTCTCTCTGCCCGGAGTAGATGGCAAGACCCACACCCTCTCCGAATACGCGTCCGCTCCGATTTTAGTCATCGTCTTCACCTGCAATCACTGCCCGATCGCTCAAATGTACGAGCAACGCATTCAACAACTTGAGTCGGACTACCACGATCGCGGCGTTGCCGTCGTGGCAATCGAGCCCAACGATCCCAAAGCGCTTCGAATCGACGAGCTGGATTCCTCCGACATCAGTGACAGCCTCGACGAAATGAAAATTCGCTTCGAATACAAGCATCTCCACTACCCGTACCTCTATGACGGCGAAACGCAATCCGTAACGCGCGCCTACGGCCCTCAGGCCACTCCGCACGTCTTCATCTTCGACAAAGACCGCAAGCTCCGCTACGAAGGCCGTATAGACAACAGCTATCGCAAGGAAATGGTAAACACTCAGGACGCCCGCAACGCCATCGATGCTCTGTTAGCGAATCGCGATGCACCGGTCAAACACACCGGCGTCTTCGGATGCTCGACCAAGTGGAAAGAAAAAACCGCTGCCAGCGAGGCCGCCCTGCGAAAGATCGCAGCCGAACCGGTGAAGCTCGACATCGCCACCGCCGACGACTTAAAGCAACTCCGCCAAAATCCCTCGAAACACATGACGTTAATCAGTTTCTGGGCCACCTGGTGTGGCTCGTGCATCGACGAGTTCGCCGACTTCCAGGAGACCTTTCAGATGTACAGAGTTCGCGATTTCGACCTGATCACCATCTCCGCCAATATGCCCGATGAAAAGGAAGGCGTTATGCGGATGCTGGAGAAAAAACATGCCACCAGCCGCAACCTGTTATTTGCTTCCAACGACACCGCGGCCCTGCAAGCCGCGTTCGATCCCGCCTGGGAATCGGCAGTTCCCTATACCGTCCTCTTCGCTCCCGACGGTAAAGTCCTCTACAAAAATCTGGGAAGCGTGGACATTCTCGAACTGCGGCGCACCATTCTCGCGAATCTACCCTCCGACTACATCGGCTTCAATCAATACTGGCAGACCGGTTCCACTCAAAAGGACGCCGGGAAAAGCGGCGGTCCGGGGCTCGTCTACGAAGTACTGCCTCGGCCTTTTCAATCAGCGGATGGCGAGCACGGCCTTTGTTACCGCGGGAGCTGTAGACACAGCGATTCGCTCTATTTTTTTTCAGTTCCGCGGCATCCTCGGGGAGTATCGGGGGCTCTGGTTCGCGGATTTGCCGGATCAAAACCGGCAGATCGTTGACTTCGGGTAGCGCTGTTGTGGAATCTTGTGGCCGCGGGCTATTTTCGTCCAGTGCCCAAGACCGGGCAGAGGAATGGCACCGACCGTCCAAGGCACAAGGGCCCTGAGATTGCTTGGTTAGTCCGTGAGGAAACCAAAAATGCTCCCCGATTCCCAGCTCCCCAATCAGAGTTTCCCGTCAAACAGGCCCGTGAACGGCACCCTTCAATGGCTGGCATTGCTAGGCGTAGCCTTGGCCCTCGTAACCGCGATTAAGCTGCTCTGGTAGTGGCTAAATTACTTCCATATTTAGGAAGTCCCTTGCCTTGGCAGTTAGAACGACCCGTCGTAGTTTTGAAAGCTCGAGGAATGGCCGCCCTAGACCCATTTTCGCCATCGCCGGCGGCTCGCGAGACACCGCACTCGTAGCGCCAGCCCGAATATGCGACTGCCATAGGCCTCCCGTGAGATGGGTGGGTGGCCTGTCCGTAATTGTGGACACTTTCAGAAATTCCACACAACATACGAACTTATCTGCTAGACGAGGGGATGGAGGTGTCTATGACCGTTCCCAAGACACTTTCACGCACCAAAACTCACGTCCGCTGCGGAGCCCCTGACTGTGATTGGGGTACGCCGATGCCCAGTTTCGGCGAAGGCGAATTGGACCGATGCCATCACGAATTCCGGCAGCACTGTATCGTGCGCCATGGCCTGGATCCAAAGGACGCCGAACGAATCTGCTGGTTCGACCTGGCAAACGCTTACGCTGACACTGCTGCATCGCAGCAAGAACGGGTTTCTTTGATCATGATTAGAACCAAATTCCGAAGATTGCCCAGCAGCGAATCCCCGAAGCGGAGAATCACCCGGGAAGGGGATAATTCTCATGAGACTTCAGAAGGGGCAACGGTGGCAGTGTGAATCCCGCTATTGCGGAAGTGAATTTCAGGTCGTGGCATCGAGCGAGGTAGAGTGCGGGATCAATCCGCGTTGCTCCTGCGGAAGCATGATGCAGAAGATCTCGGTCGCATCCCAGGTGCAGCCTAGCCAGGCTGCGGCGGCAGCGCCAATCGAAGCGCGAAAAACAGCCAGCAGTGCCAAGTGACAGGTACGGGGAACGGCTGCTGGTTGAGCCTCTCGGCCTACCTACTTTCGGTGTGCGTCGTGGGCGTGGTAGCCGTAGAGCTCAACCCTTAGGCTATCCGGATGGCCCGAGCCGACCGCGCGAGACTTCGTTTCCTCCCCACTCGAGGCTCCGCCTTCATCGAACCGATGGAGTGTCTAGCGGTGGTGAAGCTACCCCAAGGCGCGTAGTGGGTATGGGAGATCAAGCTGGACGCCGCGCGACGCCATTTCGCCTCGCGTTTTGCTGATAGATATATATAGGGGGAAGTTTTCCTTGCCGAGTAGGGGCGCAGCCGTGCTGCGCCCTACCAGACGGGGTGGCGGTCACGCGGAGTGGGCGCGGAGGAGTTGGACCAAGTGTTCGGCGATAATTTTTTCTTCGCCGGGTTGGAGCATGAAGGAGTTCATGCCGAGTCCGTCGGGGCGGCTTTCGAGCACGATGGAGGGCTTGCCGCTGCGGAGTTGTTTGGAAGCATCTTTGGGATCGAGCTTAATGTGACTGGCGTCCCACTGGATGTCCATGTGCGGGACGTGATTGGCGACGTCTGGAACAGAATAGGCTGTGGTGACACCGGGGATGCGGGTCACTTGGGCAGAAATCGCCTCGAGACGACGCTGCCATTCTTTGTTGAGCGCTTCGTGATCTTCTTTCAAGTAGAGTTCGAGCGCCTTGACCATGCCAATGATTTCTTCTTTGCCGACCTTGGCGCAGCGGCCGAGAGTGTCTTCGTGCGGGCTGTTGTTGAGGAGCGCGTTGGCGACGAGTTCTTTGCGTCCGATCAAGAGTCCGGCGCACTGCGGGCCGCGCATGGCTTTCCCACCGCTGAAAGCGCTGAGGTCATAGCCCATGTTGGCGTAGTCCCAGAGGTGGGAGACCGGAGGCGTGTCGGCGGCGGCGTCGATGAAGGTCGGGATGTTCAGTTCCTTGCCAAGCTTCACCCATTCCTCGACTTTGATTTGTCCGGCGGAATTGGCGAAGTTCGAGAAATGCATCATGGCCGTTTGCGGATTGACGGCTTTGCGGAGCTCGTCGGTGGTTTCAATCACGACCAGCTTGATGCCGGTGGCGCGGAGTTGATGATCGAACGGATTGCGATGGGATTTCTGAATGATGACTTCGGATTTCATTCCGGTGAGATCGGGAAGCTGTTCGATGAATTTCGGATTATCGCCGGTGAGAATGCCAGCGAGGCCAGATTGCATGGCCGCGGCGGCGCCGGAGGTGACGAGCGCCGTATAGCCATCGGGGAGTTTGAGCATTTCGGCGATGCGCTTTCCGGCGGCAACTTCCAGGTCGGGTATGCTGCAGAAGTGCTGGCCGGCGAGCGCCATTACTGCCTCGACTTCGGGGCGCGCCAGGGAGCCGCCGAGAACGGTCATGGTTCCCTGCCCGTTGATCACGGTCGTCACGCCGAGTTCGTCGTAGACGTTGCCGGTGGCGCCGAAGCCGGAAATCTTGGCGGAGGCGCCGGAGGCCGGAGACGGACTTGCGAAGAGACTCCTGGCGTTGGTCATTGCTCCGGTCACGACTCCGGCCATAACGCCGAGGCTGCTCATAAATGTACGGCGAGTGGACTTCATATTGAGTGGCATCGGGTCTCTCCTTTAAGCGAATCGGCTACTTGCGAACGACTGCCGCGGTGCAGTTGATTTCGACTAGAGAATCGCCGGGGAGATTCGCGACCGCGACGGTGGTCCGGGCGGGGCCGCCATTTGGGAAATATGTTTTGAAGACGGCGTTCATGCCGTCGTAGTCGTTGATGCTGGCAAGGAACACCGTGAGTTGCAGAATGGAGTCCATCGTTCCGCCGCCGGTTTCAACAGCCGTTTTGACGCCTTCTATCACGCTCTTGGTGTGATTGGTGATGTCCTTGGGGAACTCGGCTTTATTGTGGGAGTGCGCGCCGATGCCCGCGATATAGATGACGCCGTTAAAAACAATGAGCGGGGTGATGAAACCCTTGTCGGCTGGCTTACCGTCGATATCGAGTTTCTTCACTCCGCCGTTTACCTGCGCTTCAGCGGGCGATGGCAGCGCCGCCGCAGCGAGGCCGATGCCCGGCAGTAACGCGGCTAAGCGATTCCCGAACGCCCTTCGCGTGAAAAGATTCGAAAACATTTTGTCTTTCCTCCTTTTGATTTTTGTCTCGAAAGTTCGTTTCTACGGCAACGCAAAACTGAAAATATCGTTTCCCGATGCGATGGCAACGTATTGCTTTCCCAAGACCGCGTAACTCATCGGAGAAGCGTGAAATCTCTGGCCAGTGGTGAAATGCCAGAGCGGCTTTCCGGTTCTGGCTTCCACGGCCTCGAAGGATTCCGCATCGTCACCGAAGAAAACCAGGCCACCCGCAGTTGTCATTGTGCCAGCGGCGGAACCCCCGTCACCCGCTTGGGGATATCGCCATTCGAACGCGCCGGTATCCAAGTTATACGCGAGCAGGATTTTTTCGCGCGCGCCGCCAGGGACGCGTTTGACACCGGTCGCATAATACTCACGGCCTTCGGAGAATTTCTCGGGCTTGCGGTGAAAGATGCCGCACTCCTCAAGCGCGAGGAAGTAGAAAAGATGGGTGTCCGGATTATAGGAAGGAGAAAACCAGTTGGTTGCGCCAATCATGCTGGGACAAATTTCGGTGCCTTCGTCGGACGGCTCCAGGAGGGGGGGAATGGGCCGCCCCTGCGCGTCGATGCCTTTGGCCCAATTCAAGTGGGTGACAAACGGAACGGCAAAAAGAAACTTTCCATTGGTGCGATCGAGGACATAGAGAAATCCATTGCGATTCGCCTGGACCAGCAATTTTCGAGGCTGGCCGTGAAAGACGGCGTCGATGAGCACAGGAGTTTCGGTAGCGTCGTAGTCGTAAAGATCGTGCGGCGTGAATTGGAAATACCATTTCATCTTGCCGGTGTCAGGGTCGAGGGCGAGAACACACGCGGTATAGAGGTCGTCGCCGGGGCGGGGCGCGCCGTCGAAATCAGGGGCGGCATTGCTGGTCCCCCAATAAATGGTGTTGAGTTCAGGATCGTAGGTGCCGGGCATCCAGGTGGTGCCGCCGCCGCGAAGATAAAGGTCGCCAGGCCAGCTCTCGGAGCCAAATTCGCCGGGGCCGGGAATTGTCCAGGTACGCCAAGCCTGCTTGCCAGTTTCGGCGTCGAAGGCGGCGACGAAACCACGAACGCCATCGTCGCCTCCGGAGGTGCCGACGATGACTTTGTCTTTGACGACGAGAGGGGCGCTGGTGGCGCCGTAGTTTTTGTTGCCTTCAGCGTAGGCGACGTCCCAGAGAAGATGGCCGGAGCGA